>Ga0114931_10008752_pt1 | contig 12210 bp, 12 predicted proteins | sample 2SBtaG_FD_89579 | JGI IMG/M metagenome (GOLD analysis project Ga0114931, IMG submission 89579) | Deep subsurface microbial communities from Kolumbo volcano to uncover new lineages of life (NeLLi) - 2SBTROV14_V59a metaG | ecosystem: Environmental > Aquatic > Marine > Volcanic | place: Kolumbo...
ACTTATAACGGCAGGAGTCGGCGGTTCTTTCGGCCTATGAGCGTCCCCAGACGGGGCGGTCGGTCTCCGGGGCGACGCCCAGGGCGTCGGCGACGCGGTTGATGTAGTTGAAGTACGAGGCGAGCTGGACGGCATCGTGGACGGCGCGATCGGACCACCCGGCCTCGCACAGCGCCGAGACCTCGGCCTGGGTCATTTGCGACGGGCTGCGGGTCATTTTCTCGATGAACGCCAGGAGATGCTGCACCGCCGGGCGTAGGGGACAGCGGCGCCAATCCTTGACCACCTGATGCACGAAAGCATCGAGGCTGTCGTCTTGCGATGCAGGAGCGGGCGAATCCACCAGATCGTTCCAGTCGTTGGCGACCTCGGCACGGAGGTCGTTGGCATGGGCCTGGATTCAGTAGTGGCAGTTGTTGGCGCGACTGACGACGGTGGCGATCAGCTCGCGGAGGCCGCGGGACAGCGGCGAGTCGCCGAACATGGTGGCTTGGTAGAGACCCATCGAAGCGCGGAGCACCGGGGGGTTGGGACTCATCACCTGCACGATGTGGGCGACCCGGCCCGACCGTTTGATCGCGGCGTCGTAGAGGTTCTTCACGGTGCCATCGGCCTGTTGAACGGCGACTGTTTTGATCCAAGCCACGGGCGGTCTCCTTTTTGACGTCGGTCTTGTTCTTGCTCAACCTCCGGCTTCCGCCGGAGCTGTTGAACTGCGCGAAGAGGACGCATCGGGGGCGGTGTTTATATTTGATCGATCCAGGCTTGTATGTCCAGGCCGTTGACGGCGCCGTCGCCGCTGACGTCGGCACGATGGACCAGGGCGGGGTCGCCGACATCGACGTCGAGGAGCACGTCCACGAGGATGTCCGCATCAATCAGGTCGATGCTTCCGTCGGCGTTGATGTCGGCGGGTGCGTCGTTGGTGGGGACGATCTTGCGGATGGTGCCGTTGGTCGTACCGATGCCGCTGACGAGATAGAGTTCTCCCTGGGTGTCTTCGCCGAAGGAGGTCAGGTCGAAGGCGCTGCCGAATCCGAATCGTTGGGTATTTCCGGTGGCGGCGCCGCCGACGATCTTGAACGACCAAATCTGGCCGCTACAGAAGTCTCCGTAGAAATAGTTGCCGTTTTCGCCGGGGATGTTCAGGCCGCGATAGACGTATCCGCCGTCAATGGAGCAGCGGAAGGGCGCCCCGCCGTGAGAGTACACGAACACCGGGTCGGTGAGGTTGGGGCCGTTGCAGGTGCAGTTCGGGCCGCTGGGTGAGGTGAAGCAGGCATTTCCTTCCATGCAGCGCCAGCCGTAGTTTTCTCCACCGGTGCTGGTGGAAGGAGCGAAGTCGACCTCTTCCCACGAGCCCTGGCCGACGTCGGCGATGTAGAGGTCGCCGGTGGCGCGGTCGAAGCTGAAACGCCAGGGGTTTCGCACGCCGAAGGCCCAGATTTCGTCAAGGGGGTCGCCGGGCCCGACGAAGGGGTTATCCGCCGGGACAAAGGGTGAGGCAATGTTCACGTCCAGCCGCAAGATCTTGCCCAGCAGCGTGCCGAGGTTCTGACCGTTTCCGATGGTGCCGTGCTGATCGCCGCCGCCGCCGCCGTCGCCCATTCCAATGTAGAGCATGCCGTCGGGCCCGAACTGGAGGCAGCCGCCATTATGGTTGGTTTGGGGCTGGATGATGGTCTTCATAATGGTGGCGGTGGCCGGGTTGGCGGTGATGCCTCCGGCGTCGGCCTTGTAGAGCGCGATGACGGTGTTGCTGGAGTTGTTGACGTAGTCCACGTAGAAGAGACGGTTGGTCGCGTAATCGGGATGGAAAGCCAAGCCGAGGAGGCCGCGTTCATCGTTGCCGGAAGTGGGATTGACCACGACCGCGTTGATATCGAGAAAGGGGGTGGCCAGGACGGTGTTGGTGGTCAGGTCGATGACCTTGATGACGCCACGTTTCTCCACGACAAAGAGGTGATTCGGCAGGCCGGGGGCGGCGGTGGCATACACCGGGCGATTCAACCCGGTGGCGATGGTCGCCGTGGTGATCAGTACGGCGGATGCGGTCGAGGCCGACAGCGTCAGGCAGGCCACCCCGGTCAAGAGCGTACACAAAGGTTTTCGCTTCATTCCCATCGTAAGACTCCTTGTTGGCGACTCGGTTCGATTTTTACTTCTAACACCCCCGTTTGAAGGCGGGCGGGGCAGACGATCGGCGAACATGTCGGGAGTGACACCTGTATGGTGCGTTCTAGTCTCGAAGCTCTTCTGCTTTTTGTGAACCACCCGGCGCGAAAGACCACGCGCCGATCTCTATCGACGCTTGCAGTGTCCCACAACCGAGAACGCAAGGATCGCTACGCCACCCTCCTCATTTACTAGACGGTCATTATATCGACTGTGGCCTGTCCGGGCAAGGACCGTCCGCATCGTCGATCCGCGCAGGGTCCATGACAGATTGGGCGGATGCCTAAAACAACGTCAAGCGGCAGGGTTCACCGCCTAGCCGCCGGCGGTAGCCGGCGGTTTGCCGCCAGCAGCGTTCGCCTTGTATCAGGTTTTGGCTGCGGACGCCGCCTAATGTGTCCTGGACCCATCCGCGAAAGGAACGCTGACACACTGGTTTTGCCGCGGGTAACAAGGCGACCGGGGCCCGACGAGACAGGCTCAGTCCGTTGCGTGGGCGGAGTGGCCGCCGTCTTCCGCCGTCATGGCGTCGATTCTGGTGAGGATCGCCCTCCACGTCGGTCGCATGTGGATCAGGGCGGGGAAGATTTCGCGGACCACGCCGTGCTTGTCGATCAGGTAGCTGGTTGTGCGGTCGTAGCGAAGAGTCTGCTTGCGGCCGATGTCGGCGACGACGTCGAACGGGAGCTGCGAACCGAGCTTCGACAGCATTCGCCCGTGAGACTTGAGGTCCTTGTCTTCCTGGGCGACGGCGATGACCACGGTGTCATGCCGGGCGAACTCGTCGTACGTTTTCTGCAACTCCACGAGCTGCTTCACGCAGAACGGTCACCAGAACGCGCGATAGGTCGTCACCACGACGTTCTTCTTGCCCAGGTACTTTTTAAGAGAGAGTCGCGTTCCGTCGGCGCGGGGCAGCTTAAAGGAAACGGCCTTGTCTTGGAGTTGCAACTCCTTGCCGACGCCCCAATCGGATCGCCGGGGCGAGATGCGCGACGCGCGAGCCTCGGGTTTGAGCCTGATCTTATATCGGCGGCGGATAAAGGCGTAGTCGTCTGTCCCCTCATGGTGGACATACGCAAGTATGTTAAAACGAAGGCCGTCTTTTTTGCGCGGTTTACCCAAGAGTTTGAACATGACCCGCGTGGGGTTGTCCTTGATAAGACGTTCAAACGGAGCGCGGAGATACTCATTGCGTGCCAGTTCCTTCGGGGTTTTCAGCACCTTGCCGACCAATTCCACCGAGCGGGGCACCTTGATCTGGAGGATGGCATTGGGAACGCCCGACCCCGACGACGACCAGCCGTCCTTCAATCTCACGTCGAGGACCAGTGCGTACTCTTGGCCGACCTCGAGGCGGTCGGCGTCGATGTGTGCGGACACCCTGACCACGTCCCGCGGCATTCCCGCGGCGGGCAACAACAAGGGCCATAGAACAAACAGCGATGTCATGCAATCACCTCCAAAGTAATATATCTCCGGCGACGCTGAGGAATCGTGATTCTACATTATAACGCAACGACGACCTGAGCTTTTCGCGCTTGGCCGTTCTGCGGCGCATCGTCGATGATGTCGTGTCCCATGTTTGATACACAGAAGGCCCCGGCGGTAGGGCGGCGATAGCAATCTTTAGCGCGTGCCGGGGTTTTCGTATTCCCCGTGTTGGGCGTGGAATCGCTTTTGGGCGAGCCGGTCGACAGCAGACAGTTGCCCGTCCAGGCGCACGATCGCATCGTTGAACTGCTGGATGTGCCGCTGCGTGACGCGCTCGGGGGGGATCGGCAGCAGCAACGACCAGCGCGTCGGAGGAACCAGGACGATCGACGTCCGCAGCGCAAGGAGCTTGCCGACGCCCCGCTGATAGCCCGTCCAGGACCGGCCGATCTGCTCGCGATGCCAGTAGTACACCAGGTGCGATCGGCGCCCGGTGCAGGTCTGGGGGTTCCAATCCTGCGGGCCGCGCAAGACCGCGGGCAGTATCTGCTGCGAGACCTTGGAATGACCGACCTCGTGGCGGATGCGACCTTCGACCATGTTCTTGCGAAGCGGATCAACCCGCACCGCGATGGTCTGGTCCAGGCTCCAGGTCACCGGGGCCAAGAGGGTGGCCTCGATGCGCGTGCCGGGATGGACCTGCTCGTCGTCCAGCGGCGGCAGGCTGCCGTCGCTCGGGTCGGGCGGCACCTTGTGCACGGTGAAGAGGATGCGGGCCTCGTCATTAGAGACGAACTCGTGAAAGTGGATGCCGACCACGTCCTGCAATTCGGGGCTCATTCGCTGCCGCCAGACGGGCAGAGGCATCTCGATAATCGGGATCGTGTCGGAGTTTTTTTTTGTTGGGTCTTGCGCGGGGATGGCGGCCATGGCGAGGGGGATACGGCTCCGCTCGCCACCCAATCTCCACTGCTTGGCGGCCTGACCAACCGGCTCGACGATGAGCTGCCAAGGGACGCCGTCTTCCGGCGAGCGTGCCTTGATGGCCCGATAGCTCCAACCGCCCAGGGTGATGACCGTCCCGGGAGGGGGCGGCTCGTCGTCCTCGGGCGTGGGCCAGAGTTGCACGGGACGGCGACCGAGCGGCGTGTCCAATCCGGCGATGCCCTGGCCCCGGGCGCTGAGGGGGCCTTGCATCAACACGACGCAACAGGCCAGTCCAAAGACCAGAGCCGGCCGTCTCCAGGCTCGATTCATACGACGCATCAGGACGCCTCCGGCGAGGAGCTTGCTCACAACGGGTCTTGCCCTCTGGGGATTGTACGCACGCACAAAGCCCGATACCACCTTCGTTTATCAGCTTGTTTTGAGGATTTGGCGGCCGCGGACCACAGCCGCGGGCTTTGGCCGTCGTGCTCGCGGTCTCTGCGCGTTGTGCCGGCGGACATGGACACTGCCTCGGAGAATCTCTGTATCATGGGGGCATGACTCCGGACGACCTTCTCGATGATCTCACGCCGCCGCAGCGCGAAGCGGTCAGTCATACGACCGGCCCGCTCCTCGTCCTGGCGGCGGCCGGGTCGGGCAAGACGCGGGTCATCACCCGTCGGGCGGCGTACATCGCCCGCACCGTCGCCCGATCGGATCAGGTCCTGGCCATCACCTTCACAAACAAGGCGGCCGGGGAGATGCGCGACCGCATTCTCGGCCTGGGCATCGGTGGTCGGATGTGGGTGTGTACGTTCCACTCGCTCTGCGCCAGGCTGCTCCGCGAGTACGGCCGGGTGATGGGCGTTGATCGCAACTTTTCCATTTTCGATCAGGCCGACGGCAGGGCGCTGATTCGCCAGGCGGTCGCCCGATGCGATTTGAGTTCCGACCACTGGCGTCCGGTGGCGCTCCAGGCGGCGATCAGCAAGGCCAAGACCAAGTTGCAGGCACCCGCCGAATACCAGGCCCAGGCCCACGACTTCACCAGTCAGACCACCGCCCGCGTCTATGCCGAGTATCAACGCCTGCTCACCGAGCAGAATGCCTGCGATTTCGACGATCTGCTGCTGATCACGGCCAAGATGCTCGGCCAACACGAGGGCGTGACGAGCGAGCTGTCGGATCGCTTCCCGTATCTGTTGATCGACGAGTACCAGGACACGAATCACGCACAGTATCTCATCGCCACGCGGCTGGCGCAGGCTCATCGCAACATCTGCGCCACCGGCGACCCGGACCAGTCCATCTACGCGTGGCGCGGCGCCGACATCCAGAACATCCTCGACTTCGAGGCCGACTATCCTGATGCAGCGGTGGTGCGTTTGGAGCAGAACTTCAGCAGCACCGGGGCGATCCTCTCGGCGGCGTCGGCCCTGATTGCGAAAAACCAGCGACGCAAGCACAAGGACCTGTGGACCGACGGCCCGGACGGAGCGCGCGTCGGCGTGTGGCGGTGTGAGGACGAGCGCGCCGAGGCCGAGGCCGTCGCCGCCGACGTGCTTCGCTATTGCGACGAGGGAGGAAAGCCCGGCGACGTGGCGGTGTTCTACCGCATCAACGCCTTGACCCGCGTGCTGGAAGACGCCTTTCGCAAGGCGGCGGTTCCCTATCAGATCGCCCGCGGCGTCGAGTTCTATGCTCGCAAGGAGATCAAGGACGTGCTGGCCTATCTGCGGGTGGTGGTGAATCCCGCGGACGAGACGGCCTTGCTTCGGGCGATCAATACGCCGGCCCGGGGCATCGGGAAGGTGACCATCCGGCGGCTGAGCGACGATGCCAGGGCCCGAGAGATTTGCATGGATCAGGCCATCGCCGAGGCGGAGAAGAACCCGGTGCTCAAGACCAAGTGCAAGACGCTGCTGGCTTTTGCTGCGCTTCTAGGCAAGCTGCGCGAGATGCCGCCTCGGCCGGTGAAGGCCATCGTCGATGCGGCGTTGAAGCAGTCGGGGTTGGAGGCGTCATTGGCCGAGGCGGGCGAGATCGACAACGAGCCGTTGGCCAATGTTCGCGAGCTGGTCACCGCGGCGCAGCAGTACGACATGGAAAACCCGGACGGGGCGTTGGGCGACTGGCTGCATCAGATCAGCCTGGTCAGCGACACCGATGCGATCGAGCTGGGCGGCGGGGCGGTGACGCTGATGACGCTGCACGCGGCCAAGGGCCTGGAGTTTCCGGTGGTGTACGTCGTCGGTCTCGAACAAGGGCTACTCCCACACAGCCGAACGCTGTCCGAGGGTCTGGAGGCGGTCGAGGAGGAGCGGCGGCTGTGCTTCGTGGGCATGACCCGCTCCATGCGGCACCTGACGCTGACCCATGCGGAGTATCGAATGATCCGCGGCGTAACGGAGCGGGCACTGCCATCGCGATTCCTGCGCGATCTACCGGCCGAAGAAATCGAATACAAAACAATCGAGACGCCCTGCGATCGCAGCCTGGCCCATCTAGGCAGATCCAATACGGCCGACGGCGCCCAGCAGGACGACTTGTACTATCCCGGCCGGCGCGTGATTCACGATGAGTACGGCGAGGGGCAGGTCCTTTGCCTGGAACCCCGCGGGCGATCGGTCTATATCCGCATCCAATTTGAAGAGTTCGGCGAGCGCGCTTTTGCATTGGAGCACGTGCCGTTGTATATCGTTGAAGATTAAGTTGTGAGTTGTCAGTTTTCAGTTGTCAGCGGTAAGCCTTAGTCTCTTACTGACTAAATCCTGCGCAAAAAGGACATGATTTGCCAGATTGATGTTTCGCCGTGACCCAACGGGGAGCGTTTGAGCAGAACTGTTTGTCTCCGGCTATGCTGGTTTAGGGTGCCTTAATATGACAGCACTATGTATTGCCACAGCATCTGGTATTGTACGCCATGTGGAATTGAAATGAGAGAAGTTGCCGTGATTATGGCCGGGGGGTCGGGGACGCGGTTGTGGCCGCTGAGCCGGCGGGCGCGCCCCAAGCAGCTCTTGCACATCGTCGAGGGCCGCAGCCTGATCTACAGCGCGTTCGAGCGATTGAGCGCGACCTTCGCCCCGCAGGACGTGTACGTCATCGCCCTGGCCCAGCACCTGCCCGCCATCGCCAAGGAGCTTCCCCGGCTGCCGGCGTCGAATCTCATCGGCGAACCGGTGGGCATGGACACGGCCAACGCCGTCGCCCTGGCCGCCGCCATCCTGCACGCGCGCGCCCCCGAGACGGTCATGGGCGTCTTCACCGCCGATCATCTGATTCGCCCCGTGGATAGGTTCGCAGAAATCATCCGGCGCGGATATGCCGCCGCCGCAGAGTCCCCCGACGCCCTGGTCACTTTCGGCATCAAACCGGCCGAGCCGCACACCGGCCTGGGCTACGTCGAGCGCGGCGAGGTCGTTTCGCCGGGGGTGTGGGTGGTCCGAGCATTCAAGGAAAAGCCCGACCTGCCCACCGCCCGGCAATACGTCGCATCGGGCAAGTACTATTGGAACAGCGGCATGTTCGTCTGGCGGACGGCGACGATCCTCGAACGGATCGCCGAGCACCTGCCGCAGTCCCACGAGACGGTCGGGCGGCTGGCCAAGTGCTGGCACACCGACGAGGGTCCGACACTCGCCGACGAGCTCTATCCGAGCCTGCAACGCATCAGCATCGACTACGGCGTCATGGAGAAACTGTTCGGCGACGGTTCAACGCCTGCGCAGGTCCTGGTGGTTGAGATGGCCCTGGACTGGCTGGACGTCGGGCATTGGACGGCGCTGCCCGAGGTGTTGGGGACCGGCGAGGATGGGAACACGCGTGCCCTGCGGAACGCGGCCGTGCTGTCGAGTAGGAACAACGTGCTCGTCTGTGAGGACGACCACCTCATCGCTGCCATCGGCGTCGAGGATTTGGTCATCGTCCACAGTCCCGATGCCACGCTCATCTGCCACAAGGATCAGATCGACCGCATCAAGGAGCTGGTCGGGCAATTGGATCAGGAATACCGGGGTCGATATTCATAGACCCATGCGACGCTGGGCCGCGACGCGATGGCCGGCGATTTGGGAACCATAGATGATCCTGGGCATCGACTACGGCCGCCGGCGCATCGGCATCGCAATTGCCGACTTGGAAACGAGAATCGCCACGCCGTTGACCACGCTCGCCGGCCGTCACGACGTGACCCGCGATGCACGGAGCGTGGCTGATCTGGGCGCCGAGAAGAACGTCGGGGCCTTCGTTGTGGGTCTGCCGTTGAACATGGATGATTCGGACAGTCCCCAGACCGCCCTGGCCCGCCGATTTGCCGCCGAGCTAGGGCGGCTGTCCAAGTTGCCCGTTCATTTTCAGGATGAACGGCTCACCACGGTGGCCGCCCAAGAGGTGATGGATGCCGCCGGCGTCCGCCCGAAGCAGCGCAAGGGCCTGACCGACCGCATCGCCGCGGGAAAGATTCTCCAGGCGTACTTGGATCGGTCGTGAGCGGTTTCCAATCGCTGCCGTCGGAGCGCTCCCCGATGGGTCGCGGCTAAACGTAAAACTGGAGCTCTTTGGCGTGTTGGACATTGGATCGGCCGGACTTAGAATCTTCGCCGAGTCGTGATCCTCTGGTCCGTGCCGCGCTGGGTTGCGGCCGGGACGGTTCGGGAGTGCATTGCCATGCAAAGTTGTCATTCACTTTTCGCCTGGCGCAAGGTCGCCTGGGGCGCGCCTGTTCTGGTCTTGGCGATGGTGGTCGGCTGCGTCGAGCGGACGGTCGGCATCAACACCGAGCCGCAGGGCGCGACGGTCATCCTGAACGATCAGGAGGTCGGCAAGTCGCCCGTCAAGGTGCCGTTCACCTGGTACGGCGACTATGACATCATCCTCCGCAAAAAGGGCTACCAGACCATCCAGACCCATCATCGGATCAGGTCCCCGTGGTACGAGTATCCGCTCATTGATTTTTTTTCCGAGACCATGATGCCGTTCACCATCCACGACGATCGCGTGTTAGAGACGTTCGTCCTGCACGACTTCCAGCGACCGGCGAAGGAGGCCCTTCTGGAGCGGGCCGATCAGTTGCGCGCCGAGGCCCTGTCGCAGGGAACGCCATAGTAGGGCGCACACTCTGATTTGAGGATTTGAAGAGAACCAGCCCGGCGTCCTCGGGCCAAGCCGGTGATTTGAGCGCTTGATCAGCGCCGTGAAGTATCCTTGTTTTGGGATGGTTGGGGTTGTTCGGTTTTTCTACCCGGCGCTGTCATGTGTATTCGCACCGCAAGTGCAATTGCGAGGGCCGTGCAGGAGATCAACACGAACGCCTGGAACACCCATCCCTTGATGCCCAGATTGATGGCCGCTTCGTAGGGTTCGCTGTAGGTGCCTCCCCAGAGGATCGAATGCCGCAGTCCCCAGGTCGTCCAAGTATAGGCCAGCAGATCGATCCACCAGATGCCCAGATAGATCAGCACCGTGCGAGGCCATCCCCTCCACGGTTTGCACCACAGAACAACAATGGCAATGAAGGACACGGTCCACGTGCTCATGGAACCACCTAATCGCATCAGAGCATCGCCCGTAGAAGATGATATCCCGTAAACAGAGCATGCGCCGTACTGCTCATGCCAACCTATCCAGGCAAACTCCGGGTGTATTTGGAGGCCCATGATTTCCACGCGGACGATGGTTCCGCCGTATAGCACGCCCGTCAAACCGTGGCCGATGATTTCGTGACACATTGTTCCCAGCAGATGGGTTCCCAACAACAGAACCGCCGTTTTTGAAGTCCACTTTACAGCTTTCGCGACGGTCATGGCGACCGAGAGTTTAAGAGGCAGACGTGCTGCATTCAAGTGCATCTATTATAGTCAAAGATGTAAGAAAGAGGAGAAAGTGCCCCCACAGAAGCCCATCGCTCGCACTCAGGGCTCGGATGAGTGTTGCACATCCGCTCATCGCTGTTTACGGTGAGTGACCGGTTGACTCACGAACGGAGAACGCTCGATGTGGTCGGTGCTGAATGGGACGATCGTCAATGCGTTGGCCGTGGCGGTCGGCAGCATGATCGGCCTGTTGATGGCGGCGCGGATTCCTCATCGCTATCAGCGGATCATCCTGAACTGTCTGGGGCTGGTGACGATCATCCTGGGCATCGACGCCTCGGTAATCGTCATGGGGGACGTGGTGAAGACCTACGGCGGCGGTGATCCCACCTATGGCGCCCGCATCGCGATGGTCACGGTCGGTTCGCTCATCATCGGGTCGATCATCGGCACGGCCCTACGGCTGCACGAGCGAATCGAGGGCCTGGGCGGGACGATCCATCGACGGTTCGGCGGCTTTGGCGAGACCGGCGAAGCGGCCGATCGAAGCGCCCGTTTCGCCGAAGGCTTTCTGTCGGCCAGCGTGATCTTCTGCGTCGGGCCGTTGACGCTGCTTGGCTGCCTGAACAACGGCACCGCGGCCGACCCCAGCTTGCTCTACATCAAGTCGTTCCTGGATGGGTTTTGCTCGTTGGCCTTGGCGGCTTCGCTTGGGCTGGGCGTGGCGTTCAGTATTTTAACCATTCTTTTCTTTCAGGGTGGTCTGTCGATCGCCGCCTACTTCCTTGCTTCCGGTCTTCCGGCTCTCTCCGTGCAACTGATGAACGTGGTCGGTGGCCTAGTCTTGTTGGCGACCGCGATGATGATCCTGGAGATCAAGAAGATTCCCGTCGCGAATCTGTTGCCCGGCATCTTCCTGCCGCCGCTGGCGGTGTGGTTGGTGGAGGCGATGAGTCGTGGCACTCTGATCATAATGCGATAAGAAAGATCGTGTTCTATTGCAGAAACCGCACTGGGACGCCGGAATCGGGCATATTATACAACCGTATGATTCGCTAGTTGGAGAGAGCCGCCAGCGTGAAAGGGCTGCCGTCTTTTTTTCTTTTTTTCCCCGCCGTGCCTCTTGACTTTGGACTTCGATTTGTGGTAGGATCGGAGCCCGGGTTCTTGGAGGAACGCTTCGGAGTGAGGGCCTCCGCAGTGAGAGGTTGAAGCTAAGGAAGAGGGCAAGAAGATGCGGGCTAAATCAATCATGTTCCTTGGTGCTGCGCTTGGCGTTTTTCTGGCGTCGACCGGTTCGGCACATGCCGGCACTATATTCATTTTCTCCGATCCTTCCGGCTTATCTGCCGAGGCGGAGTTCACCGCATCGGGTGCGACTTTGGAGATCCGGTTGAGAAACACCTCGACGGGTGCGCCCGGGCTCTTCAGCAATTCCGATCAGATTCTGACCGGTGTTTCATGGGACTTCGGGCATGTGGGCTTCAACGGTGATGTGGCGATCACCGGCGGCTCGGTAAAGATCGGCCCGACGAGCGCTTCGCTCAACTTCGATAATATCGGTGCCCCGCCTCAGCTAGGCCCCGGCGCCGACGTGAGTGGTGAATACGGCTACGGCAACATGGACGGCACCGGAGCGCTGACCAATTTCGTCACCGCGAACAACGCACAGGCCACGCCCTTCGGTGGTCCAAATCTGGACGGGCCGGCTTCGATCGACGGCCCGCAAGGCGGCTTGGTGGCGAATCCTGAAGTGATTGCGCTGGGTGGGCTCGGCGCAATTCAGGACGAGATCGACATCACGTTGACGCTGAGTGAGGTTGTGCTTCAACAGGATATTCTTGGCGATCTCGGCCAAGTC
>Ga0114931_10008753_pt1 | contig 12208 bp, 8 predicted proteins | sample 2SBtaG_FD_89579 | JGI IMG/M metagenome (GOLD analysis project Ga0114931, IMG submission 89579) | Deep subsurface microbial communities from Kolumbo volcano to uncover new lineages of life (NeLLi) - 2SBTROV14_V59a metaG | ecosystem: Environmental > Aquatic > Marine > Volcanic | place: Kolumbo...
ATAATAAGGCTGGGACACAGATAGATCAGGTAGCCCTGGTTAATCAACCCCTTGGTCCCGGCTTTGATTCCATTGTAGTACACTGCCGGTCGGCAGATACGGTCTATTTCCGTTTGAGAGCCCCGAGCGGATGCTTCAGCTATCAGTTTTATTACCATGTGGCAATTTCAGGGGATAACGACCAGGAGCCAAATAATACCATACCTGAAGCAACTGAAATTAATTTGAATGACACACTTAGAGGTAGGGTAGGATATGTCAGTGCAAAGACCGATATGGAAGACTACTATATGTTTATCTTAGATAAAAAGAGTAGCATACTTACTAAGTTTAATTTTATAAATACGAGCAGTGGCGCCTTTGCCGATCTTTTTGTAAACATTTATGACTCAAAGAATAATATTGTTTTTAGTAAAAACTATATCAACCAACAGACAGGCAAAAGGTTGGACACATTTAGTATAAATTGCCTCTTAGCTGACACCTTTTATTTAAAAATCCGAGCCAATAGTGGTTGTTTTTCATATGAAGCCAATTTTAAAGAAATAAATCATCAACCATTGGCCCAATTTGAATATTCCAGGTTGGGAAATGAAGTTGGATTTATTGCTGCCGAAGGCAATGCAGACGAATATCACTGGGACTTTGATGACGGAAGCACCGCCAATGGTCGATTCCCAATGCATACCTTTGATATAGGTGGCTTTCGGGTTGTACTTACTGCTACGAATAAAACATGCAATTACACCGACACTGCATCGCAATTTTTTGAAGTAAAAGGAGTGGAATATTATACCCCAGATACTGGAGGAATAGGAGGCGAAACCATGATGCAAATATTTGGTGGAGGATTGGATACCAATACCGTGGTTTACTTGAAAAATGACAATGAAGAAGTTCATCCGATTGCAAAATATAGTACTGCAAAAAAGAATGAGTTGCAGTTGATTTTTGACTTACATACAGTAGATCCCGGTTTGTTTGATGTGAATATTAAAATTCCGGGTGAAAGTCTTATAACATACAAGGATGGGTTTGAAGTGAAAGGTTTTCGCTATCCATACACCTGGTCTGAAGTAACCGGGCCGGGGAGATGGCGCATCAATAGGGATACCCGATTTAATCTTGTAGTAGGTAATAGCGGAAATGTAAAAGCATCAGGAGCAGTGGTTACCCTGGTATGGCCTAAAGCTGTAGATCTGAAATTTGAAACGGACTGGTTTAGGCCGCCAGGTACTGGCAGCTACGCAATAAATGCAGAAGATACCACCTTTATGTTTAACTGGGCTGATATACAGGTATTTTATGATTCCTCTTATTCTGCACCCATTCCTATCGATTCGTTTGCGGGAGAACCATATGACGGATATTTAAAAATGATTTGGATCCAACATTTGCCCGCTGGCAATACCTACGAAATACCGATGGTTGCAAGAACATCTGATGCCGGTGCTCAAGATTTTATAACATACACTTCAAGGGCAAACCTTTTCGGTTCGCCATGTCCGAATGGTACTTGGATGGATATGTCAGAAAACCTGGCCGTTGAGTCTATCGATGCCATTGATTTTGGTCTGGGTCTGACAAAGATGGACAAAACCCCGGTTGGTTGGCTTGCCAAGGCTACTAAAGCTACTACCAAGCATATGGCAAATTTGGGACAAGTAATGGGAGCTACCTACAACTATGCTACCGGAACTACCAATAGTATTTATGAATCGCTTCCGGCAGACTTCAACGCCAATGTTTCTGCTGGCAATGCTCAAATTGCTTCAGAAGTTCTCGGTCTGGCCACAGATAAATTAGTTGATTTGGGCGCTGATCGCTTTGCCCGTGGGCAAACAGAAGCGCTCAATAAATGGATGGCAAATAATCCCAATGCCTCAATGAGTTCTTTTGAATTTGCATTAGATAATCTGAATAACATCGATGATATTCGGCAGTTTGTGAAGAATTCATACAAAACAGGCAAAGATTTGAAATCTCTAAAAGGAAAGATTGAGAGGTTGAAGCAACTTACGAAAGATTGTCCCGATTTGAATAAGCAAGTGGAAGACCTCGAAAAGGAAATTGACAAGGAAATGAAGCAACGGAATAAAAAAAAGAAAAAAACTCGTTCTGTAGTTTCCATGGATCCAAATGCAATCTATGGTCCCTCCGGTGTGGGAACCCCACAATATGTTAATCTTAAGGAACCGGAGCAATTCATGATTACTTTTGAGAATATGGATACGGCCACAGCCGATGCGCAAATTGTCCGCATATATGACACACTGGATGTTACCTCATTCGAGGTGAACACCTTCCAATTTGGTGCCATTACTATTGGCAGTCATAGATATCGTGTGCCAAAAAATAGAAAAGAATTTGCATTAGAACTGGATCTACGACCGGAAAGAAACATGCTGGTGAGAATAAATGGTAAACTTGATACATTGACTGGTATTATCACCTGGGAATTTATTTCCATCGATCCCATAACTCTGGATTTACCATTGCTGGATGGTTTTTTACCACCCAATAAATTGGCACCCGAGGGGGAAGGTTCAGTCACTTATATCATTGGACTTAAAAATAATTTACCTGATGGGAAGGTTGTATCGAGCAGGGCTGCCATTGTTTTTGACGAAAATGCACCCATTTATACCAATACCTGGGAAAATATCATTGACACTTCTCCACCTACCAGCATGGTCACTGCCACGGAAACGCCCTGGAACAAAATCCGTATCAACTTTAATGGGAATGATAATAATTCTGGCATCGGCTATTATTCACTATATATTTCCGAAGATAATGGGCCATGGCTTCCAATTACCGGGAGTACAGGCGAATCCTTCCAGCTAAAAGCTGAATTGGGAAAAACGTATAGCTTTTATACCATTGCAACGGATAAAGTAGGAAACGGAGAAATTTGGAATGGAATGCCTCAAGCGACAATCACCGTAACAGGCGTAGGAAATATAAAAGCAGAGAAACTAGTGGAGATTATTCCTAATCCGAGCAATGGAAACTTCATGGTAAAAGCTTCGGGTTTGAAAGGCAAAGGACGAGTGAACATCCATAATCTAATGGGCCAACTGGTATACCAGGAAAGTGTTGACTTTGACAATCAGACTACATGGGTGATAGACTTGAAAAATAATCAAGCATCTATCTTCTTATTGCAAATAGAGACGGAAGATGGCTCAATTTTTTATAAAAAGTTAATAAAACTTTAGACTTAATCACTGATTTTCCAGCCCTGTCGGAAGTGATTCCGGCAGGGCCTTATTTTTTAATAATTATTTCAAAAAAAATTGATTTGTCTAGGTAAGATTATATTTTCTAGCAGCATTTTTTCAATGAAGGACATCTGAGCAAAGCTTTATATTGCGGGTATTTGAGTTTTCTTCAATTCAGTTAATACTTACTTCTGAATTTCATTTGATCCATAGCTGCTTCCCATCTCAATTATTGATAAGCAAGCATTTACGGCCAACAAAAAAGCGCGATAGAATTCAGAGGCCCATGCGTGTTCATTTTTGCTCCGCTACTATTTTGATAATTCTTCCTGGAATCTTGGTCTTATTTGACCCTGCTGTCAGGGGAAACAAAGAGGATAGAAGAAGTAGCAGGGTCTGTATGTATCTTTATTAAAATTTATTTTTATCCTTCTATCCTCTGCTGCTTTTTTCGCTGTACGCTATCATTCATTGGTTGGCACCGATATCGGAAGTCATCAAAGGCATTGTCAATTATAAGGTCTAGCCTGCAAATGAAGAAAATTGGGGATGCCTGATCAGCGGCAAATAAGAATGACCTCCGGAGTAAAAATGATATTGCTCTTGTTTTCGGCCCGGTCTACCACATAAATCTGATAACGCAGCGTGTCCCGTCCGTCATTGAAGGGGCGGCAATTGATGTTAAACGGATCGATAGTCACCCATACGGTTCCCTTAATCGCCTGATTCCGATTTCCCAATACAGGCATCTGATAGGGATATTTAAAGCCCGTGCGGTTGTCAATCAGGAAAATATTAAAAAGCGTATCGTTTTTTTTATTTCCAAGGTCTCCGTCACCATCCTGAAACTCAAAAGAAACGACCAGCGAATCGACTCCTGCTTCAAGAAGAGTATCGCTGACTTGAGCATTTTTCAAAAAGGGCTCGGGGGGGAATTCCTGTGGAGTAATACATGAGCCGACAAATGCAGCTAAAGCTGCCATGAGAAGAAAACGATATACGGTTTTGTATTTCATAAATATTCCCGGACTTTTTGGCCCTTTCCTTTGTAAAAATAAACAACTTTGCTTCTTAGTTATTGTCATTCATGCATCAGATGCGGGAAATAAGAAGAAAGTTAGGGGAAATTGACGCGGAAAACTTCGATAGTCTGGCTATGGAAGTCTTCCGTTGGCAAGCGAAGATGAATCCCGTTTATGGAAACTACCTTGGATATCTCGGTATAAATCCTGAAAAGGTGAATAATCCGGGAGAAATTCCCCACCTGCCTGTTTCAGCATTTCGCTTGCACCGCGTAGTCAGTGGCAAGCGTCCAATTGAGCGGAGTTTTACAAGCAGCAGCACTACAGGCAGCATACCCGGCCGCCATTTTGTAGCCGACCTCAGTCTCTACCGGGAATCGGTATTGCGCACTTTTCGCAAGTGCTATGGTGAACCCGAAAGCTACCGGATATTCCCACTGCTCCCCTCCTACCTTGAACGCAAAGATGCTTCGCTGGTTCATATGGTGAACGTGCTGATGGAAGCCGGAAATCAAAAAGAAAAGAATTTTTACCTGCACAATTTTGAAAAGCTGGCCAGAGATCTGAGAAAGCATGAACGAGGCAAAAGAAAGATTCTACTCATCGGAGTCACCTTTGCACTGCTTCGCTTCGCAGAGAAATTTCCGCTCGATTTGAGCAGGGCCGTGGTTATGGAAACCGGTGGAATGAAAGGGCGTGGACGCGAACTGACCCGTGAAGAAGTGCACGCACGTTTAAAGTCCGCCTTCGGAGTGGCTTCGGTGCATAGCGAATACGGCATGACGGAGATGCTGTCGCAGGCTTATTCGAAAGGAGAAGGCCTTTTTGAGCCTGCACCCACTATGAAACTAAGTATCCGCGACATACAGGATCCCTTTGAGCAAAAAGAAGCCGGTGAGACAGGAGTCATCCGCATCATCGATCTGGCCAATCTTTATTCCTGTTCATTTCTTGAAACAGGTGATCTCGGGAAAATTCATGCCGATGGTCGCTTTGAAGTGCTGGGTCGCATGGACCACAGCGAAGTACGGGGTTGCAATCTTATGGCCGACTTTTAGTTGCGACCATCTACTTGCAGGCGAATAGTCCTTGATGGATATTCTTCCGGAAATGCTATGACATGCTCGAGGCGGGCAGCCACTTCGGCCGAATCAGCCAGCAGCCCTTTTTCCTGGTAGCTTTTAAACTGCTTGAGGAGATGAAATTCCGTGGGATCGGCTTCCCGGATGCGTGCTTGCATAGCTGTGTCCACCACTCCGGGCGATATGGAAAAAACCCTCGTATCGTTTATCCCGTCCGATTGGAGTTCTTCTTCCATCACGGCCGAAAACATCTCGAGCCCGGCTTTTGAGGAACAATAGACACTCCAACCCTCAATGGGTGAAAAAGCAGCCCCCGATGAGATATTAATGATAAGTTTTTCAGCCTCATGGCTCCGATAACTCCGAAGAAATTCATTGCCCAAAAAAGCAGGTGCAACTAAATTTAAATGATATGTTGACACAATGCTGTGCGTTTTGAGCCTGCCTATGTGCTTCACTTCTCCGAGACTGGCCGCATTGTTGATCAAGACAATCTTTTTTGCTGTCGGAATGTGTTCGAAACGAAATTTTCTAAACTGCCGCGGTTTTGAGAGATCAAGTGTTATATGGAGATAATGGGGATGCTCGATGCGCTGATGTCGCGAAATGCCAATCACCTTGTACTTTCCTGTAGTAAGGAGCTGCTCAGCCAATGCTTTACCTATTCCCGAGCCGGTTCCGGTGATATACACAAAATCCATGATCACAAATTTATTTACAATTCGAGATTTTTAATTCTATCCTGATGTTTGAAGTTCAATTTGCCCTCTGATTTTGCAATCACCGTGGCTATGGTGGCATCGCCTGTTACATTCACTACCGTTCGCATCATATCAAGAATACGATCGACCGGAAAGATGATGGCAATCCAGGCGGCATTGAGGCCCACACTCTCGAGTACCACAATAAGCATCACCAGGCCGGCACTGGGCACGGCTGCCGCACCGATAGAGGCCAGGGTGGCTGTGAGCAGAATGGTAGCTTGCTGGAGGATACTGAGATCGATCATGTGCAATTGAGCCAGAAACAGCACCGCTATAGCCTGGTAGAGGCTGGTACCGTCCATATTGATGGTGGCACCGATGGGCAGCACAAAACTGCTGACCTCCTCGGGAACACCGAGGTTCTCGTGTACGCAGTCCATTGTAACGGGTAATGTGGCTGCCGAGCTGCTGGACGAAAATGCCAAAAGCTGTGCTTCGCGGATTCCCCTAAAAAAATCTTTGTAAGAAATATCTCTGACAAAGATTTTGATGATAAGCGGGTAGATAATAAAAGCAACAAGCAAAAGTCCCAAAGTGACCGTGAGGGCGTACCATCCGAGGCCTTTGAAAATTTCCACTACATTGCCGGGGTCGTCACCCGCCATTTTGGCCAACTGTCCCGCCAGGAGAGCAAAGACAAAATAGGGCGCGCCCTGCATGACTACACCTACCATTTTGAGAATCACCTCATCACTTTCCTCAATGAACTTGCGCAGGGTTTTGGTTTTCTTGGCAGGCAGCAAAAGGATCGTAATTCCAAAAAAGAGCGCAAAGAAGATGACCTGAAGCATCATCTGATTGTTTTGCAGAGAAGCAAAGATATTATCAGGTACTAAGTTGACTACAAAACTCAGTGGCCCCTCTTCTCTCAACTTTTGGGCATTCTTTGCTTTATCAGCCAAAAGGCCCCCGGCATCTCTGTTGTTTTCCATCACCAGGGAACTGTCAAAATAGGCTTTGACAACAGAGGGGTCATCCATGAGCAATTTTCCATCCAGAATACCCACCCCCGAGTTAGTGGCCCAATACTCATATGCCAGGCGATTTTTTATCCGGCTCTCTTCGTTCATGTGCTTGCCCGGAGCCAGCACGTTGGCAAGCAAAAGCCCCACCGTAATGGCCATGAGTGTAGTGCTTAGATAAAGCAAAAGTGTTTTCAAACCCATACGTCCCACCTGATTGATATTATCGAGACTACTAATTCCACGAATGATGGAAAAGAGTACAAGAGGGACGGCAATCAGTTTGAGCAACTTGATAAAGATGGTGCCAAAAGGCATAATCCAGTCGAGGGTAAAATCGGAAAATCCAAAGAAACTGCTCAACAATGCCCATATGGCCCCAAGAATCAACCCTATAATAATCTTCCAGTGCAGCGGCAGCTTTTTCTTTGACATAATCCCTCTTTTCTGCGGCTAATTTATCAATAATAGCAGACACCTCTGTTACTATGGAAATTTCTTGCAAAGCCTTCGGGCTTCGTCTATTTTTACCTGCCTAAGCTGCATTATGGAAGTATTATTCAGGAATATAAAAGGGCTTTACGGTATCCGCGAAGCCGGTATTGAAAAAGTAAGCGGAAAGGAGATGGCCGATTTTCCGGGAATTGAGAATGCGTGGCTACTGGCCCGTGATGGGCGAATTGCGGATTTCGGACCCACGAATAGCTGCCCGGAGAGCAATGGCAAAACAATCGATCTGCAAGGGAGATTCCTCTTGCCGACATTTATCGACAGCCACACACACATCATCTATGCGGGCACCCGTGAAGGGGAATTCAGAGATCGTATCAAGGGCCTCAGCTATGAAGAAATAGCCACCCGTGGAGGAGGTATTCTCAATTCGGCACGCAAGCTGAGAGAAAGCAACGAAGCCCAATTGCTTGAAACGGCCCTGCAAAGGATAAATGAAGTCATGCTTTTGGGTACCGGGGCGCTGGAGATAAAGAGCGGATACGGTCTGAATGTTGAATCCGAGTTAAAAATGCTGCATATAGCCCGCCAAATCGGGGAACTGCTACCCGTTCCCGTAAAGAGCACTTTTCTCGGGGCCCATGCCGTTCCACAGGAGTTTCACAATAATCGCAAGGGCTACCTTAAATTAGTTATTGGCGAAATACTCCCCCGCGTGGCAGAGGAAAATCTAGCCGACTTTGTCGATATTTTCTGCGAGAAGAACTATTTCACACCCGATGAGAGCCGGCAGCTCTTTGAAGCCGCCAGAAAATACGGGCTGAGACCGAAGGTGCATGTCAATCAATTTAACAGTATCGGAGGCCTGCAGGCTGCCCTTGAATTCAACGCACTGTCTGTCGATCATCTCGAAGTGCTCACGAATGAAGACCTCGTATCGCTTGGGGAACATCCGGATACCATGCCCGTGGCACTGCCGGGCTGTTCATTTTTTCTCGGCATCCCTTACACGAATGCCCGGAGAATCATCGATGCCGGAGGCGCCCTGGCCATTGCCAGTGATTACAATCCGGGCTCTGCCCCATCAGGTAATATCTCTTTCCTTCTTTCGCTGGCCTGCATCCGGATGAAACTTCTTCCGGAAGAAGCATTGAATGCCGTCACACTTAATGCCGCCTATGCCCTCGAATTGCAGGATGAACTAGGTAGCATCACCCGGGGCAAGCGGGCTTCCTTAATTATAACAAAAGAGATTCCTTCCTTATCTTACATTCCTTATCATTTTTCCCATAACATGATTGAAAATGTTTTTATCAAAGACTCTTTCCTTTTATAATCTGGGCAGGATGCTTTTCATTTCCGGATTTCTCATATTCCTTATCATGGGAACGGGTGCTTGCGTGAGTCAAAAAAAATATTCTGAAAAATCTGCGGCTCTTTCACGGATCGATTCCATGTATTTTATCGCTTTGCAGCAAAATCGCACACTGAGTTCAGAAATAGAAGCACTCCGCAGCGATACAAGTGACTGCAACAATGAGGTACGCGAACTGCTTGATCGTTTCAGCCACCTAAGTGAAAAAAACAGCGCAGCCATAGAAGATCTTAAAAAAGAAAATGCCGCACTTAAAAAGAAGCTGAAAGGATATAAGCTAACCATCTCCCGCTATACAATTGACTGGCGCGAACTTCGAAACAATATGCTACAGATGGATAGCGTGCTGGCTACTTTTGGCTATCGCCTTGATACTCTGTTACAAGGCAGTTCTATGAAATACGGCTTAAGTCGCGAGCTTGATGAGTTGCGCTTAACCCTTGAGAAGGCCGATTTGATCGGCAGTCCCGGACGAATCAGCATCGAAGCAGATACAAGTTTCAGCCGGATCCAGGAGCTTTTAAAAGACTTTCCCGGCCTCGAGCCCGTGTACTATCTGAATAATGAAAAGGACATTCGCTTTATCCCTCTCATAAATGATTATCTCAATATATCTGACAACACCCCCCTCAATATTCATATCTCGAAAGAGGTCAATCCCATGAAAATTGGTATCGGATTCAGATTAATAAAAGAAAATCAAAAGTCACAACGATAATATCGCAGTTTAGCCGTCCTCCCGACCCGTTCTTTCGGAAATTTCGGATAGATGCTGAAGGCATTTCGGGCAGAGGCAGTCATCATAGTGGCTGCTAAGGAGCATGCTAATTCCCGCCTTCAAATCAATCTCCCGGCATTCGCAGGAGGCAATGTCAGCAGCATTGCACTGAAAAGTTTCCTTGCAGACCGGACATATTTTTGTTATCCTTTTATTTCTCCGTGACATCTGCCATGGCATTTATCTTCAGTTCAGAAGTTTTTTCATCCAGAAGAACTGCAAGGTAGTGTTCCTACCGATATCTATATCAAATGTGCGGCATATTCCCAATCCGAAATGACGATAGAGCCCTATAGCCCGTTCATTCTCACTTTCCACATTCAATACGAGAAACTTCATATTAAGCAATCGCGCCTCTTTTTCCGCTGATCTTATCAGCAGCTTGCCTCCGCCCTTCGATCGAAAAGTTGGGAAGACCGCCAGATTACTTATATAATAGTCACCCGGGTTCAATTTTCCAATGCTATTATTGAGTTTAAGAAAGACCGAAAGTTTCCCTATTATTTGCTCTGTTGCATATCTGAAAAAATAAAATCCGGTTTTTAAGCTGCATTGTTTTCTGCTCTCCCATCCATACGATAGAATCATGCCGGCCGGGGTATTGTCAAGATAAAGGGTCTTTACAAACTCGCAACTGAAGAGTGTGCCTTTGATGCAAAAAAGAGTCTCGAACATTTTGCCTGCCTTCGGACCGAAAAGATATTGAAAATAGAGCGCTGAAAGCATAATCATTGAGGCAAATGCAGAGCGTACATCACAGTTTGCCTTTCGAACAATACCTTCCATCTCAGCGGCTTTTTGAAATAAAAAGAAAAAACCGGAAGATAGTTTCGAGTCCGAAAGAAAAGCATTGCTTTCGAGTTAAGAAATTAGATTCACGTCATAAAATAAAAACCGGCCCATGGAAGCCGGTTTTTATTAAATAGCTTTTAATCTTCAAAACCTTTAGGGATTGATTTTGCCAAATCCCTGAATGATGTCTTTCATCATGGACACATAATGATCGCTGTCCACACCCGGGCGCATATAGAGTATCAACTCTGCAGAGTATTTATTCCGATTATCGTTATCTTCAAATGAAAGCACGGCATAAACAACCGATACACCATTAATCGTTCCCGAGCCTATCACTTTCCAGCCATCGAGACCACCCATGCTTAATTCTGCATCTGCAGTATGTTCAAAGTCCTTCACCCGCAAATCCGAGAACACTTCTTTAGCCAGGCGGCTTACTGAGGAGCGGCTTCTTTCTTTCCTTATTTTAACACTGAGATTCTCATCATTGGCTTCATAATATCCTTCCTCATTCGCCTGGATCGTCAGTCCCTCCGGAATATAGAACTTAAAATTATCCTCATACCACTGTAAGGTTCCTCCCGTAGTGGTGTTGCTTCTAGAAGAGGGTGCATTGTTGCTGCCCGTACTTCCACTAATGGTACCAAAGCTATTCAGCATGTTTACAGCATCCTCTATGATGTTTTGATAATCAGGAGAACTGGTCAGAATTTGAATGTCCACTTTGAACGCATTTTCACGGGCATCATCCCCCAGGCCGGCTACAATAAAAGCATACACGCTGGTACCGTTATTGCCTTTACCAATCATATATTTGCCCGACAATCCTTCGTTTGCATAAACTGAGGGATCGCTTACCAATTCCTTGTTGCTTAATCTCAATTCCGCATAGTGCTCATCAGCCATCGTGGATCCATCGGTAGATGATTTTTCGGCATAAATATTCAGAATCATATCGCCTCCACTTGCGTAAAAAAGCGTTGAAGTGTTGGACTTCACTTCCATATAATCCGGAATCTCAAACTTCAGATCATAATTGCTCCAGGTATAAGCAACCATTTCTGCGGGAGCTTCTTTCGCTGATGCGGAAGCGGCAAAAATGAATAAAAGCATTGAGAAAAGAGATAATTTAATGGTTTTCATGCTATATATAATTTTGATTTTAAATTTATTCCGCTAAGATATATTTATTTTTTATCCTTTTCTATACGCAGAAAGTAGTATTTAAATTATCCCTGCCTCTCAAAAAGAGATATAATTGCTCCGTTTATATTTAGCCGATTTCCTGTGAAACTGCTTAGAAATATTTGAATGACTGCCCAGCTTTCACTTTTTTAAGTGTTTCGAAAATCAGGCGAATGACCTTATCCACATCGTCTTTGTGTACCATCTCCACGGTGGTATGCATATAGCGGAGCGGAAGTGAGATAAGGGCAGAAGGGATGCCGGCCCGGTTATATGCAAATGCATCGGTATCCGTACCCGTAAAGCGGGAAGAGGCACTTAGTTGCACCGGAATGCCTTTTTCTTCTGCCGTATCAAGTATCAGTTCTCTCAGCTTGTTCTGTACAGCCGGGGCATAGGTGACCACGGGACCCTTGCCGGCCTTAAAATCCCCTTCCACTTTCTTGTCAACCAATGGTGTATTGGTATCATGGCATACATCGGTGACAATGGCCAGATTGGGATAAAGACGATAACCCATGAGTTTGGCACCGTTGAGTCCGACTTCTTCCTGCACCGAATTAACGACATA
>Ga0114931_10008754_pt1 | contig 12206 bp, 12 predicted proteins | sample 2SBtaG_FD_89579 | JGI IMG/M metagenome (GOLD analysis project Ga0114931, IMG submission 89579) | Deep subsurface microbial communities from Kolumbo volcano to uncover new lineages of life (NeLLi) - 2SBTROV14_V59a metaG | ecosystem: Environmental > Aquatic > Marine > Volcanic | place: Kolumbo...
AGCGGCAGCACGAAACTGCCCAGCGAGACCACGAACCCCGCCATCCATCGCCCGGCGCTGTCGCCATCGGCGAGGATCCTCTCCGACAGCTTGCGGCTCCATGTCCGGCCGCGGGCGATCAGCACGCCGCCCAGCAGCAGCAGGAAAATCGTCAGCGGCAGGCTGTCACGCGCCCGCTGGCGCTCACCGGGATTGGTCCATCCGGTCATCACCTCGCTACGCAGCGCCCGCTCGCCGTCCAGCAGCGCCGCGGCCCCCTCGCGCCAGTAAACCGGGTTCAGCGGCGCCGGGCCGAGGGCAAAAAGCTGTTCGGTCTTGCGCTGGCTGATGATCGCGTCGATGCCCTTGATCAACCCGTCGGCACGGCTATAGGCCAGCTCGGCCTTTTTCACCGGCGCCAGCAATTCGCCAAGGCGCTTGTTGAGCTCGGCGCGTTGGCTGGCGATCTCGGGCGCTTCGGCGCCGCTCTCGGGGAGCGGGCCGAGCGCCTCCAGCTGCTGGCGCACGGTGGCGATGGTGCTGGCATTGGCCTGTTGGGCGGCCTGAAGCCTGTCGCGCCAGTCGGTCAGTTCCGCCCGCAGTGTCTCCAATGCCTCGGTCGAGGCGCGCGCCGCTTCGACCGCACCCTCGGCCCGGGTGGCGACCTGCTCCCATGCGTCATAGTCGATCGGCTCGCTGGCGGGCTGCGCAAGCGCGCCGGCAACACCGCCCGGCCCGGCGCCGGTCACCTCGAAAAGCACCGCCAGACAGAGGCAGAGGCAAAGGGCACCGATGTGCCGCATCACGACGGCGGCCATGAATATCGACCGTTTGTCCCTGGCGCCCGCCCGCCTGCGTCTTGACGGGTCATGTTCAACGGCCGTTGGCATCACTCGATGAAAACCCCGGGAATGCTGCGCGGTGCGCTGTCAAGCCAGCCGGGCGCCGGCAGCCCCTTGTCGCGCAGGAAGGCGGGGTTGAAAAGCTTGGACTGGTAACGCGTGCCGTAATCGCACAGCACGGTGACGATGGTGTGCCCCGGCCCCATCTCGCGCGCCATCTGCATCGCGCCGGTGACGTTGATCCCCGACGATCCGCCAAGGCAGAGCCCCTCGTTTTGCAGCAGGTCAAAGACCACCGGCAGCGCTTCTTCATCGGGGATCTGATACATCATGTCGGGCGCGAAGCCTTCGAGATTGGCGGTGATGCGCCCCTGCCCTATGCCTTCGGTGATCGAGGAGCCCTCGGGCGCTGCCTTGCCGTCGCGGAAAAGCGTGTACATCCCCGAGCCCATCGGGTCGGCCAGCCCGACCTTGACGCCCCGGGGCTGCAATGCCTGCGCCACCCCGGCAATCGTCCCGCCCGAGCCGATCGCGCAGATGAACCCGTCGACGCGGCCCCCCGTCTGCTCCCAGATCTCGGGGCCCGTCGTCTCGGCATGGGCGCGGCGATTGGCGACATTGTCGAACTGGTTGGCCCAGACGGCCCCGCCCTCGACCCGCGCGGCCAGTTTCTCGGCCAGCCGGCCGGAATAGCGCACATAGTTGTTGGGGTTCTTGTAGGGCGCGGCCGGCACCTGCACGAGCTCGGCACCGGCAAGGCGGATCATGTCCTTCTTTTCCTGGCTCTGGGTCTCGGGGATGACGATGACGGTCTTGAACCCCATCGACGCCCCGACCAGCGCCAGGCCGATGCCGGTATTGCCGGCGGTGCCCTCGACGATGGTGCCACCGGGGCGCAGCTCGCCGCGCGCCACCGCGTCGCGGATGATGTAAAGCGCGGCACGGTCCTTGACCGACTGCCCCGGATTGAGGAACTCGCACTTGCCCCAGATCTCGCAGCCGGTTTCCTCGCTCGCCCGGCGCAGCCGGATCAGCGGGGTCTTTCCAATCGCCTCGGCGAGATCCTTGACCATGCGCATCGTTCAAAATCCTTGTCTGTTGCCGGCCAAGGCATAGAACCTGCGCCGCGCCAACTCAAGCCGCCGCGCGCAACCGCCCGCGCTCTGCCCCGAGCCACAGCAGCATCAGCACCAGCGGCCCGATATTGGCCTCGCCGCTCGCGATCAACGCCATCGCCGCGTCAAAGGGCAGGACATGGGTGCGGATATCCTCGTGCTCGGCCGCAAGCCCGCCGCGGCCGCGTTCCAGCTCCGGCAGGTCGGCAAGTCCCAGATAACAGTGATAGAACTCGGTCGAACAGCCGGGCGAGCAGTAATGGCTCGAGATGTGCTCCAGCGCGCGCAGATCGAGCCCCGCTTCCTCGGCGCATTCGCGCCGCGCCGTCTCTTCGGGGGTCTCTCCGGCATCGACCCGCCCGGCCACCGGCTCGAGCACGAAAGGGCGCGGGTCGCCGCGCTCGAACGGCCCCATGCGGAACTGCTCGACCAGAAGAACCCGGTCGCGCGCCGGATCATAGGGCAGCACCAGCGCCGCGTCGGTGGCCACGAAGACCTCGCGACGCACCTCTTCCCCCATCCCGCCGTCAAGGAGCGGATGGCGCAGGACATGTTCACGGGTGAGGAAATATCCGGCGTGAAGCGTGCGCCGCGCGATCACCTCGACCTGCTCGGCGGGAATGTCGCTGCGCAGGCGGGACGGCGCGGCATTGCGCGCCAATTGCCGCGCGGTTGCCCGGCCAAGGATCATCGGCAATCGCCAGGACAGATCCCCTGCCCCGACATGGCCCCAATATCCCATGATCTCGTCCGCCGCATCGAGCGCGATCCCGCCCCAGCGCTGCGCCCAGGCGGCCATGTCCCAACCACCGCCAGGCGGCGCATCACCGGACGGTGCGAGAAAGGCCACCGCCGCCGCGCCGTCCGCCACGATATGTTTGGGCACCGCCACCAGGCCGATGGCGGCAGCGAAATGCGACAGGCGCGCGAAAACCTCCGGCCCGGCGGCGAGAAGGCGCGCATCACACTGCCCGCCCGCCGCCGGCACGACGGGCGGAAAACAGCCCTCCTCCCCGGCCACGGCGACATCCGGCAGATCGACCCTTTGCGCGGCCTCCGCCGCCGCGGCTCCCGCAACCCGCGCCAGAAGCGGCGGCCAGGCCAGCGGGCCGGCAAGGATCAGCCGCGCCACCCCCTCAGCCCGCGCGCCGGGCGATGAACTAGGCCACCAGCCCGAGCACCGCCGCGCCGCCGACAAGAAGGATGATCAGCGGCAGGTAGAGGACATTGCCGACATAGGTCACCGCGGTCTCCAGCATCCCCTGTGCCGCCTCGAACGGCCCCGAATAGCGCAGCCTGATCGATTGCCGCATCGTCTCCCAGAACGAGAGCAGGAACACGACCATGACAACCGTCGAAAAAAGCGCCGTCCAGGCCGCGCCGACCCCCTGACCATAGCCCTGACCGAGCCGCTTGCCCATCACCACCCAGCCCATCAGCAAACCGACAGCCGCGGTGACTTCGCTGAACCACCCGAAGGATTCTTCCGCCGGCCAGATCGCCTTGACGATCACCGAGCCATACCAGACCAGCGCCGCCAGCCCGATGGCCGAGACGAGCTTTCCTGCAGTGGGCATCCGGTCGGTCGGGCGCATCGGTTCATCCCGCTGTGGCGTTCTGTGGCGTTCTGTAGCGTTCTGGCGGTCGTGATCGGTGTCACAGCGCAGTTTTCCCTACCCGACGCGCCGGCACAAGGGGCGGGATGAAAATTCCGCCGCCGCGTTCATCGCCTTTGCGCCTGATAGGCCGCCAATGCGCGCGCGCGCCCCTCCGCCAGCCCGACGATCGCCCCCTCCGGAGATGGCGCATCGGGTGACAGACCCCAGCGGCGCGGCACTGCGTCAAAGAAGGCCAGTGCGGTGCGCGGCGGTGCCTGTTGTCCCTCGGCGATCCAGCGCCGGCGATAGCGGCCCTCGGGGTCGAACTTCGCAGCCTGCGTCGCGGGGTTGAAGATGCGAAAAAAAGGCGCCGCGTCGGGCCCGCAGCCGGCCACCCATTGCCAGCCCATGGCGTTGCTGGCGCCGTCCCAGTCGGTCAGGCAGTCGGCGAACCAGTCGCAGCCGATCTTCCAGTGCACCAGCATGTGCTTGGTGAGATAAGAAGCCGCGGCCATCCGCGCGCGGTTGTGCATCTTGCCGGTGACATACATCTCGCGCATCGCGGCATCGACGAAGGGCACCCCGGTGCGCCCCTGCTTCCAGCGCAGCACCGCCGGGCTTTCGGCGTCGCTCTCCCAGGGAAAGCCGTCCCAGCCCTGACGCCAGTTGCGCACCAGGATCTCGGGGCTATGAAAGGCCAGATGCCAGGCGAATTCGCGCCACGCCAGCTCCCTCAGCCAGGCCTCGGCACCCGGGTTCCCGCGCTGCAGGGCGCCATCGCCCGCGTGCCAGCATTGGCGCGGCGAAATCTCGCCATAGGTGAGATTCTCCGACAGGCCCGAACAACCATCTTCCGCAGGCAGGTTGCGGTGTGTCGGATAAGCCGCAAGCGCCGTCTCGACAAACCACGACAGCCGTTCCTGCGCCGCCCGCTCGCCGACCCGCTGATACGGGCGGCAGACCGCCGCGCCGCGCATCATCGCCGCGCCCAGGCGCCAGCTTTCCAGCGATTCGCTTTCTGGCCATTGAACCGGGGCGGGGATACGCTGCGGCGCCGGCAGGGGCGCAGCCACCTCGCGGCCGCGCACCGCGCGCCACATGGGCGAAAAGACCCGGTAAAAGCCCCCGGCCCCGGTCTGCACCGTCCATGGCTCGAAAATGACATGGCCGTGATGGCTGCGCGCCGCAATGCCCTCCGCGGTCAGCGCCGCCTTCACTTGCCGGTCACGGGCTATCGATTCGGGGTCGTAAAGGCGCGACCAGTGCACCGCCCTCGCCCCGGTCTCGGCAATCACGGCGCGCAGCGTCTCGAGCGCCGGACCGGTGCGCAGGATCAGCCGGCTGCCGATTGCTTCGAGCCGGGCCGAGAGCGCGGCCAGCGACAGGCCAAGCCGCCATTTCGCTGCCGCGCCATGACGGTCGAGCTGCGCATCACGGATGAAGACCAAAATCACCGGCCCGCCCCCGGCCAGGGCCGCGGCGAGCGCCGGATGGTCGCTCAGCCGCAGATCGCGCCTGAACCATAGCAGGGCCGGGGACCGCTCACCCATGGCAGCGCCCCAGATCCTCGCCATCTACGCGCAGGCATGCCACCACCGGATCACAACACGGCGTCAAGCGCCTTGATCAGCCGCTCGACCTCGGCGCGGCTGGTGTAATGGACGAAACTCAGCCGCAGCACCCCCTTGTCGGGGTCGATCCCCAGCGCCTGCAAGGCGCGCACGGCATAGAAATCGCCTCCCCCCGCCATGATGCCATGCGCGACCAGGCTTTCGGCCGCCGCCGCCCCCGACCCGGGCAGTTCCACCGCCACCGTGGGGGCCTTCACGGCGGCGTCATCAGGGCCGATCAGGCGCACGGAATTGCGCGATTTCAGGAAATCGAGCAGCGGCTGCAAGAGCTCCGTCTCGTGGGTGCGAAAGAGCTCATGCACCCCCGCCCGGCGCGCCGGCGCATCTCCGCCGATGCCGTGATGGGCGGCGAGCGCGTCGTAATAATCGGCCATCCCGGCACAGGCCGCCACCTGTGCATGGTCCGGCCCGGCCGGGGTGAAGCGCTTGTAAAGCGTGTCGGCGTTGAAGTAATGCGCCTGATTGGGAAGCATTTCTCCAAGCTCCCGGCGGATCGCCATGATCCCCTGATGCGGCCCGTAGGTCTTGTAGGCCGAGAAGAGATAGATGTCGGGCCCCATCCGCCCGACATCGTGTAGCCCGTGCGGCGCGTAAGACACCCCATCGACACAGACAAAGGCCCCGGCGGCATGGGCGGCGGCGGTGATCTCGATGACCGGGTTGACCGCGCCGACGATGTTCGAGCAATGCGGAAAACAGACCAGCCGCACCGACTCGTCGAGCAGGTTTTCCAGATCCTCAAGCCTCAGCATTCCGCTCTCGGGGTCGATATGCCATTCGCGGATCCCGATGCCCGCATCGGCCAGCCGCCGCCAAGGGCCGGAATTGGCCTCGTGATCCTGATCGGTGACGACGATAGCGTCACCGGGCGACAGCCACGCGCGAAACGCCTGCGCCAGCACATAGGTATTGGCGCTGGTCGAGGGGCCGAAGCTCAGCTCATCGGGCGCCACCCCCAGCATTGCCGCCAGGCGCGTGCGCGCCTCGTCCATCTCCTCGCCGCCAAGCCGGCTGGCCTCATAAGGGCCATAGGGCTGCACCTTGCGCTGGCGATAGAACCGCGTCAGCCGCTCAATCACCGGCGCGCAAGCATATGAGCCGCCGGCATTCTCGAAAAACGCCTGTCCCGCCAGCGACGGTTCGGAAAAAGTGGGGAATTGACCCCGCACGAAATCGAGATCGAGCTTATCGGTCATGTCGGCCCTCCTGCGCCCCGGCAATACGCGGCGCAGAAAACAGCAAAGCCCCCCGCGCTGCAAGAGGCGGGGGGCGCTCGGGGTCAGATACTTGCGTTGCCTGCCTTGCCAAAGCCGCGTGCGGCGCGGCGCTCACCGCCGCAGCCCTTGCACAACCCGCCCCCGGCGCCTCACTGCACGCGGCGCCTTCATCGTCAGCCAGACAAACGCGTCTTGCCCTCTTTGCAAACATCCCCGCGACGCCTATATTGGCAACGTCCCGCAAGGGACTATGGGCATAAACGCGCTCGTAATAAGCGGATCGGACCCGGGGGCGGTACCCGGCGGCTCCACCAGAACCCCGGCGTTGGCGGGACAGGGGGCCGAAACAGGATCGACGAACGTGTAAAGGAGTGGCTTTGTCCCGGTGAGGTACCACCGTTATCGGTCCGTAAAGCATAATTGCCAACGACAATCATGCTCCGGTGGCCGTTGCTGCGTAAGCAGTAACCAAACCGAAACCTTGAAGCCCTGTCCTCTAGCAAGGTCAGGCGGGGTCCGCAGGCACCTGGCAACAGAAGCCTGCACTTTTCCCCGATCACTGGTCCAGGCCCCGGCAGATGGCGGTGGCGGCGCTTTCCCGGCGCCCTCGCGGGCGGGGAATTTTTGATTTGACGCCAGCGCTCCGGCAGTCTTTGTTAGGGGCGCTGCCGGACAAGGCGGGCAGCGTCCGGAGAACCAGATGACTCGCGAGATCGACTACGGGAAACTCATGCACAACGCGATGCGCGGCCTCATTCAGGAGGTTCTTTCGGGTGTGCGCGAGCATGGCCTGCCGGGCGCGCATCACTTCTTCATCACCTTCGACACCACCCATGACGGGGTCGAGATCGCCCCTTGGCTGCGCCAGCGCTACCCCACCGAAATGACCGTCGTGCTTCAGCACTGGTTCGACAATCTGCAGGTCGATGATGCCGGCTTCGCGGTGACGCTCAATTTCGGCGACATGCCCGAGCGGCTCCGCATTCCCTATGATGCCATCAAGACCTTCGTCGATCCGTCGGTGGAGTTCGGTCTGCGATTTGAAAGCCACGACGAAGAAGCGCCGGCCGACGCGTCCGAAGACGCCGCCCCCGGCGACGAGGCGGCCGGGCTTGCCGCGGATGTCGCCCCCGAGGACGACAACGCCAAAGCAGAGGTCGTCAGCCTCGACAGTTTCCGCAAATAGGCCGCGCCCGGTCCTTCCATGAAGATTTCATGAAAACAGCGCCATGGCACTTGCTGCGGGGCGCTGTCTTGTTAAACGATCGTTGTCAGTTACCCACGCGGGAGGACACGATGGCGAATGATCTCGGCCTCTTCCTCGGCGAGTTGCTGCGCCATCCGGCGGAAGTCTCGGCGATCATGCCCTCCTCGGGCGCGGTGGCGCGCAAGATGACCGAGGGGCTCGAGGACGTGATCGGCCCGGTCGTCGAGATCGGCCCCGGCACCGGCAGCTTCACTCGCGCGATCCTCGCCCGCGGCGTCGCGCCCGAACGGCTGGTCCTGCTGGAAATGAACGCGCGGTTCTGCGACATCCTGCGCGCGCGCTTTCCCGGTGTGCGGGTGCTCAACCGTCCCGCGCAGGAAATCGGGCAGATCGGGCTGCGCGATATCGGCGCCGTCATCTCGGGCGTGCCGGTGCTGGCGCGGCCGCGCGTCCAGCGCGAGGTGATAGGCCCGGCCTTCCGGCTGATGGCGCCCGGCGGCTTCTTCACCCAGATCACCTATAGCCCCGGCGCGCCGATCTCTGCCGATACGCAGCGCGCCTTCGGCCTGTCGGTGGAAAAGCTCGGCACCGTCTGGGCCAATCTGCCCCCGGCGAGGGTCTTTCGCTTCCGCCGTCGCGCGCATTGAACTTTCCGCCATCTCGGCTATGACGGGGCAAACCTTTTCAGGAGAGCCCGCCATGACCGAGACCCGCACCGAATCCGACAGCTTCGGCCCCCTCGATGTCCCCGCCGACAGGTATTGGGGGGCGCAGACCCAGCGCTCGCTGCAGAATTTCCCCATCGGGTGGGAGCGCCAGCCAATCGCCATCATCCGGGCGCTGGGCGTGATCAAGGAGGCCTGCGCCGAGGCCAACGAAAAGCTCGGCCGGCTCGATGCGCGCCGCACCAAGGCCATCATCGCCGCCGCGCGCGAGGTTCAGGAGGGCAAGCTCGACGATCATTTCCCGCTGGTCGTGTGGCAGACCGGCTCGGGCACGCAATCCAACATGAATGCCAACGAGGTGATCGCCAACCGCGCCATCGAGATGCTCGGCGGGCAGTTGGGGTCCAAGGACCCCATCCACCCCAACGATCATGTCAACATGGGGCAGAGCTCGAACGACACCTTTCCGACAGCGATGCATATTGCCACCGCCACCAGCGCGCGCGACATCCTGCTGCCGGGGCTGCAAAAGCTGCATGCCGCGCTCACTGACAAGGTTGTGCAGTTCGACTCGATCATCAAGATCGGCCGCACCCACACCCAGGACGCGACCCCGCTGACGCTCGGCCAGGAGTTTTCCGGATATGCGCATCAGGCGGAAATGGGAATTGCCCGCGTCAGGGCCGCGCTGGGGCGGATTTACGAGCTGGCGCAGGGCGGCACCGCCGTCGGCACCGGTCTCAACACGGTCAAGGGCTGGGACGGGATGGTCGCCGCCAACATCGCGCGCATCACCGACCTGCCCTTCATCACCGCCCCCAACAAGTTCGAGGCCCTCGCCGCCCATGACGCGATGGTCGAGATGTCGGGCGCGCTCAGGACGGTTGCCGCCTCGCTCTTCAAGATCGCCAATGACATCCGCTTTCTGGGCTCGGGGCCGCGCTGCGGGCTGGGCGAGCTCATCCTGCCGGAAAACGAGCCCGGCTCCTCGATCATGCCGGGCAAGGTCAACCCCACGCAATGCGAGGCGCTCACCCAGGTCTGCGCGCATGTCATGGGCAATGACGCAGCGGTGGGATTTGCCGGCAGCCAGGGCCATTTCGAGCTCAATGTCTACAAGCCGATTATCGCCTATAACGTGCTTCAATCCATGCAGCTCCTCGGCGATGCCGCAGCGAGCTTCAGCGACCGCCTGGTGACCGGGCTGACGGCCAACACGGCGCGCATCGACAGGCTCTTGCATGAGTCGCTGATGCTGGTCACCGCGCTCGCCCCCGAGATCGGCTATGACAACGCCACCAAGGTTGCCAAGGCCGCGCACAAGAACGGCACCACCCTGCGCGAGGAGGCGATCAAGCTCGGCTTCGTCGATGCGGAAACCTTCGATCGCGTGGTGCGCCCCGAAAAGATGATCGGCCCCAAATGATCAGCAAACCGGTCAACCTCAACCGGGTGCGCAAGCAAAAGGCCCGGGCGGCGAAGACCGCCGCCGCCGCCGCCAACGCGGTCCAATTCGGCCGCGACAAGGCACAAAAGGCTCGCGAGGCCGCCGCCTCGCAAAAGGCGCGGCGCGCCCTCGACAACCACCGGCGCGAGACATGACAGGCCGACCCGTCAAGCGTTCGCTGACCCTGCGGGGCCACAACACCTCGGTCTCGCTCGAGGATGCGTTCTGGAGCGCCTTTCGCGACATCGCCGCTGAAGAGGGCAAGCCCCTCAACAAGCTGGCCGCCGAGATCGACGCGGCACGCGGCACCCGCAGCGGGCTGGCCTCGGCGATCCGCGTCTTCGTCCTCGCCTATTATCGCAACCGGGCGTCGCGCTCATGACCCTCCACGCCGATGCGCGCGCGCGATCGCGCAAACACCTCCGGCGGGGGCATTTCCGCGAGGATGAAAACCGGGCCATGGCCCCGTGCTTCTTCTGGCCCGAAAATATCCCGGGGGAGTCGCCCCCAACGGGCGACGGGGGCAGCGCCCCCACCCCGCCGCACCGGGAGGGGCACGCGTGATCGTGATCGAACGACGCCCGCAGCGCTCGCGACTGTGGACCTGGGCAACGCCGCTTTTGGCGGTGGTCATCACCATGATCGCGGGCGGGGTGCTCTTTGCGCTTCTCGGCAAGGACCCGCTGGCGGCGCTGCGCACGATCTTCTGGGAGCCGCTTTTCGGCGAGTTCGCCTTTTACTACCGCCCGCAGCTTCTGGTGAAGGGGGCGCCGCTGATCCTGATCGCCACCGGGCTCGGGCTCGGCTTTCGCGCCGGGATCTGGAATATCGGCGCCGAGGGCCAATACATCATCGGCGCGCTTGCCGGCGCCGCGGTGGGGGTGGCCTTTTATCCACTCGATGCATGGTTTGTTTTTCCGCTGATGATCATTGCCGGGGCACTGGGCGGCTTTGCCTGGGCGATGATCCCGGCCGTGCTCAAACTGCGCTTTGGAACCAACGAGATCCTCGTTTCCCTGATGCTGGTCTATGTCGCCGAAAAGCTGCTGGCGGCGATGGCGCTGGGGCCGCTGAGAAACCCCGAAGGCATGGGCTTTCCCGGCTCGCGCAACCTGACGGATTATCCGGCGGCGCATAATGCCGAGATCATTGCCGGAACCGGCCTGCATTGGGGCGTGGTGGCAGCAATCCTCGCTGTGATCGCGGCTTATGTGCTGCTCAACCGGCATCGCCTCGGCTTTCACATCCGCCTCGCCGGCCAGGCCCCGCGGGCGGCGCGTTTTGCCGGCGTCGTGCCCGCGCGCCTGACGGTTTTCTGCCTCGGTACCAGCGGCGCCCTGGCCGGGCTCGCCGGCATGTTCGAGGTCGCGGGCCCCGCCGGTCAGGTCAGCATCGACTTCAACTCGGGCTACGGGTTTACCGCGATCATCGTCGCCTTTCTCGGCCGGTTGCACCCGCTGGGCATCGCGCTGGCGGGGTTGCTGATGGCGCTGAGCTATATCGGCGGCGAAATCGCGCAATCCTCCCTCGGCCTGCCGGCGGCGGCGATCCAGGTCTTTCAGGGGATGCTGCTGTTTTTTCTCCTGGCGCTCGATCTCATGACCAACTACCGCCTCCGCCTGCGCATCCCCGGGAGCGCCTGATGGATCTTGCCGCGATCAGCCCCGTTCTGCTTCTGGCCTCGCTTCTGGTCGCGGCGACGCCGATCCTCCTCGCGGCCACCGGCGAATTGTTGGTCGAGCGCGCGGGTGTGCTCAATCTCGGGGTCGAGGGGATGATGATCACCGGCGCGATCTGCGGCTTTGCCAGTGCCGTCGAGACCGGCTCTCCGGCGCTCGGGTTCGTGGCCGGGGCGGCAGGCGGCGCGGTGCTGGCGCTGCTCTTTGCGGCTCTGACCCAGATCGCGCTGGCCAATCAGGTCGCCAGCGGTCTGGCGCTGACGCTGTTCGGGCTCGGGCTGTCATCGCTCATCGGGCAGAGCTATGTCGGCCTCAAGCCGCCACCGGTGCCACGGCTCGATCTCGGCGCGCTGAGCGAGGTGCCCTTCCTCGGCCGGGTGCTGTTTTCGCATGACCTGATGGTGTATTTCGCCCTGGCGCTGATTGCCGCGGTCTGGGGCTTTCTGCGATACAGCCGTGCCGGGCGCATCCTGCGCGCAGTCGGCGAAAACCACGACGCCGCCCATGCGCTGGGCCTCAAGGTGGTGCGCGTGCGACTCCTCGCAATCCTTTTCGGCGGTGCCTGCGCCGGGCTGGGCGGCGCCTATATCAGCCTCGTGCGGGTGCCACAATGGACCGAGGGCATGACCGCCGGCAGCGGCTGGATCGCGCTGGCGCTGGTGGTCTTCGCCTCGTGGCGGGTGGGTCGCGTGCTGCTTGGGGCGTGGCTTTTCGGCGGCGTCAGCGTGCTGCAACTCAACCTTCAGGCGGCCGGCGTCGCGATCCCGGTCGAGTATCTTTCGATGTCGCCCTACTTGATCACCATCCTCGTGCTGGTCATCATGTC
>Ga0114931_10008755_pt1 | contig 12205 bp, 10 predicted proteins | sample 2SBtaG_FD_89579 | JGI IMG/M metagenome (GOLD analysis project Ga0114931, IMG submission 89579) | Deep subsurface microbial communities from Kolumbo volcano to uncover new lineages of life (NeLLi) - 2SBTROV14_V59a metaG | ecosystem: Environmental > Aquatic > Marine > Volcanic | place: Kolumbo...
AACTATCAAAAAACGGCTCATCAAACTCTTTGGAATATATGGGCATTAGTTCCAATAGATCATCAACACTGAGCTTTTCGAAATGATGGTCAGTTCCGAGGTAGTCCGCAACGGCCCTGGCATGCGGACTTTCATCATATTGCTTTTCGCGAAAACCGATTGTGAATGTCTTCACTGGAACGGAAGAGTGCTTGGACATCATTGCCACTATCAGAGAACTGTCAATACCCCCAGATAGAAATGTCCCCAAGGGAACATCACTAATCATACGCGATCGAACACACCGGGTAATAATCTCATCGAGCTCATCAAGCAAATCATTCTCGCTTCTTCTTTCCCAATCCTTTTCAGGGAGTATATGCTTGAACCCCCAGTATCTCTTTATATGGAGCCCCCCTTCAGAGCAATGTAGATAGTGGGCGGAAGGAAGCTTCCCGATTGTCTTATGAAGGGAATACGGTGCCGGGATATAGCCACCTTCCAGATAATAACGAAGAGCCTGGTTATCCGGCACTAACATATCTCTTCCCAGCAAGGCATGCAGAACTCGCGGTCGTGAAGCAAACGCAAAGACGTCTTTAGAACTGTAATAGTAGAATGGTTTAACTCCTAATCTATCCCGTGCCGCAAAAAGTATTCGGCTTTTTGTATCCCAGATCGAGAAGGCGAACATCCCATGGAAGCGCTCTACACAGTTCGCACCCCAGCAAATATACGCTGCAAGAACTACTTCAGAGTCGTTGTGACCCTGCCATGAATAACTCTCCCCAATATCCACCCGCAGCTCTTGATAATTGTAAATTTCACCGTTAAATACCAGAATGTATCGGCCATCCGGCGATTCCATCGGCTGATGGCCTGCCGGTGAAGTATCGATCACAGAAAGCCGGCGATGCCCAAATACACTCCCATCGCCTACCCAAATACCGTGATCGTCTGGCCCTCGCTTGGAGAGCAAATCGGCTGCTGATTCGATAGACTGAGGATCTATATGACTACGGGCATCCTTGTTGATGAACCCTACAATTCCACACATCGCCCATTTACTTCCTTAGTTTGACTGACAGGTGAATTCCGGCCACTAAGCGTATATCCTTCTGCGAAAACTGTGACAAGTAGGATGTTCCTGATCACGGATTAAGTAAGTATTTAGAGTTTCTTGCTTAACTCGATACATTCTGGCATTCACAACGGACGCACGCCTCTACCAACAACACCGTTAGGACCCCTCTTAACCTCGACCCGCTCAAATCCCGCGCACTCAAACCAACCACGAACAACAGCCAATGAGCGAGGATGGTCATGAGCCGGTGAATACATATCGAAAGTATCTAGGATGGCCCATTCTCGATTGAGTTTATCCGGAAGCCCAAGATGTGAATATTCCACAATTGGAAGCAATCTCGCCCCGACTCTGCCCCCGACTCGGCGTAAACGAGTTGCTAGCGGAAGAATTGCATCCACAACTTTCTCTACAATATGATAGAGTCTCTCCCTGCCTATATGTTTGGTAATTGGCCTCAACAGGTACTTCCACCGCAACAACGATAAAATGCTGCTTGCATAAACATCAATGACCAGCTCACCGCCGGGTCGAACTTTGGCAGCCAAACTGGAAAATGCCAGTTCCGGATCTGGTGTATGTTGAATAACGCCAAGACAGAAAACCTTATCGAAACTATAGTCTTCAAATGGAATACTAAAAATATCACCTTGAAAAAGGTTCAGATTTGAATGATGGCCGTTACTCTTCCAATTGGCTTCAACTGCGTCAGAATAATCAAAGGAATTGACTTCTGCGCCAGTGGAAAGTAATACCTCGGTAAACCTGCCGGCGCCAGACCCCGCTTCCAGAATTTGCTCTCCTTTCATCTGTTCTGGCCACCCTGTAACCTCAAACACGCGATCATGCGATATAGTCAATCCACTATAGCTGTCGAGCTGTGTCTTCCGATGAATGTTCCATTGAAACCCAAATGATCCTGCGTAATTCTCCGGCTCCACGAATCTAGCAATATGCCCAGCAATCGGATAGCATGTCCCACACTTCATACAAAGGAGGTTACCTGTCTTAATTTGTCCGCTTTTCCCATCGATCTCGTTACCTTGAAATCTCAAAACAGATTCCTTACAAACAGTGCAGCAAAACCGTTGAATATGTTCCTGTTTCACTTTTAGCCTTTCAATCTTTTTTAAAGCACAACCTGATTATACAGCTTCTTGTATTCAAGTGCCGCTGAACGAACTGACATGTTTCTGACACGTTCACGCGCACGCTGCGCCATTCTAGACGCGCCATCGGGATCATATAGTAACTGTAGTATGGCTTTGGCAACTGCACTCGAATCCTCCGCTGGAACCAACTTTGCCGACTCATCATCAACAATTTCTCTATGTTCTGGAATATCCGACAGAACCAACGCGCATCCGGAGGCTGCAGCCTCGAACACGACGTTCGGGCTGCCTTCAAATAGACTTAAGGAAACAAACTGCTCCGCACGTTTCATATACCCCCAAAGGTTGTTTGTATAATCCAAAATGTGTAAACGATCGCTGTCCGGAAGAGTTGCACGGATACTCTTTAGTTCTTCAAGCTTCGGACCGACCCCAAATAGTACTGCGACCGCTTCTTCACAGTGGCCGAGGACTTGCGAAAATGATTCAAGCAGAACTCCAAGATTTTTTTCATCCCCATATCGACCAGCGAACATAATCAATTTCTGTTCACTGGAAAGTGTCAATTCTGTATCGATCTGAAGCGTAGCACAAGGTTGAGCGTGCCTGATTTCCTCGAATGGTATGCCATTACGGATAACCGCCAGCCTTCTCGGGAACCCCTTTCTATGCCAGTAATCACAACCCTGTTTCGAATTTGCGACAATAGCTGTCGCGTTACACCCTATGAGACTACGAAGTACATTCCTAACGTTACGTGGATATGCTTGTTCGGATGATCTCTCGGATAGAACTACTGGAATTTGAAACCAGCCGGCAATGGCACCTGCCAGAATATCCATTTGTGTCAACCAGGTTTGGACAAGCTGCGGTCTTATCATTCTGATTACCCTATAAATATCAAGCATTATACGTGGGTCATATTTAGCTCGACAGGGCAACTTGTGAAGAACTACATGGCTATTGAGCAGCATCTGCAGATTTGTCCTTCCCCTGGTGAACGCAACATGTATCTCTAATCCACTCTTGGACTGTTCCACAGCCAAATAGGCAAGCTGCCTTTCAGCTCCACCGCCGCCCAGTGTATAAATGAAATGGAGAATTTTCACCGCCGTGCAACAGGTTTGCTATACCTGGCCAACAGTGGGATACCGTAGACAATTAGCACAACCGGCAACAAATCAAAAACGAGTTTTGGAAGTAATGAAAACGTAGTGTCCCTGAACAGCTGATAGGATAGAACCGTAATCCATATGTAAATGGCGGTCTGAATACGCCCATGGGCCGCACGATGAAACATGTTATAAACCCAAGCAAGCAAAAAACCATGAAAGGTTGCGCGCCAGATTACTGCTATCCAGGGTGAGTCACTGAGCAAAGATTCAGTTATGACACCAAACGCCAGTCCACCACCGGCTGTAGAAAATGCGGGATAATATGTATCGGCATACCACTTTGCAAGATTTGGCTTTTCAATTGGAAGGAGTTGTTGTGGTATGAGATTGATGATTCCCTCGAAGGGGTAGAATTTTGGTGCTCCAATTCCACCAACCAGGTTTCTTGACCATATATCGTAAGCATTTCCGAACAGTGCCTCAAATTCTGTTGATGGGACAATGATACCATACGAACCTAAAGATACCGCCTGTAAATCGCGAACCCACCCTAGTAACAAAAATCCCACCACCAAAACGGTTGTAACAAAGATAACTTTCCATAGAGAAAATGCCTTAACATAATTGTAGTAACATATACTGGAGACAACCAACAACATCGTCAACTCGGTTCTTGCTCCAAGTGAGAATATCAGTGCAACCGTTTTGAGGAGGAGGAACGCCGCTATTAAAAATCTAAATTTTTTATATCCCAGGAAAAGATATGTAACTATGAATATCTGAACCGCAAGCACAATACCTTGCATGTGATTTATTATCTGTCTTACAACCAGTGGATACTCGTTGGCCCACAGATATTGCTGCCTGTAACCCTCGGAAACCACCGACCCTGTCGCCGCATACTTTAAATACAGTATTGAGAACTCCAGCAACAGGTAGATACCAATGAGAACTACAATAATTGATGTACTTGGGCGTAATGTAGTACTGACTAGATACCCCGTTACAGGCTTTCGAAATGTCAGATACGATGCAGAAAATATCGATAGGTAGAGAATAAAAAAAGTACCGACACCTCTGACTTCTTCCGAAGGCGGGCTTCCGTGATATAACCTGCTATCGCTCAGCATATGGTATTCGTACCCATTGATTGCGTAGGCAATAAAGGGCATTGTGCAATATATAAAAACTACACAGAAGTAGAATGATCCTACTTCGACAGGGAAGACCCCTTTGTTTTTTCTCTTAAGGATCCAGAAAAATATTATCCCCGCCAAGATGGCCAACAAGATTGGTTCCGTACCGACAGGGACTATTACTAGACCGGCAACAATAATGATAACCATCGATAATGGCGCCAGAATTGAATGGAACATCAAACGGTATTTTTCTGTTAGTGTAGATCCAGCGTTCATGTTGACCAGTTTATGCGCTGCATTCCGATCTTAATCAGATCTCCGACACCTTTAGTTACGGTCTCGAACCTGTATCTTTGCATTACTTTCTTATATCCATTTAGAGCTAGATTTTCCCTTTTTTCATCATTCCCCAGGTAGTACTCAAGTTTTTCGATGAGTTCTCTCTCGCTCGCATATCCTTCTATTTCTACTCCTGGTTCAAATACCCGCCCTATAAGATCAGGACAATCGCTGATTTGCATCACACCATTAGCCGGAAGATGGTAAAGTCGTTGGTTCCCCAGACCATGTTCATTCCAGTGTATATTAAAACCGATCTTTGCTCTCTGATACAGGTCAACACGCTGCTGATATGAAACCGGGCGCATCCATCCCGGAAACCCATATTTGATATTGTAATAAATATTGTGTTTCGTCTGAAAAAAGCCATGCATACACAGGTGAGAACCGAATACTTTTTTTAATCGTGCCAGCAGTTCCAACTTTTGACGAAAAAACCCTCCAACGTAGATCACATCAATATCTCGCGGGTGATCGAGAATGTCGTTAAAGGTTTTCGCAGAATCATACTCAAAGTCGAAAACGGAAATTGGAACCCAATCCGCATTGATCATCCCGCAATAGCGCATTTTCTCCCCGAGATCCATATCTGGGCTATACCCCGGCGCCATGTACATCACATGTTGATAGGCATGCAGGTAAGGGATATTGCGCATATACGTTGCGCCCGGATCATCTCCACTATACAGAACCTTATACACGCCAGATATATTTCTCAGAAAATCTGGATGATAGGGCGGGGCATTTGTAACTATAACCGCATCCGCCTTATTCTCCTTTAAACATGCCTGAAAAGACATATACAGTTCATGCAGAGCCGAATGTCGCGATTGATAGAGCCTATCTAGTGTAACTGCATCGATATAATTAACCGGGTCAAGATAGGCACCATGATTAAAGGGGACAAATGTATTGTCACCATCTGACGCACCCCGAATCTCTCTTTCCCAGCACTCCGCTTCGTAACCCGATTTATTGAATGAATAAACGATTCTCATCACCAATATCGCACTATTTACGTGTGATTTTCAATACCAGCATCGGGCTGATCGATTTGATATTAAAAGGCTGTAAAAAAGCGGTGAAATTTCCGGCCATACATAGTGTTTTTGCCACAATAGCTGGCATCTTACGCTCCCAACTAACTAACCATGGATTAAATCGCCCATAGGAGAATGCCTCTGTATTCGAAACACCATCTCGTGGTGCAAGCCTCCTAAAGCTGTCGACCTGCATCATGTCAATATTGTGAATAGACAGATTTTCCGGATCGAAATGACTTTGTAACCGGCCGTATATACCACCATAGTTAGGAATCGCTATCAGCGCCGTGCCACCTTGGCATATAAACTCTGTATGTATCTCGATCAGGTGCCTTGGGTCATCAAAATGTTCCACTACACCAATACTGTATACGACATCGAATGAATTAGACGGGAAATTACTATTGAACATGTCCTCACAACGTATATCACCAGCTATACCCAGCGCACTAAACAACTCGTTCGTATATCTCACGCCTACCGTCGAATAGTCTATACCCGAAACTTTCGCGCCAAGCACTTTAGAAACATAGGCAAGCTGCTTACCCGGAGCACATCCAATTTCCAACACTCTCATGCCTGGATTGATGTGCTTCCGCAGGAGTTGTTGAATATCTCGAGTGGATACCAATAACGGAGAGGGCAATCTCATGCGTGGAGCCACAGCATGTGTAGACTCCCAATGTTCACGGGTTGTTTTTACACCGTGCTTTTCCATGTTATTTATCCCTTGAACACTTCGAGAGCAATACAAAATTCTGGCTGGGAAGCCAGTCCTTGTTCCTGTAACAGCTCAAAACTTCAAAGTTCTGCTGAAATCGTCGCCGTAGATCCTTGACCCGGAAACCTCGCATACCCACTTCCCAGTAGTGCTGTCCTTCCATATATTGAGGTGTCACTCCACTAGGACTTTCTAAATAGTTGAACATGTCCAGGACAAAGGATAGATCCACTCCTTTGAACCCAGGTTTAAAACGAATCTGAAGATGGCGCCCATGAACTGGTAAATATACCAGGGCCGCACTTCCTACCCTTGCTATTTCCGCCAGTGCCTTGTCGAGAAAGGGTTCAGGCAGATGTTCGAGAACGTGCGATGCGACAACAGCGTCAAAGCTCCTGTCATCAAATTGTGAGAGATCATGCACGCTTCCTGTAACATCCGGCTCGAAAGCATTGTCAATATCAAATGTCGTTACGTCATATCCTTTCCAACGGTATACCAACGCATCCAGCCCCTGCCCCGATCCCACAACCAGGATACGCTTCCCCGACAAGCCAAGTCGCTGCAGATCCCTGTACTGGTAGTATGTATTAACAAACAATGACAGGTTAATGTCCGACCTCCATTGTTCGGCCTCGACAGGCATTGGCCCCGGAGACGGTATCTGATGCATTTTCACAACCCTTTACTACTTGGATTCCCCAATTTTACCCAAAAACCCCAACTTCCATACGATCAAGGCAGTACACAGCAATGCTATCGACCACGCACCAGTATACGCAACCGCCAGACCCGATGCGCCATGATCACGCGTAAGATAATAAGCCATTGCAACCATGGATAGGTCGCGGGGGATAGCTATACCGTACAGCGAGAGCCACATCCGGCCACGGGACTGTATCACCTGGTAAATGGCTATCTGCAACGTTTCCGGAATCGTCGAAAGAGCAAGTATAACAAGGATAGCATAGCCAGCCTGGAAATCTGCTCCGAATATCCCCAGAATCCAGCGTCCAAGCAAGACTACAAACATGATCCCAGTGAGCGCAATACTCGCTGAAATAAAAATATTCATCTTGAACAATTTTCTGTATTGCTTGTCGTTCCCTATGCCAAGTTGGTGGTTAAGAAAGGATGTAGTTACATTATTGACTATGATAGGAAATATAATGATGAGGCTTCTCAGCGAGAACGCTGCTCCATACAGGCCAATCTCCCGGTACCCATCCACCTGTTGCACGAGAAATATGTTCGAAAACCAGAGCGCGGGCAAAGATGACAAGCCAGCCAATGTGGCCGGCACCGAAAACCGGCCGAAAAGCCTTTGCTCGTTACGTGCTTTCGCACTCCTCCAAGGTATCTTCAGCTTGTCCGCTTCCTTGTACAGGATCCAGCTCAACAACAGCCAGCGGAAGGCCGCGCTCAACATCAGGGCCGATACTGCACCCTGCCCACCCCACAGCCAGGCACCACCACCACAGAGAGCAACATGAATCAACCCTTGGATCGGCGAAACAACAGCCAGCGATCGGTAGGCCTCCAATCCGGCCAGCGCCCCGGTAAAGTAGCCCGATATTACGGAAAATAAGACGTATGCTGCACTGACTACCAGATAGTTAGATACACCGGGACGATCGAGCACCTTGAGTGCGAGCCAATCTGAGCTGAGAAATACGAGCACCGTCCCCGCGATTCCCGACGCGCATGAGAGTTTGAAAAGAAACACCAATATCCTGGCGGTCTTCGCCTTGTCGTTAACCCTGTACTGCGCCACATAGCGCGTTGCTGTTACACCTGTAGCGAACTGTGCCAAACCGGCGACGGTCATCAGTGTACTGAGCACCATGTTGTATATGCCAAACTCCTCCGAGCCCAACAGTCGTGCCACGATGATGTTCCCAACCAACACTGAGCCCTGCAAAAAACTGGTAGCGACAAGATTGCTAACGATCCCCTGGCTGAAACGGGCACGAAGCCCGGATACTAATTCCAGTTTGGCCGCTTTCATCGCATAAACATCCGCAGCCCGGGGCTCTCGCAACTGCAGATGTCTGCTTGACACGTGAAAAACAATGTTTCAGTCAATAAATTCACGAAACCATAGCTCCAGATACATCAAAGCCCACAACCTGTTACTCCAATCCCGCCTCCCTGAAATCTGCTCATCCACCATTCGATGCACAACAGCATGATTAAAAAGATTCCGTTTCTCAGCACGATCATCCAACAGCGTTCCACGAAGCATGTCGCGCAACTCATTACGAAACCATTGCGCCAAAGGAACCCCAAATCCTGTTTTTGGCTTATGGAGCACCTCATTGGGCAACATGTCACTAACAGCTTCCTTCAACAGGATTTTCCCGTTCATGCCCTGTCGCTTTAGCGACGAAGGAATACGTGCCGCAAACTGGATAAATTCATGGTCAAGAAACGGCGATCTTAGTTCAAGGCTATTAGCCATACTAGCGACATCTGTTTTGACCATGAGGCAATCAGGCAGATAATGCCGCTGATCATAATTCATCATCCAATCCAGTGAAGAAATACCCGGTTTTTTTAAAACGACATCATTCGTAATTGGGGAATTGGCCAATAAGGTCTGAAAGACTGGAGAGTACATTGCCTGCCGTTCCTCATCCTTAAAAACGGACATATAGGTTTTATAACGCTCAGTCGTGGAAGAAGCGGCCAAGCGGCACCCTCTGGAAAGACGAGATGTCCATCTTCCATACGGTAGCATCTGAAACATACTGGCTAAGGAACCACAAACTCTACTACGAGACGAAAGCGGAATTCTTTCAAGCTTCTCCCATTGTAGAAGCTCCCCATAACGGTCATACCCGGAAAAACTCTCGTCTCCCCCGTCACCGCTTAGCGCTACAGTCACATGCTGCCGCGCCATCTGTGATACAAAATAAGTAGGGACGGCAGATGAATCAGCAAATGGCTCCCCATAATGCCGTACCAGTAAGGGCAAGATCTCGACTACGGATGCATTTATCAAGAATTCATGATGATCAGTGCCGTATCGCTCTGCCACAGATTTGGCATAAGGGAGTTCATTGTGAGGATCACCTTCGAACCCTACCGAAAAGGTCTTTACCGGCCTTGAGGACTCCATTGCCATCAATGCCACTACAGATCCAGAGTCGATACCACCGCTCAACAGCGCTCCCAGAGGCACATCGCTTACCATTCGAAGCCGAACAGCATCCCCAAGCGCATCGAGTAACGCCTGCTTGATATCTTTTCTAGTTGTTAAATCCTGTTCTACCTCACCTACCGTTGGAGCCCAGTAACGGGACACTAACAATTCACCGTTGGCATTACAGACCATATAATGTGCGGGCGGGAGTTTATTGATGCCCTCAAATGCAGTCAATGGGGACGGCACGTATTGCCAGCGCAAATACTGGTCAATTGCCACATAATCTGGTGAAACCGGTATTTCACCATCTACAAGAAGTGCAGATATAGAAGATCCGAACGTTAATGAAGATGCGGTTTTCGCGTAATAAAAGGGTTTCTTACCTATGCGGTCGCGAGCCGCAAATAGCTGACGGCGCCGCGAGTCCCACAAAGCAAAGGCAAACATTCCCCTGAGATGATCAAGGCACCCTACACCATATTCCTCGTAAAGGTGAATAATGACTTCTGTATCTGTTCGCGTACGAAAAACGTGTCCTTTTTTTTGCAACTTCGACCGGAGTGCTTCGAAATTGTATATCTCTCCGTTATAAACCAGCCAAATCGTATTATCTTCATTCGCGAGCGGAGGCGTTGCTTCACTACTTAGATCAATCACAGATAATCGACGTTGCCCCAATCCAATGAATGGCCCAACATGCGCCCCGTCGGCATCTGGCCCGCGATGAAGGATAGTTTCACACATCGCGTGTATCAGCGAGCGATCTACCACACTCCCATTAAAAACTACTTTCCCTGCAATACCACACATTATTGATAGAGCCTTGAATAAACCGGTTTGCAAATAGAATAATGGGGATCGGATTACGTAATTTTAAATCGCTTCAGAAATCCTACCACAAGCGCACTAAGCTAACTTGGCGTCATACCAAGCAGCAGTCCTAAAGTAACCTTCCAACCTTGTCAAATTTGAAATGAGCCTGTACCGAGTGGGCGAAAGTTGGCACCTGAGGCGAAGCGCGATCAGGTTTCGCTCGGCGGCAATGTAGCACGTCGGCAGGCTTGCATCCCAAGATGCTTCCGCACTCTGTGTCACGGCAACTGTGACAGTAGTGTTCTGGCAAGACGTCATGTCTAGCACAAATGTTTCACAACAGCGCAGCTTTCAATAGACTGGGAACAATCAGTCTACCTTGATCCAAAGCCTCTTGTGATTCCATATGACGCACAGACGTTTCCTCCAGCGCAGTCAACAAACAAGCATCATATACCAGCGCCTGACTCACCTTATGAAATACCGGAATCCGCAAAAACCATTCATCCTGACAATCCGGATCATAATTACCCACCAGCTCTACCCCATGATCACCAGCTCTAAGTGTGGCGATCTCTGCAAGCTCTGAAACTCCGCACAACAATACCCGCTTCCAGCCCTGATCCTCACAGGTTGCAAAGGCCATGTGGATGTCGTTGCTTGCGCGACGATAGAAGTCAAAAGAATAGTGAAGATACTGTGCGGTGAGGCGACTCTTCTCGGCAAAGCCTTTCGGCGTCAGGTAGTAAGCATAGCGATTGGCGGGTACTTGGCGGATCTTGATCAGGCCCTTTTTGGCGCAACGTTTGAAATAGCTATTGACCAGCCCCAGGGCAACGCCGAGCCGTGAAGCTAGGTGGCGCTGGGTGATGCGGCTGTCGCCCTCGATCGCCTGGAGGATTTCGAGCGTCACTGCGTCTTCCCTGTTCGCCGTGTTCATGGGGTGAACACTATAGGTAAAGACTTACGCCGGGTCAATATCTGCAATCACAACAACTGCGACAACAAGGTTCTGGCGGGAACCACAACCGGGCCGCTTGGCCTGGCGAAGCAATCCACATCAACAAGCCGTTGGGGTGGAAAAGGCGCCTTGCGCAAGGGCGGTGTCTGCGGGACATCTGTTTCGAATAAATCGTCCCCGCCTGTCATCAAGTCGTGAACCAAACAGCAACACTACTGCGGATATAGACGGGTTTGCTCAAGGCTAACATGAATCTTTCGGGTTAATTCGGCGAACCTTGGATACGAACTCGGCGACAAACACCAGGAAGATGCCAGTCACAATGCCCAGCACAGCGGCCAGCATAGCTATCAGTGCTTTGCGCGGTTTTTCCGCCCGGTAGGGGACTGTTGCTTTCGAGTCAACAGTAACCGCAGCAAGTTTTTCACGATCCATGGACAAGCCTTCCAAATAGGCCAACTTCTCCTGGAGATCGCGAAAGCCGGCAATAAAAGATTCATCCGACTGACGCGAGTTTAGCATCGTAATTTCCGCTTCCAGCGCTTTTGCCCCGCGGGTATAAAGCGGCACGTCGGCGGTATTGACAGCGACTTCCGCCGGAGACTTGTCCGCTGTCACGCGCATGGCAACTGGTTGTTCGATACCCAGCGCTCTAGCAACCTGTAAGGCTTCTTGCAGGTTAATGATGGTATCGCGCCTTCTTTGCTCGGCGAGTTTCAATTTACTACTCAACTGTGAGCGAACTCGCTTG
>Ga0114931_10008756_pt1 | contig 12204 bp, 9 predicted proteins | sample 2SBtaG_FD_89579 | JGI IMG/M metagenome (GOLD analysis project Ga0114931, IMG submission 89579) | Deep subsurface microbial communities from Kolumbo volcano to uncover new lineages of life (NeLLi) - 2SBTROV14_V59a metaG | ecosystem: Environmental > Aquatic > Marine > Volcanic | place: Kolumbo...
AGTCGAACACTTTCAAAAAAAGCGGTCATCCCTGCTTTACTCGCAGAATAAGCCGCAGATCTAGGCAGCCCGCGAAACCCCGCAAGACTTGAAATCGCAACTAGCTGTCCGCTTTTATGTTCTAGCATTTGCTGAAGAACCGCCGAAACAGAATTCACCGCGCCAAGCAGATTGACGTTGATAACATTTCCAACCGCATCAGGATCCAAGCTTCTGGTTTTTCGATTATTGCCGGCGATTCCGGCGTTTGCAATCATTATATCGATATTACCGAATTCATTTCTCAGGCTCTCCGCAGCGGCAAACACCTTTTCCTTTTCGGTTACATCGCAAGGAAAATAGCTTACTTTTCCGCCCGCGACCTTGATTTTTTGTGCAATTCCCCGGAGAAATTCTTCGCGTCGTGCAATCAACCCCAAAGTCGCTCCTCGCTTCGATATTTCTAGCGCAAGAGCCTCACCAATTCCACTTGAGGCACCCGTTAACAAAACAACCTTGTTTTTCCAGTAACTTTTAGCCATGATCGCTGATTTCTCCAAATTCGACCTAAACTCCAAAACGACTTTTCTCTGATAAAATATTGCGAAGTCCTCTAGCAGATTTCATCAACATATTTACCCAGAGCTTTGAGTCCGCGAGCTAAATCATCTTGCCTGATCAAAACGTGATCGCGTGAAAATGATGAGATTGGTAAAATCGAAACACCGGCATCGGCAAATATCCCGGCAACCTTAGCCATAAATCCAACTACATCAAATTCGAGTTCGACATCGAAACTGAGAAGTCTGAAATTCCTTTCTACTTTTGCCCCTTCAATCGCTTGTCTAATATTCTCAAAATCGATTTCATCTAAAACGAGGGTAACTTCCCATTTGTCCTTAAAAATCACAAAGGGCGTCGTCATTCGCGGCGAATGTTCAGGTTTTTCAAGCAGCTTCAACCAAGCATCGTTTCCGATAGAAATAATGTAATAGGTTTCTGGCGCAACTTCGACCCTGGATCTGGATAAAATCTCCGTAACTTTCAAACAATTAATCTCCTTTTTTTTCATCAAATATCAAAAATTTGCGACTCGGCAAAGCACCTTAGCAGTCAATTGGTGTTTTATATCTCAATAATAGTAGGAACAATCAAAGGTTTCGATCCCGTCTCCTCTTTTATCAACCTTTTGAGATGAATCCTTAAATGCTCCAAAAGCCAGTCGGTATTGCTCATATCTTTAAGCGGTATCGCTTTTATCGCATCAGTAACAGACTCTCTGGCACTCTTCAGCGTTCCATTTAAAGGATCAATTCCGGAAACACCTTGTATCTTAATTAACGGTTCGTTTTTTAATTTTTTCGATTTCCGATCTAATGTAACCACGAGAGACACAATACCGTTAAAGGCAAGTTTTTTTCGCTGGCGTACTGTTTCATATTCAATCTCTCTTCTACTAGAACTACTAATAAAAGTTTTACCCACTTCATTTCGCTCTACAACACGCGCTGAATTTTCTTCCAGTTCCAAAATATCTCCGTTTTCAATAAGGATTATATTTTCATCCGAATAACCGAGGTGATTTTTTACAAATTCTTTGTGACGAAACAACATTCTATATTCCCCGTGAATCGGAACCACAAACTTTGGCTTCGCCGTCTCGACCATTATTCGCATATCTTCCTGCGCAGCGTGCCCGGAAACATGAATCAGACGCCTTTTTTCTTCAATTATATTTCCGCCCCGACGATAGATCGCCCCCATCATCTGCGAGATCCGCTTTTCATTCCCGGGAATAATCCGGGCGGAAAGTACAACGGTATCCCCGTCCTGTATCGATAAGCCCTTGTAACTTTGGGTTGATAAATTCCACATCACAGCGCGCATTTCGCCTTGAGACCCCGTAACTAGATAAATAATCTGATCATCGGGAAGTCCCCTTGAATCGTTCAAACCAATATGTGTATTAGGCGGGATATTTAACAAATTTAACTCTTCACCTATTTCGACGTTACTCCTCATGGATCGTCCGAGAACGCAAACCTTTTTGCCAACCCGATGTGCTGTGTCAAAAACTATCTGCAGACGATGAAATGACGAAGAAAAGGTCGTAAAGAAAATCCTTCCCTCACTATTTTCAAATATCTCTTCAATCGCCGGAATCACATCCTGCTCAGACCGCGTTCTACCGGGAACTGTCGAGTTCGTCGAATCGCCTAAAAGGGCGAGTACGCCTTCATCACCATATTTACCGAGTGCCCGAAGGTCATATGGTTTGCCGATTACCGGAGTCTCATCAATCTTGTAATCTCCTGTATGAATCACCGTTCCAACTGGCGTTTTGATCGCGAGCGAAAAACAATCGACAAGCGAATGTGATGCGTGTATAAACTCGACCTCAAAGCTTCCAACATGCGCAACGTCCTTTGCCTCAACCCTGTGCATCAATACATCATCCAGCATTTGATGCTCTTCGAGCTTACTCTCAACGAAAGCAAGTGTGAGCCGAGAGCCATAGACCGGCAAATTGAATCGCTTTAGAAAATAGGGAGTCGAGCCAATATGATCTTCGTGACCGTGTGTGAGAAAGAGAGCCGTTAAATCATCTTTATATTCGTCGAGGAAATCGAAATTCGGCACAGCAATATCCACGCCGTAGGCAGATTCATCTGGAAATCCCATTCCCGCATCGACAACAATCATTTCGTCTCGATAGCGAATTCCCATACAGTTCATACCAAATTCGCCAATTCCGCCGAGCGGTATTATTTCAAGTTTATTCACAATTTAAGATTTAGAAAATATTCTCGGTAAAAGATGTCTAATTTTAACATAAAGGAGGATATTCGAGTTAACACGAAAGGCAAGAACGAGTTTGATCCGTCACAACTTAAATGAAATTTAGACTTTATACAGGATCGGAACGTCATATGTAAATAAATCTGATCAGATAAACATAAATAAAATGAAGTTTCTAACGGCTACCTTTTGTATTTTGTCCTTTTTGTCACTTGGTTTAACTTCGGCACAATCTCCGATTAAAGATGAGATCATAAAAGTCGAAACGGCACTGGTTAGTGTTCCCGTAATAGTCAGCGATAGGAACGGTCGATATATCCCAAATCTTCGCGTGCAGGATTTTTCCATATTTCAGGATGGTACAAAGCAGGAAATAAGTTTTTTTGCTAACAAAGAAGAGCCGCTTAATATCGCCGTGCTCCTCGACACCAGCCTTAGCACTTCCGAAGTAATTCATAAAATAAAACGTTCTGCGATAGATTTTATCTCCCTACTAAACCCTAGAGATAAAGCATCGATAATAACTTTTGATTCGGAAGTAATTATCACCCAGCCGCTTACTTCAAATCGTATAGAACTCGAACGCGCGATTAGGAGAGTCGATATCGGCTACGATGTCGGTACCGTAATGCGTGATGCGGTCTTACAAGCCGCAGAGAATACCCTCAAAGCTGTAAAAGGACGCAAAGCCATTATAATTCTAACCGACGGAAAAGATTTTGGGAGTTATGAAACACCCAACAATTTACTAAATACGCTGGAAGAATCGGATGTCTTGGTCTATTCGGTATTCTACAAAACTGAAATGCCCCGTTTTCGCCAAAGAAGGGGACGTTTTGGACGACGGTCTTCGAGGAGAAGTAGAAGACGAGATCGAATGCGAAAACGCCAGAAACAAATGAACAAGGACGCCGCTGAATATCTCAAAGCCATGTCCAAGTTGACTGCGGGAAGGTTTTTTAAGAAAAAGGTATCCGATCTAAAAAGAACCTTTGGTTTGATAACAAGCGAATTGAGAAATCAGTATAGACTCGGCTATTACCCCGATAAGGTTTCCTCCAGTGGCATGTCTCACAAAATCAGAGTTAAGGTTGCAAAGAAGAAGACTTCGGTTCGCGCAAGAACCACCTATCGTTCGAAATGAGCTCAAAATAGGAATCAACAAATAGTGTTCGTATCTATTTAAGAAGGGCTTCCAATAGAATAGTCCATTTTTCACCCGATAAAGCCTCCGCACGGATATTTGGATCAATATCGGCTTCGTTCAAGACTGCCGTTACTCCTCCCTTATCCTCAAACATATCTCGCAAATCTCCCGCAAGGTTTTTAAAGTTATTCCGCAAAGTCTTGCGTTTTTGCGCGAATCCACAACTCACAAGGTCTCTAAATAACCTTATGTTCTCGCCTTCAATTCTGCAGTCCTTTCTTGCTTTGAGGCGAATTACCGAGCTCATAACCTTCGGAACCGGACGAAAAGCATTTGGGGGGACATCGAAAAGCTTTTCCACAGCAAAATAATTCTGAACCATTACCGTCAAAAAACCGCGCTCTTTGTTTCCGGGTTTCGCGATAATTCTCTCCACAACTTCTTTTTGAAGCATCAAAATCAGCTCAGAAAATGAGTTTCGATATTGAATCAAATGCCGCAGAATTGCTGTCGAAATATAATACGGAAGATTGGCGACTAATTTGGTTTTGTGTGGCGGGCTCTGAAGAATTACGAGTGAGGCAAAATCGACTTCAAGCGCATCTTGCTCAATCAAAAGAAAATTTTCAGCAGAGGCAAACTCCTCCCTCAAAAGCCGCAGCAGATTTCTATCAAGCTCAATCGCAATAACCTTTTGAGCCTTTTCAATCAATCGTTTAGTTAACGCCCCTCGTCCGGCACCAATCTCAACAACTGTTTGATCCGCCCGAACATCAAGCACTGATATAATTTTTTCGACAAAATTCTGATCTACAAGAAAATTCTGTCCCAGCGATTTTTTCGGTCTAGGATTGCGTACTTTTGATTTCTCTTTCGACGTCATCACGAAATGTTTGTGTCTATCTTGTAAACCAAATAAACGAGCCAGCCGAACAAGAGGCGACTAGAATAATAGTTGTATTTTCGGGGACCCATTCTCACAACTATCGGCACATTTGGTCATCGCCTCTCGCTCTATTCTGGATATCCGGAGACTTCCATATCCTTGCCCCATTTACTGGTTTCAACATCCCTTAAACGTATCGCCCCGGAAATTAATTGCGCTCCAACTCCTCCAATTGCGCTGGGGGCACCCCTTCCGCCAATCACCATCGGCGCAACAAAAAATGAAATCTTATCAACTAGTCCTGAATCGCAAAAGGAACCAGCAACCTCTGCGCCGCCTTCGACAAAAACGCTTTGAAGCTGCCTTTCCCCCAACTCGCCCAAAACAGCGCGAAGATTCCTTCCCCCTTGGGCAACATCTATTACCTCTACGCCCTTATTTTTCAATGCCGTTAACTTTTCCTCATCCTGGCAATCGCTAAAAACAATTGTAGGAAATTCATTAGCTGTCAAAACGAGCTGCGAATTCACATTCAACCGCAGCGAATTATCCAGAACGACTCTCACCAATTCGCGACGTCTTGTTTTTCCGCTTCTATCGGTTAGCAAAGGATTATCAATTAATGCCGTATTTGAACCGACCAATATTGCATCATATTCATGGCGTAAATCGTGAACTTTTTTACGCGATTCTTCACCGGTAATCCATTTTGAATCGCCCGTCCGCGTGGCAACCCTTCCATCTAGTGAAGAGGCAATTTTTAAGTGAACGAATGGACGTCCCGTTTTATGCCAATGGATAAATTTTTCATTTTGCTTTTCTGCTTCTTTTTTTAATATCCCCGTCTCAACCCGAATTCCTTTTTTTCTTAAAACCTCGAACCCCCTCCCTGAAACGAGCGGGTTTGGGTCTTCAATCGGCGCAACCACTCTTACAATTCCAGCTTTTGCCAAAGCTTCGGTGCAGGGTTCTGTCCGACCTTGATGGCAATGCGGTTCAAGCGATACATAAGCCGTACCGCCTTCCGCGCGTTTGCCGGCTTGCTCTAAAGCAACAACCTCCGCGTGGGTTACATTTTCGAATAAATAGGTTCCTTCGCCAACTACGTCTCTTTCTTTACTTACAACGACACACCCGACAAGCGGGCTTGGTGAGACTTGTCCAGCACCCTTAGACGCGAGCACAAGGGCTCGGCGGCTCATCTCTATATCAAATTTTGAATAATCTTCTGACACGTGCACTTCCTAAATTGGATATTCAATACTAATTAAAGAGCCCGTTGACATAATCTTCCGCGTTAAAAACCATTAGGTCGTCAACGCCTTCGCCGATTCCGACATAACGAATTGGCAGACCCAATTCCTGGGAGATTGCTACCGCGATTCCGCCTTTTGCCGTTCCATCGAGCTTGGTTAAGACTATTCCGGTAACATCCGCTGTTTTCATAAATTGCCGTGCTTGTTCCAAACCGTTTTGCCCCGTTATGGCGTCAATCACAAGTAAAGTCTCATGTGGTGCATCCTGAACTTCTCGTCCCGCGATTCGTTTCATTTTCTCGAGCTCCGCCATCAAATTCGATTTATTGTGGAGTCTTCCGGCGGTATCAACGATCAACACATCGGCTTCGCGAGCTTTTGCAGATTTCAAGGCGTCGAAAAGAACGGCAGCCGGATCAGTTCCCTGTTTTTGTTGAATTAAAGGAACTCCTGCCCGCTCCGACCAGATTTCGAGTTGCTCTGAAGCCGCCGCCCTGAAAGTATCAGCCGCGCAAATCATTACCTGACTGCCCTCATCTTTTATTCGCTGTGCAAGTTTTCCAATCGTGGTTGTTTTTCCAACACCATTAACCCCAACAACCATCAGAACATAAGGTTTTATTGATTCATCGACATTTCTCTCGTCCGCAACCCCTTTCGTTTCGCTCGACTCAAGAATTCCCATCAATTCGCTTTTCATTGCCTTTTTTAAAGCATCTAAATCGCTAATTTCCTGCCGTGAAACGCCTTTCCGAACGCTTTCTATTATTTGAAACGTCGTCGAAACACCAATGTCCGTCGAAATCAACATTTCCTCCAGTTCATCTAAAAAAGCATCATCAATCTTCTTGCGGTTTTCAAAAACGGTATCAAGCTTATTATTTATAGAATCCCGCGTCTTAGAAATTGCCTTGTTAAACCGAACACCAAATTCCTTCTCAATAGCTTCTTCCTTAGCTTTGAGTTCTTCGACTGATTTATCAAGCCCCAAAACCGAGGTCGAAAATTTGTCCTTGTCTTTTTTTCTACGCCAAAATGCCATATATAAAAAACCTACTCGTTTATAAAATCAAAATTGAAATTATAAACGAGTAGGTGACGAATGTCAGTTAACTTTTGCGGAAATTATGCTACATCTTTTTGCTGTTCCTCTTTTGAAACTTTTTCTAACTCAACGGGCTTTTTCTTCTTATGAGTTTTAAGCTTTACTCTGCCAACCCCGATCTGTCCATCTGCGCATGCTTCAACAAGCGCGTTTACAACATGAATATCGTATCGCGTTCCAACAAAGGTCTTGATACGGTCAATTGCAGCGGGCAATTCCATGCCTTTTTGATAAGGTCTGTCGATAGTCATAGCGTCAAAAGTATCCGCGACCGACACGATCTTCCCTTGCAACTGAATTTCCTCGTCAGAAAGACCTTGCGGGTAGCCTTTTCCATCGACCATTTCATGGTGCATATACATTCCCGGCAAAAATTCTTTCATCGCCGGAATATTTTTCATAATCTTGTAGCCTTGTTGAGGATGGCTTTTCATTACTTCGTACTCTTCATCCGTCAAAGCTGCCGGTTTCTTCAATATAGCATCATCAATCGCAATTTTCCCGACATCATGAAGCAAGGCACTGATTCTTAGGGTTTCGAGCTCTTCAGCATCCATTCCCATCCGTTGACCAATCGCAACAGAAACCCTTGAAACTCTTTCTGAATGACCTCGCGTGTAATGATCTTTCCCATCAATCGCTGCGGCTAGTGCTTTAACCGTACCAACAAATAATTCTCGATTCTCTTTTGCGGCATGATCCAGTTTTGCAATTTGGTCAGCGATTTCATCGCTCATGGAGTTAACCGCCTTGCCTAAGGTTCCAATTTCCGTGAAATTTTTTGTATCGACGCGATTGGAGTGATCTCCCGAAGCGATTTTTTCAACTGCTGAAACCAGACGCAACAATGGGGATGTTAACCGACGAGCCAGGAGCGTTCCGAGTACGAGCATCAGAAATGCCAAGACTACGCTTATCAGCCATGTCTGCCGTTTCATTTCTGCAACCGAGGAAAGGGCTCGATCCTCATCCTGCATTACAATTACGCCAAATCTCAATCCGCTGCTAACAATGGCGGTCGAATATGACCCGATCATTTTCTTCTTCTCGCCTTTATATTGGACGGTAAAAGGAAGTAACGCTGATTGAATTTGATTATTGGTATCTGCCCATTCTTGAACAATCTTTAGATCTTTCAAAGGCTGCCGGCTCGTTACGTTGCGTGAGTTAGGATGATAAATCGCCCGCCCCTTTTGATCTACAACGAATATTATTGGTGCGCCTGTTTCCCAAAGGTCACTTTCCGTCATCGGGTGATCGACGATCACCTTGGATATTCCATTTAGTGACGCAATTGCTATAACCGCTGCTGATATTTTTCCTTCAATAAAAACCGGCGACGCCATTACCAGAATAATTTCGCCATTTCGATCAATTATCTGCGGTTGTCCAATGACGACTTCTTTTTCCCCAAGTCGCGCTAAGACTCCGGCGGAGGTATCCTCAATTTCACTTTGGGTAATTACTTCAGAACGGAAGGCTGATATTGACTCCCCGTGAATCGGTTTTACAAAAAGTGCCAGTAAATTCTCATCTTCCTCTACATCTGCCGCAATTTTCCTCTGCACCTTAGCCGAGGAAAGTGCAGCCGAGCTATCCGTGAATTCCAACAGTTCTGAGTAACTATTTACCAGGCGAATGTAACGCCTTCCAAAAATCTCTATCCGGTTTGCTTTATCATGCACAAGCTCGGTTTGATAACGACCTTCAGCCGCACGCAGTTCTCTTCCGCTCCGATCGGACAAAAACCAACCGGTAACTAAAGGCGGCACAACGCCAACTAACAAAAGAGTCGCGAGCACAATATACCTAAGACTAAATTTTTTCTTATTCTTTACCATTTTTAAGAATGGTGAGGGACCATGAGATTTGGAGTGGGCGTATGTCCAAGTCCTATTCTATAATAGGCTTACCTTAAGAGTCAATAAGTTTTAACAACCTTTAACTATCTTTATTTTAGTCGAATTTGGCAGCTTTTCGCCGCAGAGTAATGGGCACCACTTGACATTTTTCTCGCAGGGTTCGTATAGTTTGTGTTTGGCAGAGTGAGCCATCCTAGCTCAGTTGGTAGAGCAACGCATTCGTAATGCGTAGGTCGTCGGTTCAAATCCGATGGATGGCTCCATTATTTTCATCTACTTGCGGGCAATATCTTTGAACTTAATCCAGGGAATTGTTGATGAAATTGAATCCTTAAATTCAAACTCAAATTTTACGTCTTTTGATTTTGCTTTTTGTCTTCCAAATCAGAAATGCACCAATTGGATATTCACGCAAACTTGAATCATAAAGCCTAGCAATTTGTTCTTCTTTCCACACGAATTTTCTCTGAATATTGGGAAGCCAGAATCCACCCTGCTCGTCTTCATTGTTAAAATAGCTAACAAATTTTCGGATAGTATCTGTTTGATTAGCCATATAGATTAAGATTTATTTTTTGTCAGAGTATTTTTTATTATTTTTTCAACGTAATTACTAATTACGCCTTGTTGTGGCATCTCAAAAATACTCTTTTCCTCGCAGTACTCGCGAAGTTTTTCAGGTGTATTTAATATTTTATTTTCTTCTTTGGTTAGCCAAGACCTTATATTCGCATCGTGCAGAGTAGAAGGCGAAAGGATAAATGAGTTGAGAATAATATCTTTTACATCCGGGAATTCTTTCTTTTGATCTTTAAGTTTTTCAGCTAATTGAATTTTGTCGCTGTTAGAACCATCCTGCTCATTTCTTAAACCATGTGGATCAATAAATGTTAGATATTGCTTTTCATTCTTTTCACCATCCTTCTGCTTTATCCATAAAAGAAAATCGGGAAAGAACCCACCGGCAGATGAGAAATAAAAACCAAAACCTTTACTACGAGTTCCATTGCGTAAAAGATAAAAATCACAATCTGTATATTCGCCTTTTGCACGAGTTGAGGCTACAAAACTACTGAAATCACTAACAAAGTTCTCTTCACCATCATTTAATCCAACCGGAGAAATGCGTTCGATGTGACATCGATCATCTTGTTTTTTAGATGAAATTAACAGAGGTTGAAACAGATGCTTTTCAAACCAAACATTTCTAAGTATTGAACTATCTTTATACTTTTGGATTTTATCTTTGGTTTCTTCAACAAAGTCTTCTATCTCCCGAATTAGATTTTTAATATCCTTATGTTGTTTACCGTAGCCGTCTGTTTTTTCTATTTTCAAAGAGTAATCGAGTTTTTGCAGAACGGGGTGCTCTTCTGTGAGTTTGACGGATTGCATATTTCTGCCTTCAAAAACTCTTTCATAATTGCGGTAATAAGAAACTAAGTATTTCTTTAATGCCGTTACAGTTATCTTTTGTAGGTTTTCAATGTCTGTAAGCGATTTAATTTCTAAATTTTCGTCTAAGGTTATCTTGCAGAAACTTTCTTTACATATTCCTTTTAAGTCTTCGGTTGAAATTGCCAAATTGTTATATTTTTTCAATCTTTTTAAGTCTAAAAGTTCTAAATAAACTTGGTTAAAATCTATATAGTTTTCAAATTTACCCAAAGAAATTAGCGGATCGGCAGCAATTTTTTTGGCATCGTCTTTGTCCGCCGTTACCGTGTATTTCTTAGAAGATAAATCAAGATTTACGCTAATATTCGAATCGAATTTGAAATCAAAAGTTTCGGTTGTGTTAAATGACGGAACACCATCTTTCTTTACAATGGTTATCAAATCCAAATCGCTGATCTTCTCACCTTTTTGTTCTTCGTATAAATATGTTGGAACTTCGATGTATTCAAATTCCGTCTTAACGCCTTCTGCTTCCAAGCTGTCTTTGAACTTGGCAATGTAATCCGCATTTAGTCCGAATACATTAAGCGTTTCGAGAATCGGCAAATCTATAAAATCTCTTTCCGATTCAATCGAACGCTTGAGAGAATTATCTTTACCGCGAAGCCGCACACCACGACCGAAAAGCTGTATGATTTGTGAGCCTTCCGATTTGCCGAAGTTTATTAGACCGATTCCTGAAACTCTGTAATTGTTCCAACCTTCAATAAACTTCCTCGCTCCGATCAAGATGTTTATCGGCTTCTCGATAGTTGCTGAAAGATTCTCAAAATACTTTTCATTTAATACATCTCGTTCAAAAGTAAATTGGTCTTTTAACGCTGTCTTGAATGCAGAAACATCGCCGATATTTATTAAGCCAAAATATGATCCGCTGCCTTTTACATTCAAAGCAATTTCGCCGTTTGTTTTGCTGATCGTGTGCAGTTCAAGCGATGCTCGCGTTTCGGCATTGAATACTTGGTCAAGTAATAAATTGTAAATCTCTTTCGGGTTCTTCGATTGAGTGAAAAGCCATTTCAAACGTAAGTTGTATTCTTCACAGAGATCATCTTTGCAATCAACAACATCTTGAATGGTGCCTTCATAAGTTGCCGGATTTTTAAGAAAGTCTTGATAGAACTCAAGCAACAACTTAACATCACTAATTGTTCTTTCATTCTCTCTTTTATCAACTGTTCCTGGTTTCGGGATAACCGTATGACCGACGAATATCTGCAAAGGATTTTCCAGTTGATACTCGCTTAATTCTTCTTTGTGCAGATTGTATAAAGCCTTTTGCTGTCCGAAGATGAGCATATTCATCATCAAATAACGAAACTTTTGCTCGTCATTCTCCAGAACGTTGTTGTCGGAAATGTTATCAATGTAGTAATCCTTTCCGTAACCGTCCTTATAAAAATACTTGTAAGAATAATCAAAAATGATTCGTTTGGCGTAATAATTTTGCAAATCCTTTCCGACTTGCCCAAATGTTGCCGAATACTCAAACGTAAAGCCGTCAAAACCGATTTTCTCACGCAATTCACGCCAGACGCTTTCATCCTTTTTGTCGCCTTTATGTCCTTCGTCAACAAAGACTACGTTTTCCTGATGTTATAAAGACGGTTTCTCGCGGGCAATGAACTACAATCGTAGTTGACCTGAAATTCGTTCTTTGACAGGAGAAACCGTATGACATTATACATTGGAGTCGATTTTCATCCATACCA
>Ga0114931_10008757_pt1 | contig 12204 bp, 9 predicted proteins | sample 2SBtaG_FD_89579 | JGI IMG/M metagenome (GOLD analysis project Ga0114931, IMG submission 89579) | Deep subsurface microbial communities from Kolumbo volcano to uncover new lineages of life (NeLLi) - 2SBTROV14_V59a metaG | ecosystem: Environmental > Aquatic > Marine > Volcanic | place: Kolumbo...
CGTCGTCACCATGGCGGTCGAGGTCGTGCGCCGCGAGGTCTTCGCCTATTCCTCCATCTGGGGCGAGGAAATCGTCCGTTATTCCTTCATCTACCTGGCCTGGATCGGCGCCGCCTCCGCGGTACGCGAGCGCGCGCACATCCGCATCGACGTGCTCTATCACTATGTGCCGGAACGGGTGAAGGCGCTGCTCTACATCCTCGGCGATCTGGTGATGGCGGTGGTGGCCGTCTTTGCCCTCTACTGGTCTTTCGAAATGGTCAGCGTGGCGTGGAAATTCCAGTCCGTCAGCCACGGACTGCGAGTGCCGATGGTGTGGTTCCAGGCGGCGGTGCCCATCGGCTTCTTGGTCATGATGTTTCGCCTGTTGCAGTCCATCTGGCGCGACGGCGCCGACTTCATTGCGGGACGGCCGGTGTTCGAAGGCAACAAGCTGTTCGACTAAATACCTGCCCGTAAATGTAGATCAAGTGGCGTTCGGCTGGGCCCCCTCCCCCGCGGAACGTGGGGGAGGGACGGGGTGGGGGATAGATAAGGAGCGTACAGGAAGAAGTTCGGACCGTGGAACCTGATTGAGTTTCTCACACCAGTCTCATGACGGAGTCGAAAGTGAAGCCTGTTTACGCTCAGATATTTAGGAGACGGCGATGCTCTGGCAACAATTGCAACAACAGACCGTGGAACTCGGCTGGAGTTTCTATGGCCCGGTTCTGCTCTTCGGCGCCCTGTGCCTGCTCGGCGTCCCGGTGTGGGCCTCCATCGGTGCGGCTTCCATCGGCATGCTCATCTGGAGCGATGTGCTGCCGCTCTCGCTCCTGGGCGAGTCGCTGTTCGACGGCATCGACGCCTTCGCGCTGACCGCGGTGCCCCTGTTCATTCTTACCGGCGACGTGCTGGTGCGAACAGGCCTGAGCCGGAAGTTCCTGAACGTCGCCGAGGCGCTCACCTGCTGGACCCGGGGCGGCTTCGGATCGGCCACGGTGCTCGTGTGCGGCATGTTCTCGGCAATCTCCGGCTCGGACGCGGCCGGCGCGGCGGCGGTCGGGCGCATGACCATTGAGCGGCTGGTCGAGTCGGGCTATCCGCGCCCCTACGCCTGTGCGCTGGTGGCGGCGGGCGCCTGCACCGGGATTCTGATCCCGCCGTCGATCGCCTACATCATCATCGGCCTGGTGCTCGGCATCTCCGCCTCGACCCTGTTCCAGGCGGCGCTCATTCCCGGGATCGCCATCCTGGTATCGATCCTGGTGACCAATATCGTCATGAACCGGATCAAGGCCTACGAGCACGGCGGCGCCATCACGATGAAGGAGTGGCTCGCCAATGTCGGCCAGGCGCTGCGCGAGGGCTGGTATGCCTTCATCGTGCCCGGGATCATCTTCTACGGCATCTTCTCCGGGCGCCTGACGCCCACCGAGGCCGGCGCCACCGCGGTGGTGGTCACCATCATCCTCGGCTTCATCCTGCGCACCCTGAAGCTCTCGGACTTTGCCTCGATGCTCATCAGCTCGGCCAAGGTCAATGGCGTCATCCTGCCGATCATCGCCTTCTCGCTGCCGCTCGCCCAGACCCTGGCGGCGATGAACGTGCCCCAGGGTTTCGTCTTCGCCGTGACCTCACTGACCGACAATCCCTATATGCTCATTTTTCTGATGATCGGGATCCTCGTGGCCGCGGGTTGCGTCATGGAGACGACGCCGAACATCGTCATCCTCGCGCCGATATTGAAACCGCTGGCGGACGAGATCGGCATGAACGAGATCCAGTTCTGCGTAATGATGATCACCTCTCTCGGGGTCGGCTTCATCACCCCCCCGCTTGGCCTGAACCTGTTCGTCGTCTCCGGCCTCACCGGCGAGTCGATCCTCAAGATCGCTGCACGGGCGGTGCCGTTCGTATTCTTCATGCTGCTGGTGGTGTTGATGATCGCCTACATCCCGGAGGTGTCCACATCACTCCTCCCCGACTCTTACCGCTAGGAATCCCCCGATGGCCCGTGAGTATTTGAAAAAAGCAACGAAAACCTCGACCACCGACTCCGGCGACGTCCGCGCCACGGTGCAGAAGATCCTCGATGAGATCGAGGCCGGAGGCGAGGATGCCGCCAGGCGCTATGCGCAGCAGTTCGATCGCTACGCCGGCAACATCGTCCTCGATGGCGACGAGATCGCCGCCGCGGCTGAGCGCGTGTCGCCGCGGCTCAAGGACGATATCCGCTTCGCTCATGACAACGTGCGGCGCTTCGCCGAGGCGCAGATGCAGACCTTGACCGACATCGAACTCGAAGTGGTCCCGGGGCTCGTCGCCGGACAAAAGAGCATCCCCTGCCGGGCCACGGGCTGCTACGTTCCCGGGGGGCGCTACAGCCACATCGCCTCGGCGATCATGACCGTGTCCACCGCCAGGGTGGCCGGCTGTGAACACATCGCCGTGTGCTCGCCGCCGCGCCCGGACAGCGGCATTCATCCGGCGATCGTCTACACCGCCGATCTGTGCGGCGCGGACACCATACTCGCCCTCGGCGGCGTCCAGGGCGTCGCCGCCATGGCCTTCGGCCTCTTCGGTCTGCCCGAGTCGGACATCCTGGTCGGGCCGGGCAACCAGTTCGTGGCCGAGGCCAAACGCATTCTGTTCGGCCGGGTCGGCATCGACATGTTTGCCGGCCCCACCAACAGCCTGATCCTCGCCGACGGCGGCGCCGATGCCGAGATCGTCGCCGCCGACCTCGTCGGCCAGGCCGAGCACGGCTACAACTCGCCGGTGTGGCTGGTCACCGACGACCGCCCGCTGGCCGAGGCAGTGCAGGAGCGCGTACCGCAGTTGATTGCCGATCTGCCGGAACTCAACCGCAACAACGCCACCGCGGCCTGGAACGACTACGCCGAAGTCATCCTTTGCGCGGACCGCGAGGAAATGGCGGCCACCGCCGACGACTACGCCCCCGAGCACCTGACGGTACAGGCCGCCGACACCGACTGGTGGCTGGCGCGGCTGAAGTGCTACGGATCCCTGTTCCTCGGGGAGGAGACCACCGTTGCCTTCGGCGACAAGGCCTCGGGCACCAACCACGTCCTGCCGACCTCGGGCGCCGCCCGTTACACGGGCGGACTGTCGGTGCACAAGTACATGAAGATCGTGACCTGGCAGCGGGCCACCCGCGACGGCGCCCGCCCCATTGCCGAAGCCACGGCGCGCATCTCGCGTCTCGAGGGCATGGAAGGCCACGCGCGCACCGCGGACATCCGCCTGCACAAGTATTTCCCGGACGCCCGGTTCGACCTGAGCGGCGAGGGTTGAGTACAGCCCGCCCATGCCACAGTCATCCATGTTCTCCGTCGAAGGACGCGTCGCCTGTGTCACCGGCGCGAGCAGCGGTATCGGCCGCGCCGCCGCCACCCGGCTCGCGGCAGCGGGCGCGCGCGTCGTCGGCGTGGCCCGCCGCGAGGCCGAGCTCGAACGCTGGCGGGCGCAAAGCGGCGGCGAGACCGCCTTCATCAGCGCCGACCTGGGAGATCGATCCGGCCTCGCCGGCGTCGCCGCGGCGCTGGCCGAGCCCTATGGCCCACCCGAGATCCTGGTCAATGCCGCGGGCGTCAACACCCGCCAGCGGGCCGACGAGGTGACCCCGGAGGGCTGGGATATGACCCTCGATCTCAACCTCGCGGCGCCGTTCTTTCTCGCCCAGGGGCTGGTGCCCGCGATGCGCCAGAGCGGCTGGGGCCGGATCGTCAACTTCGCCTCGCTGCAGTCGCGGCGCGCGTTCGCGGGCGGACTCGCCTACGGGGCCTCCAAGGGCGGCATCGAACAGCTCACCCGGGCCATGGCCGAGGCCTGGTCGGCCTTCGGCATTACCGTGAACGCGCTGGCGCCGGGGTTTTTTCCGACCGCGCTGACCGATCCGGTGTTCTCCGACCCCGAACTGGCCGGGCGCAACGCGGCCCAGACCTGCATCGGCCGCAACGGCGAACTCAGCGACCTCGACGGCCCGCTGCTGTTTTTCTGTTCCCAGGCGTCGGCCTACGTCACCGGCCAGACCCTGTTCGTTGACGGCGGTTTCACCGCCAAATGAGGATCTCGTGAAGGCACTGGTCTATACAGCGGTCCACACCACCGAGTACCGCGACGCTCCCGAACCCGAACCCCGCGAAGGTGATGCCCTGGTGCGGGTCGAGGCGGCCGGGATCTGCGGATCCGACATGCACGCCTGGCACGGCCACGACCCCAGGCGCGTGCCGCCGCTGATCCTCGGACACGAGGCCTGCGGCACCGTCATCGACGGCCCGCAGCCCGGTGCGCGCGTCGTCTTCAATCCCCTGATCACCTGTGGCGCCTGCGCCTATTGCCACAGCGGGCGCTCCAATCTGTGCGCCTCGCGCGAACTCATTGGCATGCGCCTGCCCGGCGCCTTCGCCGAACAGATCGCCCTGCCTGCCCGCAACCTGATCCCGGTGCCCGCGGGTATGGACCCGGCGGCGGCGGCCTTGACCGAGCCCTGCGCGACCGCCTGGCACGCCCTGGCGCTGGCGGCACGCAGCGCCTGGCGGCCGCTTCCCGAGGGCCGCGCGCTGGTGATCGGCGGCGGCTCGGTCGGCCTGCTCGCGGCGCTCATCCTCAAGTCCTGGGGAGCGCGCGGCGTACAGCTTGCCGAAACCAATCCCTTACGCCGGGAAACGGCGGCGGCGGCGGGCCTGGAGGTCTTCGACCCGCTGGCTTCAGCGGCGCCGGGTGCGTCCTTCGAGCTGGTGCTCGACGCGGTCGGTTCGGTGGCGACCCGGTCCAGCGCGGTTGCCGCGGTGACCCCCGGCGGCGTCATCGCCCACATCGGCCTGCAGGAGTGGGCCGGCGAGTTCGACGCCCGCACCCTGACGCTGCAGGAAGTCACCCTGGTGGGGGTCTACACCTACACCGATGCCGATCTGCGCGCCTCACTGGCGGCGCTCCACGATGGCCGGCTCGGACCTCTCGACTGGGTCGAAGAACGGCCGCTGTCCGAGGGCGGGGAAGCCTTCAACGATCTCAATACCCACCGGACCCGGGCGGCCAAGGTCATTCTTCGACCTTGATCGCGCCTCGTAGCGGTGCCGCAAATCCTATTTCCATAGCAGGAGAAGCAGATGATTCATTTTGTAGTGCATGACGACGGCGATTCCGTCGGCGTGGTCGTGGTCGAAGGGGTCAAGGCAGGTGACGAATTGAGCGGCTGGATCATGGACCAGGACCAGGACATCAGCTTCCAGGCGGCCAGCGACATTCCCATCGGCCACAAGCTCGCGATCAAGCCCCTCAGCGAGGGCGACACCGTGATCAAGTACGGCGTCGACATCGGCCGCGTGGTGGCCGACATCCAGGTGGGCGAACACACCCACGTACACAACATCAAGACCAAACGCTGGTAATCCCGCGACGATTTCATCGGAGAACTTTCCATGTCACTGGACCTCAACAATGCAACTTTCCAGGGATACCGGCGCGAGAACGGCCGGGTCGGTGTCCGCAACCACGCCATCATCCTGCCCGTGGACGACATCTCGAATGCCGCCGCCGAAGCCGTCGCCAAGGCGATCCCGGGAACACTGGCGCTGGCACACCCCTACGGCCGGCTACAGTTCGGCGCAGACCTCGATCTGCACTTTCGCACCCTGATCGGCACCGGCTGCAATCCCAACGTGGCCGCGGTCGTGGTCATCGGTATCGAGGAAGGCTGGACCCAGAAGGTGGTGGACGGCATCGCCGTCACCGGCAAACCGGTCACGGGCTTCGGCATCGAGCAGCACGGCGACCACGAGACCATCATGCGCGCTTCGCGCGCCGCCAAGGAGTTTCTCCAGCGGGCGAGCGAGTGCCGCCGTGAACAGGCCCCGCTCGACGAGCTGTGGGTCTCGACCAAGTGCGGCGAGTCGGACACGACCTCGGGCTGCGGCTCCAATCCGACGGTGGGCAACGCCTTCGACAAACTTTACGCCCAGGGCAACACCCTGCTGTTCGGTGAAACCACGGAGCTGACCGGCGGTGAGCACCTGGTGGCGGACCGCTGCCGCAACCAGGAGGTCCGCGAGCGCTTCATGTACATGTTCGACCGCTACCAGGACATCATCGATCGATTCAAGACCAGCGATTTGTCCGATTCCCAGCCGACCAAGGGCAATATCGAGGGCGGTCTGAGCACCATCGAGGAGAAGGCCCTCGGCAACATCCAGAAAATCGGCAGGCAGTGCATCATCGACGGCGTGCTCGACAAGGCGGAGATCCCGGGCGGTCCGGGACTGTGGTTCATGGACTCCTCATCGGCCGCGGCCGAAATGGTGACCCTGTGCGCGGCCGCCGGGTTCGTCGTGCACCTCTTCCCGACCGGCCAGGGCAACATCATCGGCAACCCCATACTGCCGGTCATCAAGCTGTGCGCGAATCCGCGCACGGTGCGCACCATGAGCGAGCACGTGGACGTGGACGTGTCGGGTTTGCTGCGCAAGGAAATGAGCCCCGACGAAGCGGGCGACGCCCTGCTGGACATGATGCTGCGCACGGCCAACGGCCGCCTGACCTCCGCCGAGGCCCTCGGGCACCGGGAGTTCGTGCTCACGCGTCTTTACGAGAGCGCCTGAGGGCGCCGGCCCAACAGCCGCCGCAACCCGAGTGAAACCGACATCACAGGACAGCCTATGTACCAGACCATACTGATCGCCCTGGCTCTGGACCAGGGCCATGCCCCCCGGGCATTCGAAGTCGCCAGAAGACTCAAAGCCGCGGACGGCAAAATTGTCGCTCTGCATGTGATTGACCGGATCCCGAATTTCGCCAGCCTGTATCTGGCCGCGGAACAGACCCCGGATAGTGCGGAAAAAATCGTCCAGGCGGCGCGGCAGGCAATCCTCGACAGAATCGGTGAACCACAGGATGCCGAGGTTGTGGTCCTGAGCGGCCACCCCGGCCGCACCGTCACCGACCATGCCGGGAAAATCGGCGCCGACTGTATTATCGCCGGCTCTCACAAGCCCAATCTGACCGAGTTTTTCCTCGGCTCGACCGCGGCCCGCATCATGCGCTACGCGAAGTGCTCGGTGCACATATTGCGTTAGCTGATGTTGGCAGGTGCCCCGGACTCAGGTGCCTGCCGGACTCAGGTGCCGAGGACTCAGGTGCCGGGTCTCACATTCCAACATGCATGACTCAGATACCTGCGGCATGCGTAGGGTGCGCTCAGCGCACCACAACAACCGCAGCCGAGGGACTCAGGTGCCCTGAACACCACTTTTGACAATAACTCATGGGGCAATGACCAAATGTTCAAGCCTGTTCAGCGTCTTGCATTGTCCAAGGCCTTCGCGGCCGCGGCTAACGCATGCTCGCCCACGGTCAGGCAATGCTGTACATCGACACTGGCCTCCCCGCGAGTGAGTGATTCATGACAGGCGGAAAACGCCTCCGGCAATTCGTATCCGGCGACTATGCCGGCACGGTCAATCTGAGAATCCTTCGCATCCACATCAGCTCCCGAAAGCACCTGCAGACACTCGACCACCCGATCGAAGGCGTCTCGTATTGGTGCTTGCGCCTCAGGCTCGAATCCGCCACCGGCGAGTAGCCGTGCCATCGCCTGCCGGCGCTTCGCTGTTTCGAGCGCCTGAGCGGCCCGGGCAGCTCTTTCACGCTGGCGGGCCAGGTGTTCATCGTCCTGCGCCATGGGCGTCCCATCCACACCGATCTGCAGAACGCCGGCCTGCACGAGGCGTTCGATGACGCGCCAGGTTGGGGCATCGACGACTTCGATCTGTGGTTGCGGTGTCTCACCGGCCGCATGGACACAGCGTTCGACCACCTCCCGGGTCGCGCTATCCGTGGCTTTGGCGATGACCAGTATCGCGGGCCCATGGCCCGTTTCGTCATGCCGGCGCAACTCGACGAAGGTCTCGCCAAGCGCCTGTTCGAGCAACGCCTCCAGGTTCCCGGCGGGCGGCGTTGCCTGGCGCTGCACCAGCCCCGGATCGGGTCGTTGTTCGATCGCCGTCAAGGCTTCGACACGTTCGATCAGCGCGGCCCGCCCCGAACTCAGCGGTACCGTAGCAGCACCGTCCCGGCCGTCGATGACGCTCTCGGCGAGCTGCTGTTTGTGCATGAGGGTGCCGATCATACGCTGCTCGATAGTCCCCTCACTCACGAGATTGAACACCCGCACATGCCGGCGCTGGTGTTTGCGCCAGACCCGGGCAATACGTTGCTCGAGTCTGGCCGGGCTCCAGGGCAGATCCAGGTTGATGACCACATCGGCGGCCTGAAGGTTGAGCCCAACGCCACCGGAATCGGTCGAGAACAGGATGCGGCAGTTCGGATCGGTCTTGAAGCGCCGGATCTCCTCACGGCGCTTTTTCTGCGGTGTCGAGCCGGTATGCCACGCGGGATCAGGCACAATACGCGCGCTGCGTTCGCGCGCGAGGATCAGCATGCGCTCCCATTCCGAGAAAACGACCGCCTTGCTCGAGGTCCCCGCGAGCAGTTCCTCCAGGAGCTTTTGCAGTTCATCGAGTTTGGGCGCCACCCGGGTCCTGCGATCCAGAATAAACGGCGTATCACAGGCCATACGCATACACGCGAGGGCCCGCTGCAGGCGCTCGAACTCCTGCTTGCGCAGCGGTCTTCGCCTGGCAATCGCCACCAGGCGGGCAACCTTCGCCTGGTGGACTTCGTAGAGTTCCTCCTGCTCGGGGGCGAGCCGCACGAAGTGGTTGCTGTCACTGCGCCCCGGCAATTCCCCCTCGACCTCCTCCTTGCGCCGCCGCAACATCACCGGCTGCAACCGGCGGTGCATCACATCGAGGTTCCGGTAACCGGCGGGTCGCCCGCGATCGTCGAGCACGTAAAACTCTCTGTTGAAACGGAACAATGCGCCGAACAGCGCGGGGTCAAGGAACTGCGCGATCGAATAGACATCATCGATGCGGTTCTCGAGCGGGGTGCCGGTGAGTACGAAGGCATAGCGGCTGCGCAGCCGCTTGATCTGCCGTGCAGTGATCGTGCGCCAGTTCTTGATCCGCTGCGCCTCATCCAGGATGACCACCTCCGGGGCAAGCAGCTCGTTCAGCACTTCGACATCCTGGCGCACTTGCTCGTAGTTCACGAGGTGGAAAAACGCGGGTTGCCGGTAGTGTGTACGGCGTGCGCGCGGCGGCCCGTTGACCAGATTGACGCTTCGATCGGTAAAGGCGCCGATCTGCTCGGCCCATTCGCCCTTGAGTGACGCCGGGGCGACTACCAGTACGCGCGAGACGCCGCCGCGCCGTGCGAGCAGTTCACACGCGGCGATGGCCTGGATGGTCTTGCCGAGCCCCATTTCGTCGGCGAGTATCGCCCGCCGCGTAAAGGCGAGATGCATCACGCCCTGCTGCTGGTAGGGGTAGAGCGGCACGCGAAGTAGATCGAGCGCGGGCTTGCCCGCTTCGAGATCGCGCTCCAGCGAACGCCGGGCGCGCCGATCCGCCGCACGATCACGCTCCCCGGCCTGCCAGTCTTCGAGATAACGCGAAACGCCAACGCCAGCTCGCGCGGCAGGGGCCAGCGTGCGCAGCGTCTCCAGGATCCGCGCCAGGGTGCGCACCGGTGTTCCCAGGAGATAGCCGTCTTCGGAACACGCGGCCTCGACGATACGCTCAGCCTGATTACAACGCCCGCGCCGCACCCTCCACCACACGGCGGGTCTGCCTTCACGGCGGTCGAAAAACAGCTCGGTCCTGGGATTGCCCGCACGCAGAGCGCGGGCGGCTCCACGCCGGTTTCGAAGCCGCTGCAGGACTCCCTCCACGTGCTTGCAGGTGCCAAGGCCATTGGCCTGGTGATCGGGGCAACCGCAGGAATTGACCGGCTCGTCGAGTGAGCGAATCTCCACGACGTAAGTTTCGGCGCTCGCCGAAGAGACACGGTATGCACCGAACGGCGCCCGGCGATCGCCGAGCGATTCAATCCGCGAGATCTCTTCCCGCCCGCGCTCGCGGCGAAGCTCCAGTTCGTACTCATCGCTGGTGCGCCAGCCCTTGGCACGGCTTGATTCGCGCCCCGAGGTGCCGCGCGCGGTACGTTGTTTTCTGGTTGCAGGCATCGGTATTTCTCCACTCCATCCGGCGGCCGGCCCGGCCGTTCAGGGTTTCACCCAGTTTTGCAGGCATGCTCTCACGTAGTCGGCGTCGAGGCGTTCCTGCTCCAGGCGCAGGGCGCGTTCACCGGAAGTCCACAACCGCCTGTAAAGCGCCTGCTCCTGCGCTAGCAGCCCCGGGATGTCCTGCCTCCAGGGTTGCGGTTCGATCACGGTCCTGTCGAAGAACCGTTCGAGGGTGGCGATATCCATCATCAGCGCGTCGATGGTTGCGCCGCCTTGCCGCGCATCGCCGAGAAACTTGAGTCCCCAGGTGTCGATATCCCCCCAGTAGCCGACCCGCTTGCGCGCAAGCCAGGCCGCCCGCATCCAGGCCAGATTCTGCCCGCCACCAAACACGGCCATCGTGTCCTCGAGTTCAGGTAATGCGAGTCCCGACTGGACATTCTCCACGACCAGGATCCGCGCTGCCGGCAAGGCCGTCGTCAATAGCTCCTGCGCCGGAACGCAGATGATGGCCAGGCCCGCCAGGCGCTTGCGCGCCGCGGCGCCAAGCGCCCGCACATACAGCAGGCCGCCCGGATTGGCGCGGCAGCCGAGCCAGCAGCGCAGTCCCCCGGCGGCCGACACCCCGCCGCCATGGAGCGCATCCAGCAGCGCCGTGACCAGCGCCTCGTGAGCTTCGATAAACTTCGTATCCACACCCCGGACCGGCAGTGCCCGCAGGTAGTTGCCTTGCCCCATTTCGGCCTGAAGTTGCGGGAGGACCCCGGCAAGCCGGTCCGCTTCCTCGGCGGTCAGGCCCTCCAGCGCCGGGAGATTTTGCACCAGCACCGGATAGAGCGCCCCATCCAGCGACAATAACGGTTGCATGACCCGCTCCCACCGGCGGCTGCGTTCGATACAGGGCGGCCCCAGGCATTCGATCAAGTCCTGCATCGAAGCCAACCTGAGTCTGACCGGAACGTGATGACTGCCAATCTGGCGATAGTTGCGGTGCTGGTACTGGATCTGGGATTGCGCCGGCCAGGCGCGCCAGGCATCCAGCCAGCCACGCAAGCGGTCGAGATCCAGCAAGGCTTGCGCGCCACTTGGCGGTTTGAGATTCAACTCTATGGGGAAGCCCCGCTCACCGAGCAACCGTCTTCGCAGATTGACGCTATTGTCCCATTCGAGTTTACGCAGCCGCCCGACGACCTGATCGGGAAACCTTCCCCAACTCAAGGCACCGTTTCCAGTTCAACCCCAAGGGCGTTGGCATCGGACTGCGCCTTACGCGCGGCGGCCTCCTGTAGCCGGCGATCGATTTCCTCCCAGGTGACCTCGCACAGGCGGCTCTCGTGGCGATCGATATCGCGTTCGACGATGATCAGCGAGCGGGCCGATTCTCTCGCCAGGTTCAGGTTTTTGAACGGGGTGATGAGATTGACCTGCACATGCAGTTCCCGAAAGACCCGCAGCACCCGGCGGCTGACCGCCTCCGCGGTGTTCGAGAACGCCTCGTCGAGAAATACCGTGCAGTAGACCGGCCGATCCGCGCCATCGGGCGTCAGCACATAGGCGAGACTCGCCGCGACGATGGTGCCGGCGAAGGCCTCCTTCTCACCGCCCGATTTGCCGCTGGAGGACATCAGCACGTCGCGGATGCTGCCGTCGGCCCGCCGCAACTCTTCGGCGAAGAACATCATCTGGTAACGCGGGTCGAGCAGGCGCAGGCTCTCAAGGCTATGGGCGGTGGCCGGATCGCTCGCCTTGTCAAGCGTCTGAATCACCTGTTGCAGTTGCTGATAGCGCGCCTCCGGTTGTGTTTCGGTGGTGGCCTGTTCGAACACCAGGCGCAACTGGCGTTCGAACTCCTTGACGTGCGGATACTGCTCGCGCCGGCTCTGCAGGCGCAGATAGGTTCCTTCGTGAAATTCCGTACGCTCCAGGACCTGGTTGATGACATCGATGCGCTCGCGAATGTCGTCGCGCTCGGATTCGATCTTCTCACGCAGCCCGGCCAACGACTGGGTGGCGTGGTGGTTCAGGCGTGCCCTGAATTCCTCGACCAGGGCGGGCAGGCCTTCGGCGACGAGGCGATCGAAGAACTCGAGGTACTGCGGAATACTTGCGAGATCGGC
>Ga0114931_10008758_pt1 | contig 12202 bp, 9 predicted proteins | sample 2SBtaG_FD_89579 | JGI IMG/M metagenome (GOLD analysis project Ga0114931, IMG submission 89579) | Deep subsurface microbial communities from Kolumbo volcano to uncover new lineages of life (NeLLi) - 2SBTROV14_V59a metaG | ecosystem: Environmental > Aquatic > Marine > Volcanic | place: Kolumbo...
ACGGGCACGTACTTTCTGATTTCGTCGGGCACGATGACCATGCCTCCGCAATGCAGCCCCAGGTTTCTGACACGCCCTTCGATCTGTACGGCCACAGTGAAAATCTCCGGCCACGGCTTGGCCAAATTCAGTGTGCGGCACAGTGCCTCGGCCCAGGCGTTGATGGATCCACTGTCGCTTAGGTGATTGAAAACAGGTTGTCTCTCCAGTTTGGGCATGAGCGCATTCATTTCTCCCGCGGGGATGCCATGCACTTTGGCGACTTCACGTATTGCAGCTCTGAGGCCCAGCGTATTTTGATTGGCGACCATCGCGACGCGTGTGGCGCCGTACTTGGCGAACACATAATCCAGAATGCCGTCGCGCTCATCCCACGCAAAATCCACGTCGATGTCCGGCGGATCGTGCCGCCCGACATTCAGGAATCGTTCAAAAAACAAGTTATGCCGGATGGGATCCACATGCGTGATGCCGAGGCAGTACGAAACGATCGATGCGGCGGCTGATCCCCGACCGCACGTACGCGGGGCTTGTCGCACAATTTCCTCCACCACTAAGAAACAGTGCGCAAACCCTTTGTCTTGAATGACCTGTAGTTCGGCTTCGATGCGGTCTTTGACAGGTTTGGTGATTGTGCCGTAGCGCCAGACCGCCCCGTCATAGGTTTTGTCCCTGAGTAGCGTACATGCCTGCGTATCGGAGAGTTGCCGAAAGGCCGGGAAGATGGTGTCCTTGAAATCCCACTCGGTTCGGCACATCTCGGCAATGCGTTGTGTATTGTCGAGCGCTTCAGGGATATGGGGGAATTGCTCTGCCATGAATGACGCTGACGCGAACCAATGTGTTTCCGTACAGCATTGTTCCGCCGGCAGCTTGGATAGCGTGGTATTCAACGCGATGGCTCTGAGCACTTTGTGCAACGCATGTTGTTGTGGGCTGACATACCGTACGCGATTCGTCGCGACCACGGGCAGCTTGTAGTCCCGGCTGAATTGCAGAGACTGGTGCATCATGGCACTGGGCGTGAGTTCCACATAGAGATCATGCAGCTTGCGTCTCTTCCACGACTTGAGCGCAAGCGCATCATCGGAGATGACAATCAGTCCAAAGCTGTACTCGGCCACGGCCTTGATGACATCACACGACTCCCTGCTGTGCATTGCCGAGAGAAGCTGGCACAGGTTGGCGTAGCCTTCTGGATTTTTGACCAACAGTACAGCCCGCCTTACACCCTGCCTGAGTTCTGCCCCTAAGATCGGTTTGATGCCGTATCGCTTGGCCACTTCGATGAATCGTATTGCGCCGTAGAGGCCATTGGTATCGGTCAGTGCCAGCGTGTCCATGCCGTGCTGCTTGGCCGCGTGGCATAGCTGTTCCAGCGACGAGACGCCTTCCATCATGGAGTATTCAGAATGTACGTGCAGATGTGTGAATGCCATGCTCTGTGTATGGGAATGTTGAAAAAAGCCGCCAGCGGCGTTCTCGCCCTTTTGCCGTGCTCACGTACTATGAGTACGCTCCGCGCGCCAAAATGGCTGCGGCTTTGCAGGACATGCTTTTTTGAACATTCCCTCCCATTGACGATACGTGGCTCATCTGAAGCTCTTATTGGCTGCTGCTGAATCCGAACTGAATAGATTGATGACCGAACTTTGCGCGTATCGTATCAATGGCGACTGACAGCTTTTTTGAACGAGCGAGGCGATTTGCTGTGGTCTGCTTAGACGGCATGAATGCGGCACAGGCCTCGACGAGGCTGAGTTGCTGGCTTGCCGGCTGCAATTCCGCCAGTGTGACTGTGAACGAACGGACTCTGACGCGTCGTTGGAAACAGCGTTTCAAGAGTGTGTGCAGTATGGGATGTAACTCGCCTTCCCAATGGCTTCCTGGCCGCACGTGCTCTTTGCCTGTCACCTCTCGTTCGTCACGGTATTGCAAGCGAAGCATGAGAAGCTGACAGACTTTTTGCTGTTTTCGTAATTCGCAACATAGCGCCTCTAATGTTCCATCCAACAATCCGCTCAACTGCTCCACGTCGACTTTGTCTTCTTCCAGTTTCCGTGTGGCTTCCACACACGGCTGCTTTGTCGGTGGCAGCACCGGCGTGTCATCAATACCCCTAGCCCAGGCACAGACCTGGCCTGCTAATGGGCCTAACACCGCTTCCAGATCTGTCGATTCAAACGTTGAGAGTTGCCCAAGCGTGTTGATGTTTAAATCTGCAAAGAGCGAATAGATGAATTTGCTCTGCGTGGTTTGCAGAGGCAGCGTACTGATGGGCAATGGCGATAAAAACATTTGCTCAGCGCCTGGTCGCACATCATAGAGTTGCAACGGCGCTATGATGGTCGAAGCCACTTCCGACACCAGTTTGTTGCTGGCTACCCCGGCCATGCCGACTAGATTGAATCGCTCCGCGATTTCTTCTTCGATCTTCGCGGCTGTGTCACAGGCTCTGCCAAACAGCCGCGTCGTCCCGGTGAGATCTACAAACACATGCCCCGGGTTGGCTGATTCCCACACGGGTGCGAAGCGCCCCACGACTTGATCGATCGTGTCCGTGGCTTTTCGGGTTGTTGAAGGGTCTGGGAGTAAGAGTCTGAGCGCGGGACAGAGACGTGTGGCTTGCCCGACCTGCATGCCCGCGTACACGCCTTCTTGCTGCGCTTCGCGCGAGGTTTCGAGCAGAAGGGTCTGTGGGTTTACCGACGGCGTGATGGCAATGGGTTTGTCGCGCAGAGAGGCGTTTTCCAATCGTACCAACGCCACTTGAAAAGCGGGAATGCGATAGCAAACAACGTGGCGTTGCATAAACAGATCCTCTTCAGCGCTGTCATGAGTTTCGGCACAATGTCTACCTCACACTTTCTTACAATACCGAATGACGCCTACGACAATGCCTTGAATGTTCAAATCATCCTCCGGCGTGACGATGATGGGTTGCATCGTGGCATTTTCCGGCTGAAGCTCGATGCGATTGTTTTTTTGATAAAAGGTTTTGACTGTCGCCTCTCCGTTCACTAGGGCCACGACAGTCTGACCGTTCCGTGCCGTTTCTTGTCGGTGCACAATAATGACATCACCCGACAGAATCCCTTCATCGCGCATGGAGTCACCCTTCACGCGCAATGCAAAGTTCTCTCCTTGCCCAACCATATCAGGTGGGACTTCAACCGCTTCTGTTTGCAACACGGGTTCGATGGGATTGCCAGCCGCGACGATGCCTGCCATTAAGACGTGGGCTGGTTCCGCCAACTTGGCTAACGCCACTTCCAACATCGGGGGAATACGACGCTGCTGGCATTCATACCGAGCAATGCTGGTGCGCGTGGTTCCCAATGCCGTCGCGAGTTCCTCCTGCGTCATCCCCAGTGCCTTCCTCGTGGTGACCAAATTTTCAGGCTTCATTGGATTTCTCTCATTGGGAATGTTGAAAAAAGCCGTCAGCGGCGTTCTCGCCATGTTGCCGTGCTCACGTTCTGTGAGTACGCTCCGCGCATCAACATGGCTGCGGCCTTGCTGGACGGACTTTTTTGACCATTCCCATCGGCTGCTGATATCGATTTCGCCTCGGGCACTTATGGCCCCTGTGAGAGAAATATTCAACAGGCCATTATTATATAACCAATGGTTACAAAATATCATAACTTAAGTCAACAAGAATTTTTAAATGTCATTAATTTCAATGGGTTGTGGAGATTTGTTGCGGGACTTGGGAATACCCAAGAAACCAAGTTGCCATTGTTTGTCCAAACCGATACTTTGGAAAAAGGGTACCCCATAGTCACATCCCTTCTGCATGATCTCGATGGCCTTTTCGATTCTTTTGTTTGGCGCAACGTCTCTCCTTGGCTTTCAGCTGGCCAATAGTTTTTCTTACACCATTTTTCCATTTATCTCACCTGGGAATCCGTCCAAAGCTGTTCGTCAGTGGCCTGAGTTGCACTTGCATGATTCTGTCTGGTTGGCGGATGTGTTTTCTCGGATGCAGCCCGGCATCCTGCTATATTGTCATGCCGTGTGTGATGTGCCGAAGTGTGAAACTTCTCCTGCCTGGGCCCATGAGATGAACGTCCAACAGGTTGAGCGGGTGCTGGAGGCTTTACCTGTGCACACGCGATTGGTCTATGTGTCGTCTGATCATGTGTTTGGCGGAGATGGTCTCTACCACGAGGAATCGAGGACCTGTCCGATTAGTGTCTATGGCCGGACCCGGGTTGAGGCAGAGCGCCTGGTTTTAGCGCGGCCCGGTACTCTGGTGATTCGAGCCGGGCTTGGCATAGGGTCTTCCCCTGACGGAAAGACGGGTCACTTGGATTGGCTCCGGTATCGCACCGGACGGAAGTTGCCTATTACGATCATTGAAGATGAATATCGTTCGGTGGTCTGGCAACGGGATCTGGCTCTACGTGTGATGCAACTTGCGCAGAGCGATGCTGTGGGGATTCACCATATTTTGGCAACTCGGGCTGTTTCACGGGTAGAGTTAGCCAATTATCTCATTGGCGAATTTGAAATTCCCGCGACCTTTTCTATCGAAAGTCGGCATCAGCAAGCCACGCCGCATTTAGGTCGCGTTGAATTGGCCAGTGTGCATGAAGGGGAATTGTCTTGTCCGTTATCCAGCGTCCTTGATATCGATTTCGTCTAGGGCATGTATGGGCCATGTGAGAGAGATATTCAATAGGCTCCACTAGGGATGCATATTGCAGCACCATCAATCGCTTAATCGTCTTTTGCTTTGCTTAAATAGTCACCGAGAATGCCTCGACTGTGCTCATCATCATGACAATATACGCAGAGATTTTCCCAGTTGGAGCCGTTGGCGGGATTGTTTTGGTGGTTGCCGTCTTTGTGGTGGACGGTGAGCAGGTGCTTGTTTTTGATGTCAAACTCTCTTCCACACTTGGCACAGATTAATCCATGGGTCTTCAACGATTGCTCCCGGTAGTTACTGGAAGATCCTTTCTACTGCTGCAATTTTTTGATGACTTCTCCAACGGGTTTACTTTCGTCGGGTTTGTGAAGCCGTCGAAGTTTGTGTCGACCCTTGTATGGTCCGCCCATCGTGTGGTTTCTCCAAATGAGTGTTGGCTTTCTGCCAGGCTTACGATTGGATGCGGCTCTAATCGTCTGCTACCAAGTTTACTGATCTTAGGCTATCATACAGAAAGCGTTCCCTACTCGGAAACTTAAGATTTATGGATTATGACGGAGATAGCTTTGGGTGGATGGTCCACGCAGGACCTAAGAACTTTCCTACATGTTCAGGCAAATTTCTATCCGGTTGCAGAGGAGCGTCTAAAAAATCTGAGCTCAGCGAGTCTTGGTCTGATGGTCCAGGGTTGTTTGTTCTTTTGGGACCTGAAAAACCACCAGAAGAAAAGGCTGGTGGTTCCTGTTCGGGATATCCATACGGACCATTCCGGTAAGGTTGTTGTCATATCGACCAGCATGCCATCTCCAGGAAAAATTCCGAAGCCAACCAGAGCCGGTAGTCGATACCAGTAGTAACAACTGATGGCTCCTGCCACAAACAGTTGGATAAGATGGATGTGAAACCTGGATGGCATGCATCGATGAAGACCTAAAAAGATCAGACAGGTGATTCCGCCTGCTCCGAGTGGATATCCGTAAATCTCAACAAGATGATTCCAGCCTTCCGCTCTCGTGTAATCCGGCACTTGAAACCACCCCCAGATAAATCCTGGAAATCCCCCAAACATGAGCAGGGTGGTAAGATTGCGCAATGTGTCTCGGTATCGTGTGAATGAATAATGCTTTGTGGATGAATCGATACATGGTGCCGTGCATTGGTCACAAGTCGTGCAATGCGCGTTTGGGACGGTGAGGGCTGGGTGACTCCCATACAACTTTTCGATTTGGAAAACAGGGCAGGCTCCCGAGCACCAACCGCTTTTCCATTCGAATAGCGATCCGGCTATGATGGCGCTGATGGTCAAGACGGCAAGAGTCAATGCTGTGGCAGGGCCATTGAGATTGAGCACCACGTGGCGAAAGGGAATGAAAAAAAGCAGTAAAGTGATCCCTATCAGGCCGAGCCGCGTTTGCCAATCAAACGACAAGAAATCCGGTCGGGCAAGGCTGAGGCGTCGTGGGAGGAGTGCCGTGCTGCCTAGGGGGCATAGGTTTCTCCATGTTCCCGGTATAAAGGTAAACATTGCAGGAGCACAGGGGATGAGGATATTCCAAAATACTTGAAGCCCCACGTTGGGGTGCACAATCAGAGAAATAAAGATCGCAGCTCCGGTTAGCCACGAGATCGTTTGAATGATGAGCCATTTGGCCTTTTGGGTTGATGAGAACCGTGGGTCTTGGTTTCTAGAATGCATTTGGGATTGATGGAACTGATGTCCCTTCAGTGGCGTGTCAACATTTGGTGGCTGAAGGGTGGTGATAGGCATCTTCGGGTTCCTGGGAGCTTTTCAAGAATTTCTTGAAGTGGTTTCGCTAGCTAACCATTTGACCTCAGGAAAATTTTCCAATGTATCCTGCCCCTATGGAAGCGATCGGTATGGCTAGGCCATGTTGTTGAAGAACATATGTGATCTTAGCTGATGCCTTCTACATGCAAGCTTCGGTCGTTAGAGAAGGGTGCTTAAAATGATAAATGGGTGGTGGAAGGGACATCTAGGCGTTCCTGTTCGTTAATTGACTTCAAAGCGGCTTCTCAGTGATTCCTTGCTGAAAGGCGCAGGGTTTATTAAAGTACAAATCCAGCTGGCAAACCCAACAGTGTTTTTCCACCTGCATTATCGATTCACTCTTGCCGGCTCAGTGTATGACGAAAGATGGGTTAAGGAATTTGGTCGATGTCTGAATCTTCCCCCGGTAAGGACTTTATTCGCGAGATTGTGTCTCAGGATGTGCAATTACGTAATCTTAATGGTCGAGTGCATACCCGGTTTCCACCTGAGCCGAATGGTTATCTCCATATTGGTCATGCCAAATCCATATGTTTGAATTTTGGCATTGCCAAAGAATTTGAAGGTGGAATTTGCAATCTTCGATTTGATGACACGAACCCTTCCAAAGAAAATCTTGAATATGTGAAGGCCATTCAGGCTGACATTCGATGGCTGGGGTTTGATTGGGAGGACCGGTTGTATTTTACATCGGACTATTTTGAGCGTCTGTATGAGCATGCTGTCCAATTGATACGCAAGGGGAAGGCCTATGTCGATAGTTTGAGCGCCGACGACATTCGCAACTATCGAGGAACATTAACGGCAGCGGGAAAGGAGAGTCCCTACCGGGCGCGTTCCATTGAAGAGAACGTTGATTTGTTTTCTCGTATGCGCGCCGGTGAATTTGGTGATGGCGTGCATGTGTTGCGCGCCAAGATTGATATGGCTTCTCCAAATATCAATCTTCGAGACCCTTCCTTGTATCGGATTCGGCATGTGACCCATCATCGAACTGCAGATCAGTGGTATATCTATCCAACCTATGATTTTGCGCATCCGTTGTCCGATTCCATTGAGGGGATTACGCACTCCTTGTGTACGCTGGAGTTTGAAGATCATCGTCCATTGTATAATTGGGTTTTGAGAGAATGCGATGTGGCTTGTCAATCGCGCCAGATTGAATTTGCCCGGTTAAACATTAATTATACAGTGATGAGTAAGCGCAAGTTATTAGAATTGGTTGAAGAAGGGTATGTGTCTGGATGGGATGATCCGCGACTTCCCACGTTGATGGGCTTGCGGCGGCGGGGGTACACCCCTGAGTCCATTCGGACCTTCTGCGAGCATATTGGGGTGGCCAAGCGTGATACGACCGTAGAAATCAATCTTCTCGAGCATGTCATTCGAGATGATCTCAATAAACGTGCCTCCCGGGTTATGGCTGTTTTGAAACCACTACGAGTGATCATTGATAACTACCCTGAAGGGGAAGAAGAAGCGGTCGAGGCCGTCAATAACCCGGAAGATTCACCCCTGGGAACTCGACTGCTCCCATTTTCCCGTGTCCTTTACATTGAGCAGGACGATTTTCGTGAAGATCCGCCGAAGAAGTACTTTCGATTATCGCTGGGTCGTGAGGTTCGATTGCGCTATGCCTACATCATTACATGTGTAAGTATTGTGAAAGATCCCCATACCCAAGAGATTGTTGAAGTGCATTGTACGTATGACCCTGAGACAAAACGTGGAGGGCCACAGGCAGGACGTAAAGTGAAAGGTACCATCCATTGGGTTTCGGCTGCACATGCGGTAAATGCGGAAGTACGCCTTTATGACTATCTGTTCACTAAGCCTGATCCCGTGAACCACAAAGACGGACAAGACTACCGGACATTTTTGAATCCCCACTCGTTGCAAGTGTTAACAGGGTGTCAGGTCGAGCCTAGTTTGATCATGGCCCTGCCTGATCGTCGGTACCAGTTTGAACGTCAAGGATATTTTTGCTTGGATGTTGTGGATTCTTCAGCTGAGCACCTTGTCTTTAATCGCACGGTTGCCTTGCGTGATTCGTGGGCTAAAATTGCTCGCAACTAGTGCTTTCAGGAAGGAAGGCCAGCGGCATAGTGGTTCGTGGGAGTTTCTCTAAATCGATCTTTTTACATTCTTCCGTTCAGTCTGTTAAGCCGTGATTTGAAATAGCTGTCTGCGTTAAGATGAGGTAGTTGGGGGATTCTCTTTTTGAGGCGGCAAGGAGGGAGTCGACAGAAAATCTTCCATGTCATGGATGTACTGGTTTCCAAATAACTGTATTACCCATTCCCGCTGTTTTTCCAAAGGCACACCCCAGGCTTCCCATGCATCTAACAAGCGAAGCTGGTCATACGGCATGCAATCGAGTTTAATCGTAAAAAGCGGAACTGGCATACAGGGTGTATCGGTTCCCGTAGCTGTTTCCTCAAATGAAAAATACAGAATTCGTACACCCTGGACTTGAAATTATCTGAAGAAGGTAGCCAATTAGGACGCGTACATCAAAAAGGCGTCTAGTGACTAGGAATTGGTTCCACTATTGGAAGATCCAATAGGGCTTGACATGGAATTTTGTCTGTGTGGGTTAGATGGCGTTTCAAATTTGTTCACTTGGTAGTGAGTTCTTGGTGGTTGAATTCTACTCGTCACGAAGCTGGCGTCTTCTCTTGAAGATGACCATGTGCCCTTCCTCGAAACCCGATGTTTGGGAATTGCCTACAATAGCTCCCGGATAGACTGAGTCTAGCTTCCATCCTTCCCCATATTTTTGAGAGAATTGGTTTTGGATTATTTCGATCATTTTCTCGGAAAGGGGCCTGCCTATACTCTGTGCCTTGATGGCAATGCCCGTTTTTCATAGCGTCGGCGATCGAGTAACTCGGCTCCTTTTGGCATTCGTTATACTCCTGGCTGTGCTAGTAACATGGGCGATGTCTATCTTCCAAAGATTCTTAGTCGCCTGAGTCATAAATTTAACGAGCATTTGATCAATCGGGGTTTCCCGCGCCCTACTTAAGATATTCCAATTTGTAAGATGGATTCGTTATGAAAAAGGATGGGATTAGGGTATTCAGGGGCGTGGACTAATTATCTTTAATAGATTTAGGATTTCAGTTGAGAAATGCCTAGGACCTTGGGGGATCATCAACACTCCCAATTCAAAAATTCCAATGCCCTTATGATTTCCACAGATTTTGCCCATCGGTATTCTTTGCAAACCTATGGACCTCCCCAATATTTTTTGCAATCCGGATGTTCCTGATGCGAACAAGGAGGGCTATTTCTTGCCTGTAACATTAACTTTATTGCTGATCGTGCTCTGGGAAAGTTCAATCGCTTTGGATGAGAAATTAACGGTGTCTGTTTCTGCCCGCAGTTGATCAAGTTGGTCGGGTTGGACTTGGTTTAATTGACCTCCACCCTTATTCGTTCCAGTTTGAGAAACCGTTTGCGCTGCTAAAATCGTAGTGGCTGCCGCCGTCGTTTCGCTTATTCCTGGCAATCCCATATCGATTCCTCCTTTTTTTGATTGCCCACCATATCTTCACCGTGAAAGCGAAGCTGGGTTCATGGGGCTCATTTCGGAGTTTCCTTAGAAAACTTTAGGAGGAAACATGCTCCTAGTTAATTGGGACTGTTGATACTCCCCTCTGTTTGAAAGGATTGGGTTCTTCTGGATTGCAAAAATTATGTGGAAGTTGTTTTGATTTTCGGGCAGAGGGCAGACTGCTATTGTCTGATACATTCTGAGTTTGAGTGCCACCGAATCATTGGAAGACTCAGATCATCCTGCCGTTGAAGGCAACTCTTATTTGTAAAAGGTAGGAGATCGTTCCACAGAAAGGAATGGACAATGCAAGTAGGCATTTCTCCATGATGGAAGCTGCCTTAGTTTGCACTTGCCTCTGTCATTGACATGGATGTCGTCTTTTGTTGTCCATCCGAAATGCCGCCTGACTCGGTTTGTTGATGATCATTCGCAGTTGGCATAGTTTCAAGATTCAGTGCTATGAGGGAGTAAATGACTGAGTTGTTGTTTAATACTTTCTTGTGAAAACGGTTTCATTATGTATCCGCTGGCACCTGCCTGAATAGCAGATACGATTTGGGCTTGTCTTCCTTCGTTCGTCACCAGGTACACCAATGTGTTATTGAGGGTTGGATCTTGGCGGATGGCTTTCAAAAGCTCAACGCCGGTTAACCCTGGCATGTACCAATCGGCCATTACTAACTCCATAGGACGTTCTTTGAGTTGGTCTAATGCCTCATCTCCTTGACCTACCTCCTCGATGTCCTCAATCCCGAGTCGCTGAAAAATGCGAACAAGTTTTTTCCTGGAAACTGCGTCATCGTCAATGATCATAACAGTCTTCACGTTGTTTCCGTTCATTTTATGCAGCTCCTTGCAAAGAGATACTTGAGGTTGTGTGAGGCTCTAGCTTTGTTCGGATGACCCTTAGGACCCACTGTAATGATAGTTTTTGGTGGGTCTTTTTGAAGAATGAAAGCGTTTAGTCTTATTTCGGAAGGACGCCTGAAAACTTTATGTATGGTAGAACCTCGGGAAATCGGAGGGAGGTAGAAATGGTGTGAAAAGTGATCCTATAAGGTACTTTTTTATTGCTTAAGCATGTCAAAACTTTGAACACCTAAGGCGGCGTGAATTCGGAGTGATGCTTTGGATTTGTTGAGTGTATAGAGATGTATGCCTTGGACCTGATGGTCAAGCAAGTCCAGTACTTGTTCGGTTGCCCAATTTGTTCCAATTCGTTCAGCTTGTTCCTGTGTCTCGGCATGAAACATGCTTTTTAACAGGGAGGCAGGGATACGGGCACCCAAGGCAAGTTCTGACATACGTACCATTCCTTTCAGAGATGTGATCGGCATGATACCGGCAATAATAGGAACATGAATATCGGCGATTTCACATCGTTCGCGAAAGTCGCAATAATCGCGATTATCAAAGAATAATTGTGTGCAAATATAGTCAGCTCCGGCATCGACCTTCCTCTTGAGATTTTCCATTTCTTGTAATCGGTTGGGCGTATCAGGGTGTCCCTCTGGAAAACCTGCTACGCCGATCCCCATATGAGGGAAGTTTTTCTTAATAAAGGCGACAAGTTCAGAAGCGTATTCAAATCCTGGTCCCCGATGTGGAAATTGATATTTGGGCTGGTCTCCACGGAGTGCCATAATGTTATGAATGCCAGATTCCTGATATTTCTCCAAGATCCTTAAGGTCTCCTCTTGGGAGGATCCGACGCATGTTAGATGTGAAACAATAGTCAAGGTCGTTTCTTGTTGGAGCTTGACCACCAGGTCATGAGTTAATTCCCGAGTTGATCCCCCAGCCCCGTAGGTCACACTAACATATGCCGGTTTAAGCGGAACGAGTGCCTGAATCGTTTCAAACAATTCTTGAGAGGCGGTTTCGGTTTTAGGGGGGAAGAATTCAAAGCTAATGGCTGGTTGGTGGTCTCTCAATATCTCAGAAATATGCATGTTGCCCCTGGCTATTATTCCCAAATGTAACTTCCATTTTAAATGAAACTATATTGTCCATTGACGCATTAGAAAGCCTAAACAGCCAATTTCTTAATTCAACCTACATACATGTCTGGCATATGTAAAGTGAAGTGTACAGAGTTGCTGGAATGCAATTCAAATATGAGGAATTGTTATTTGCGCGTTCCAATCTTCACGAAGTCGACGGTTTCTTTATTTTTGCAAGACTAACGCAGTAC
>Ga0114931_10008759_pt1 | contig 12201 bp, 12 predicted proteins | sample 2SBtaG_FD_89579 | JGI IMG/M metagenome (GOLD analysis project Ga0114931, IMG submission 89579) | Deep subsurface microbial communities from Kolumbo volcano to uncover new lineages of life (NeLLi) - 2SBTROV14_V59a metaG | ecosystem: Environmental > Aquatic > Marine > Volcanic | place: Kolumbo...
CCCCTGATCGGCACCCGGTGGCGGGAGTCACTCGGGTGACCCAAGGCACAGGGAACAGACGAGTGGCCCTGCTGCGCTTGACTTCGCCTGCGCCCACCCCTCGCCGCCTCCGTGGCCAATCGGCAATGCCGGATCAAGGCTGGCCGCCGGCTCCGATCCACTGCTGGGCGATGCGTCCGAGCTGTCCGAGCCCGCCCATGAAGAAATGGTCGGCCCCGGCGATGACTTCGAAGACCAGGTCCGGCGCGTCGAGGAGGGCCGCCGACAGCGCCTGCCGGGGAGCGAGTTCGTCGAGCGCCCCGCTGACGACGAGGACCCGCTGCGGGAGCGCGGCGATGCGTTCGGGATCGATCAGCGCCGGCGGCGGCGCCACCAGCAGGACGTCGCCGATCCGGCCGGACGTGTCGGCCTCGGCGGCACGCACCGCGGCCGCGGCACCGAACGAGTACCCGCACGCCAGCAGGCCCCCGTCCACGGTCGCCCCGAGATGGTCGAGCGCCGCCGCGTAGTCCTCGTCGGCCGCATCCGGCTCGCCGCTGGGTGCACCCGCGGACGCCCCGACGCCGCGCCAGTTGAACGCGATGGACGCGATGCCGGACTTCGCGGCGGCCCAGGACAGCTCGTTCACGACCGGGGATTCGATGCTTCCGCCGTAGAGCGGATGCGGCGGCGCGATCACGGCGCCGCGGGCCTCGCCCCGCGCACCCGCGCGGTAGACGCCCTCCAGGCTCTCGTCGGACGCGGCGGCGCGGCCGATCGCGATCATCCGTTCTTCCAGGTGGGCCATGGCGCGCGCTTCCCCCTCGTGCGCGAAGAATGACGTACCCTCGCGGCGAATGCCGCGCGAGAGCCAAGCCGAACGCCAAGCACGCGCCCTCCGCATCGTGGAGGCCCTGGCGGCCGCGTACCCGGACGCGCGCTGCGCGTTGCATCACGCGAACGCGTTCGAGCTACTGGTCGCCACGATCCTGTCCGCGCAGTGCACGGACGAACGCGTCAACCAGGTGACCGCCAGGCTCTTTCCACGCTTCGGCACGCCCGAGAAACTCGCGGCCGCAGCGCCGGAAGAGGTGGAGGCGCTCGTCCGCAGCACCGGCTTCTACCGGCAGAAGGCGCGGAGCCTCCAGTCGGCGAGCCGCGACCTGGTCGAGAAGTTCGGCGGCGAGGTACCGCGCACCCTCGAAGAACTGGTGACGCTGCGCGGGGTCGCGCGGAAGACCGCGAACGTGGTGCTCGGCAACTGCTTCGATGTCCCCGGCCTCACGATCGACACGCACATGAAGCGCGTCAACCGCCGGCTCGGCCTCACCGCAGCAAAGGACCCGGTCGAGATCGAGCGCGACCTGATGGCGTTGGTGCCGCAGGCCGAGTGGACCCGCTATTCCCACCGCGTCATCGCCCATGGGCGCGAGGTCTGCCACGCGCGCAAGCCCGCGTGCGAACGCTGCGTGCTGCGCGCGCTCTGCCCGGGGCGACGCGAAGGAACCGAAGCCCGATGACCTCGCGGATCCTCCACGTCGGCCGTGCCGGGACGCTCCGGGCGGAGACGGTCACGCTGCCGAACGGCAGGACCACGACGCTCGACATCTTCCGCCACGTCGGAGCGAGCGCGATCGTTCCGTTCGAGGACGAGGACACGGTGCTGCTCGTCCGCCAGTACCGCCATGCGGCCGGCGGGACGATCTGGGAGATCCCGGCCGGCAAGCTCGACGGCGACCCACCCGAGGTCTGCGCGGCGAAGGAACTCGAGGAGGAAGCCGGGCGCCGGGCCGGCCGGCTGGAACGCCTCGTGACGATGCTCACCACGCCCGGATTCACTGACGAACGCATCCATCTGTTCGCCGCGTACGATCTCGAACCGGTGCCGCAACGCCTCGAGGAACACGAGGTGATCGAGGTCGTTCCGACGTCACTCGACCGCGCGCTCGAGATGATCTGGAGCGGCGAGATCGTCGACGGCAAGAGCGCACTCGCCCTCCTCCACGCCGCGCATCGCCATGGCCGGCTCGGCTGAAGCGATGACGGCTGCGCGGCGCGAACGCCTCGCCTTCGCCGCGACCTGGCACCAGCTGCGGTTCGAGGAACTGCGAACCCTGGTCCGGCACGCGGAACGGCTCGGGTACGAAGCCGCCTACCTGGACGGCGACATCGGCTTCGTACCGAGCCTGGGCGAGGCCGACGTGCTGGACGGCTGGACCGTGCAGACGGCGCTGGCGCTCGCGACCGAGCGCATCCGGCTCGCGTCGATCCGGCTCGTCCACCACTGGCATGCGTTCCGCCTGGCGCAGGCGGTGGCCACCTTCGAGCGGATCGCACCGGGGCGGCAGCGCGTGTTCGTCGCGGTCGGCGGACAGGCCGGCGATGCGGCCGCCGGGTTGCCGTTTCCGCCCCACTCGGATCGCGTGGCCTGGTTGGACGAGACGCTCTCGGCGGCGCGGCGCCTCTGGACCGAACCCGCCGTGAGCGCGCAGGGGCGGTTCGTGAACCTCCGCTCGGCCCGCGTCCGGCCGCGCCCGCCGGCGCCGCCGTGGGTCGAGATCGGCGCCGCGGCCGAGGCGACGCTGCGCGTGGTCGCACGCCACGCGGACGCCTGGAACCTGAACCGGCCGGCCATCCCGTCCGAGATCGCGCGTCTCGACGCGGCCTTCGCGCGCGCCTGCGACGCGGTCGGCCGCGACCCGGCGACGGTCGAGCGCACGCTCTGGCTGTTCGCCCGCCCAGGCGACGAGGCCGGGGACGCGCTGGCCGACTATCGGCGCTTCACGCCCTGGCATCGCGCATTTCCGGACGCGGCGCTGCGCGCGAGCTTCCTCACGGGCGGGACCGACGCAGCGCGGGAGCGGCTGGCCGGGTTCCGGGAATCGCTCTCGCTGGATCTGCCGGTGGTGGACGTGACCGGCCTCCCGCTCGCGGCCGCGCAGGTGGCGCTCGAAGCCCTCGCACCGCGTCATGAATCGCGTCCGGGTGCGTCATGATCCGTCGGAAGGCAGCGGGCCGGCTGCGTTGACGCCCCCGGGGCGCCTCCGTACGCTCCGGGGCACCACAGGGGTGCGCCCCTCCTGCGGAGCCGCGATCGATGCGCCCCTGGAACCCATCGGGCGCGAGACGAGGACGAACCAGACACGCCGCGCCGCGCTCCACCGGACGGCCGAGGACGTGCAGCCCACGACGCTTCCCCGCCCGGGGCGGCGCTCAGCCAGGAGACCTTCTTGTACGGACGCGGACAGCAGCAGGTGCGCTTCGGACCGCCGACGACGCCCGACGTGATCAAGGGCGTGATCGCGGCGAACGTGTTCGTCTACCTCCTGCAGCAGTACGCGGGCGCCAGCGGCTGGCTCGTGATCCAACCGGCCGCGTTCTGGGAGAATGGCGAGGTCTGGCGCGCTTTCACCTACATGTGGGCCCACGGCGGCCTGATGCACCTCGGGCTCAACATGTTCGTGCTCTGGATGTTCGGCGCCGACGTCGCGAACCACTGGGGGCCGCAGCGCTTCCTCGTCTACTACCTGGTGTCGGGCACCGGCGCGGGCGTGATCATCGCGTCCTGGCCCGCGTTCGCGCACGCGATGGACCCGACGGCGGTCTCCTACGTGATGCCCACGCTGGGAGCCTCCGGCGCCGTCTACGCGGTGCTGCTCGCGAGTTCGCTGTTGTGGCCGAACCGCACCGTGATGCTGCTCTTCCCGCCGATCCCGCTGCGCGCGATCTACCTGATCCCGCTGCTCTTCTTCATGGAGATCCTGGGGTCGGACCCGCGCGTGAGCCACGTGGGGCACCTGGGCGGCGTGGCCGTCGGCTGGCTGATGCTCTGGCGTTGGGGCATTGCGCGCTGGCTGACGATCGCGCAGATCAAGGTCCGCATCCGCCGCTTCAAGATGAGGCGGCGGCTGCGCTCGGTGCAGGTCGAAGACCTGCAGGCACGGCGCGCGCGCAACGAACGCGCCCGCCAACGCCGGCGCGAGGAACGCGACCGCGATGGGGGCTGGATGCACTGATGGATGCCACCGCGTTCGAGATGACGCCCGCGCTCGATGCCCGGATCCGGGATGCCGCCCAGCGCATCGCGGCGGCCGGCTCCGTGGTCGCGTTGACCGGCGCGGGCCTCTCGGTGGAGAGCGGCATCCCCCCGTTCCGGGGTCCGGGCGGCCTCTGGACCCGCTTCGGCGAACCCCCGCTGGACGGCTACCAGCGCTTCCTGCGCGACCCGGCCGCCGCCTGGCGGGAACGCCTCGAGCCCACCGAGAGCTGGGCCATGGGCCTGCGCGACACCCTCGAGGCGGCCAAGCCCGGCATCGGCCACCAGGCCCTGGCCGCGCTGGCTGCGCTCGGGCACTGCGACACGCTGATCACCCAGAACGTGGACGACCTGCATCGCCAGGCGGGCCAACCCGGGTTGCTCGAAATCCACGGAAACCACTTCTGGCTGCGCTGCATCGCATGCCACGAGCGCTTCGACCCGGATGACTTCCCGATCGATCGCGCGGCCCTTCCGCCCCACTGTCCCGGCTGCGGCGGCATCGTGAAGGGCGACACGGTCTCGTTCGGCGAGCCCATTCCGCCCGACGTGCTGCGCGCCTGTTATGCTGCGGTCGAGAGGTGTGACCTGATGCTCGTGGTCGGCACGAGCGCGACCGTCTTTCCCGCCGCGGACTTCCCGATGGAAGTCCTCCGCAACGGCGGCACCATCGTCGAGGTGAACCCGTACCCGAGCGATCTGACCGCGGTCGCCACGCCCAGCCTGCAGGGTCCCGGGGGCGCCGTACTCCAGCAACTCCTCCACCACCTCCGCAGCGCCGGGGTCTCCGCATGAATCGCGACGGTCGAGAGTGCGAAAGCGAATTCGAGCGCGAAGGGGTGTCCGAACGCGGCCTCGGCGGGTTCCTGCGTTCCCTTTTCTCCGGCATCCCGTGGAGCGAACGCTCCGAGGGAGAAGAGACACTGACGCTCCCGGCGCCGTCCGCGGGCTGCCTCCGCGTGGACAACGCCAACGGACGCACGCGCATCGTCGGAGAGGACCGCGACGACGTGGCGGTGGAGGTGCGCAAGGCAGCCCGGGCCGAGAGCATCGAGCACGCGGCGCGCCTCGTCGAGGAGATCCGCATCCTCCACCGGGAGGACGGCAGCGGCACGCTCGAGATCGAGGTCGACATCCCGGGGCGCTGGAATCGCAAGGGCCGAGCCGACCTCACGATCCACGTCCCGCGCGGCACGGAGGCGTCCGTCACCGCCGCCAACGGACGCATCTGTCTCTCGGGCGTGCGTGCGGCGGTCCGGCTGCACTCGAGCAACGGGCCGATCCAGGTCGACGACGTCATCGGCGACATCGAGATCCACACCGCCAACGCCAAGGTCCGTACGGAATGTACCTGCGGGCGGCTGCTGGCGCGTTCGTCCAACGGCAAGATCGAACTCCAGGACCATCGCGGCTCGGTCGATGCGGCCACGTCCAACGGCACGATCCGCTGCGAACTCGAAGAGATCGGAAAACACGGCTGCGTGCTCGTCACGAGCAACGGCCGCATCTCCCTGAGCCTCCCGGAAGACGTGGACGGCGACGTCGACATCCGGGTCGACAACGGGATCATCCGCACCGCTCGCGAGATCGCGAGCGCCGCGCGCGAACGGACGGGCCGGCTGAAGGGGACCCTCGGGCGCGGCGGCCCGCCGATCCGGCTGCGCGCCTCGAACGGCACCGTCCATCTGCGCTGACCCGACACGAGGGAGCCGCCCGCGCGGCCGTGTCCCGTCCGCGTTCGCCGTGGTGATGTCGGTGCTCTGTGCGGCGCTGCCCCCGGGCGTGGCCCGTGCGGACGAGGACCTCCCGCCCGTGGCGGTGTTGCTCTCGGAGGCGATCCGCATCCGCTCGATCGACCCGCCGGGGGGCGAAGTTCCGGTGGCGCGGCTGCTGGAGCGGGCACTCGAGACGCGCGGGGTCGAGGCCCGCGTCCTCGAGTCCGCACCGGGCCGGGGCAACGTGATCGCGCGTCTCCGCGCCACCGCACCGGACGGCCGTCCACCGCTGCTGCTGCTCGCCCACCTGGACGTGGTGCCCGCCGACGCCGAGGCCTGGAGCTTCCGTCCCTTCTCGGGCGAGGTCCGCGACGGCCTGGTCCTCGGCCGCGGCGCGCTCGACGACAAGGCGCAGGCCGCGGTCTTCGTCGAAGCGCTCGGGCGGCTGCGCGCGAGCGGCGCCCCACGCAGCCGCGATCTCGTCTTTGCCGGCACCGCGGGCGAGGAAGTCGATGGCGCCGGCACGCGGTGGCTGATCGAGAACCACTGGGAGGATCTGGGGCCGCCCGGAGCCGTCTGGAACGAGGGCGGCGCCTCGATGGCGCTGGCCGAAGCCGGAGGCCGCGTCGTGAACGCGGTCGCGACGGGGGAGAAGCGCGCGTTGTGGGTGTCCCTGGTCACGGACGGCGAGGGGGGCCACGGCTCGATGCCGGTCCGCGACGGCGCGAACGAGCGCCTCGTCCGCGCGCTGGCGCGCGTCGCGTCCTGGCAGACGCCGGTCCGGATCACACCCGGGGTCGACGTCGCGTTGGCGCGACTCGGCGCCGCCGTTCCCGGGATCACGGGCTTCGGCATCGCGCATCTGGGGAACCCGGTGGTCCGATTCTTCGCGCGCGACGCGCTCGCGGCGTCGCGTACGCTGAACGCGATGGTGCGGGACACCATCGCCCTCACGGTGATCCGCGGCGGGCTCGAGCACAACGTGATCCCGCGGCGCGCGGAAGCGAAGCTCGATGTCCGGCTGCTGCCGGACACGGACGCGGCCGCGTTCGTCGCGTCGCTCGAGCGTGTGATCGACGACCCCGGGGTACGCGTGGTCCTCCCGCAACGAGGACTCCCGCCGGTGATTCCGGCGTCCCCGGTCGCGCACGAACTGTTCGCCGCGCTCGAGGCGGAGCTCCGCGAGGAACTGCCGCGAAGCATCACGTTGCCGGTGCAGGCCAACGGCGCGACCGATTCGCTGTTCTTCCGCGCGCGCGGCGTGCCGGCCTACGGCTACCTTCCGGTCCGCCTCGAACCGGAACTGAGCGCGACCCTGCACGGGCGGAACGAGCGCATCCCGGTGCGCGAACTCGAGCGCGCGGTGCGCGTGACGACCCGGGTCCTCGAGCGACTGACGCGCCCGGGCGCGGCAGCGGGCGCCCGCAACTAGCGAAGGACTAACGCCGCCCGACCTTGCGCTCGATGCGCACTCCCGCGTGCTCGAAGACGACCGCGGAGGGGCGGATTTCGACCACGCGGACGCCGTGGGTCTGCTGCCCCTCCCGGAGCTCCAGCGATTGGCCCGCGACGTCGACCCGGGCGAGGCGCCGCTCCGGCGACGGATGCCACTGCGTCTGCTCGACGAAGAGCGCCGGCGGCGGCGCGATCACGGCCACGCGCGCTACACGATCGGCTCGCACGGCCGGCGGTGTCCTGGGCGCTGGGGCCGCCGTCGCGACGACCGCGGTCTCGGGCGGCGGTGCCAGCTCCGCCGGGCGCGTACGCGCCGGAGCGCGAGCCGGAGCGGGGGGGACCGGCGGCGCCGCATCGCCCACCTGGCTGCGGAAGCGGGCCTGGACGCGCTGCCGCGCCTCGGCCGCGACCCCGGAGGGCGCCGGAGCCGGGACCGCGGGCCGGCTCGGCGCAGGCACCGGCGCGCGGGCCGCTTCCGCTTCCGGCTGCACCGCCTCCGCCCGCTGCGACGGTCGCGGTGCCGGGGCGGAAGGCGTCGCCGTGCCCGGGTCGGCGGCCACGCCCGGAGCCGGAGCACGGAGGACGAGCCACCCTCCGAGCCCGATCAGGAAGACGCCGAGTGCTGCTACCCCGGCCCCACCGCGCCACGATTCGGCCCGGGGCCCGCGGTCGGGCGCCGCGGTCGGAGCCCCGGCGTCGGTCGGCGGCGAGACCGCCTCGTCCCAGGCGTCGCCATCGGGTGCCGGCTTCTGCGCGGGCGGGCCCGGGCCCGTCTCGACCCGGCGGAGCGCGTCGAGGATCGTGCTCACGTCGGCTCGCGGAGCCGCGGCGGCTCCCCATAGCGGCCCAGTTTCTCGTAGAGCCGGATCTTGGTGAGCGGCCCGACCCGCCCGTCGGGATCGAGGCCGACACTGGCCTGGAACGCGCGCACCGCGTTCAGCGTGGCCGCGTCGTAGCGGCCGGTCGTGGGGCCCGCGTCGAATCCGAGACCGCCGAGCGCCTGCTGCAGCCATTCGACGTCGGACCCGGTATCGCCGGGACGGAGGACGGCCGGGAGTGCCGCGGGGTCGCGCCAGGGGATCAGGGCTTCCCCGGTCCAGAAGCGGGTCACTTCGGACAGCGGGACCTCGGTGGGCCCGCCGGGATGACCCGCAATGCGGGCCCGGCTCCCCGCGATCGAGAGCAGCACGACCGCGCGCGGTTCGGAACCCGGCGAGCGCAGCAACAGGATCGCGGGACGATCCACCGCCACCAGTTCGTCGATGCCGACCTCGTCGAGCGCGAGCACCCCGAAGCCGTCGGCCTCGAGCATTGCCCGGGCCTGCGCCAGCGAGAGGCCGGGCACGTTCAGGGGTTCAACTCCCCAGGCGACCAGCACCGCATCGAGCGATCCGGCGGCCCAGGCGGCGGGAGGGAGTCCTCCGAGCGCCTGCTCGAGCACGAACGGGGGCGGCGCCGCCGGCTTGGAGACCACGATCAGGGGCGGCGGCGCATCGACGGCCGCCACCGCGGACACCGGCGGTGCAGCGGCGGGCGCGGGCGCGGGTGGCAGTGCCGTCGCCGGCGGGCTCCCCTCGAGCCCGAGCCACGCGGGTGCCACCGAGGCGACCACCAGCAGGATCGCGATCGCGGCAGCGGCCGCGGTCGCCACCGCCGGCAACCCGTTGCGCACCCAGGGCGGGGTCCCGCCGCGACGGCGGCGCGAGTCGGTCGGAAGCGCGGGTTCGTGGTGTCCACCCACCTGCAGTTCGCTCTCGACCCGGGTCACCAGGCCGAGGCCGACCTGCCGGACGCCGGCCGCATAGCCCGCCAGCAGCGAACGGTCGCAGAGCAGGTTGATCAGGCGCGGAATGCCGCGCGAGTGCCTGTGGACTTCGCGCAACGCCCCGTCGGTGAAGAGGTCCCGCGGCTCGCCGGCCGCGATGCGCAGCCGATGACGGACGTACTCCCGCGTCTCGGCCGGCGTGAGCGGCCCGAGACGCCAGCGCACGGTGATGCGCTGACGGAGCTGCCGGAGATCGGGCGCCTCGAGCAGCGTGTCGAGTTCGGGCTGTCCGATCAGCACGATCTGGATCAGCTTCGCCGTGCTCGTCTCCAGGTTCGAGAGCAGCCGCACCTGCTCGAGCGCATCGCGCTCCAGCACCTGGGCCTCGTCGATGATCAGCAGCACCCGCCGCCCTTCGCGCTTCTTGGCCAGCAGGAAGCGGTTGAGCTGCTCCGTCAGCTCGCGCCGGCTGCGGTCCTCGGTCTCCAGCCCGAATTCGGCCGCGATCGACTGCAGCAGCTCGACACCGGTAAGCTGGGGGTTGAAGATGAAGGCGACCTCGGTCCCGGGCTCGATCCGTTCGAGCAGGGTCCGGCAGAGCGTCGTCTTCCCGGTCCCGACCTCGCCCGTGATGGCGATGAAGCCCTCGCCCTGCTCGATGCCGTAGAGCAGGTGGGCCAGCGCCTCCCGATGCGAGTCCGAGAGATAGAGGAAGCGCGGGTCCGGGCTCAATGAGAACGGTTTGTCGCGAAGACCGAAGAACTGGGTATACATGGCCGCCGTGGCGCCGGGGGGACCGTCCTGGGCGATAGCCCTCCCCCCTCCTGGCGCCCGGAGGGTAACGGAGGCCGATGACGATGACCGGAACGTGGATCGGAATGGACGCAGGCGCCAGCGGCACCAAGGTCGTCGCGCTGCGGCCCGGGGGCCGCGAGCGGCGGCGCTTCGCGACCCGGGATCCGGGCGCGCTCGAGGAGTTCGTGCGGGCGCACCAGCCCACCCGCGTCGCGGCGACCGGGGCCGGCGGCGTCGCGCTGGTGGAGCGCTTCGCCGATCTCGGCAGCCACGGGATCGAGGAGTTCCAGGCGTGGGCCGATGGCGCCGCCCGGCTCGCGCGGGCACATGGGCTCTCACTCGACGAGACCTACCTGGTGGCGTCGGTCGGCACCGGCACCTCGGTGATCCTGGCCGGCGACCGGCCGGCCGAGCGAGCCGGGGGCTGCGCCCTCGGCGGAGGCACCCTGGTCGGTCTGGGCCGACTGCTGCTCGGGACCGACGACCACGAGGTCATCGCCGGCCTCGCCGCTCGCGGCGACCGCATGCGCATGGACCTCCAGATCCACGACCTCTACCCGGAGTTCCCGCCGGGCTTCACCGCCTCCAACTTCGGCGCGCGGCCGCACGCGGGGTCGGAAGCGCCGCGGCGCGAAGACATCGCCCACGCGCTCGCCGTGATGGTGGGCGAGAACATCTCGATCCTGTGCTGTGCGATCGCGGCGGCCCAGGGCGTGCGCCAGATCGTCTACGGCGGCGGCACCCTGCGCGACAACCCCGCCTGCTGGGAAATCATCGAGCGCATGGCCCAGGTGCGCGGCTTCCAGGCGCTCGCTTTGCCCGAGGGCGAGTACGCGGGTGCCGAGGGCGCGCTGGCGGCCGCACGCGGCGCCTGAGCACCGTCGGGGCCGGCCCGCGCGGCGTCGGATGCGGCGGCCGGCCGGCCGCGCAGCGACGGCGCCGCGACCCCGCTACTTGGGCGCCGGTTCGGTGGCCTCGTCCTCGGGCCGCGCGATGCCCCGGAGCACGCGCTGGGTCCGGGCGATCGCCGCGCGCTGCACGCGGAGTTCCTCGGTCTGCGCGGCGACCTGGCGCTCCAGGCGTTCCTTCGCATCGACGACTTCCTCGAGGCGGGTCTCGAGGTGCGCCATCCGGCGCTCGATCTCCTGGACGATGGCGGCCATGTCGTCTCCCAATTCGCTGGTGTCGAGGGGTGCCACCGCGGCGGGTGCAGCGGACGCGGGGGATTCGGGTTCGGGGGCGGCCACGACTTCGGCCTCGTCCACGTCGAAGAGCGACCCGGCCGGTTCGGGCGAGGCTTCGGCCACCGCCCCGGACCCGGATGGGGCGTCCGCGGACGCGAAGGACGTGAGGCTCTCGGGCGCCGCATCGGTCGACGGGGCCGCGGTGTCGTCGTCTGCGAAGTCCTCTTCCGTCGCAGACGATCGCCGCCGCACCGCCCAGACGCCGAGCAGCACGATCACCAGCCCGATCGCGGCCAGCACGATCGGATTGCCGAGGATGGCCAGCGGGCTGCCCGAGCGCGACTTCGCACGGGGAGCGGGCGCCGGCGGAAGGCGATGCTTCGGGGGCTCTGGTTCCGCGACCGGATGGCCGTCGGACCCGGGCGCCGCATCGTCCTTCAGCGGCGGCGACTGCGATCCGGCCGCGGCCAGCGGACCGCCGGCCTCGGGGTGTTCCTGCGCGGGTTCGGCAACCGCGGGTTCGGCAACCGCGGGTTCGGCGGGCGCGGTGGGCGTCACCTCGGCGACCACGGCCGGGGCCGGGGCCGGGGCCGGTTCGGGTTCGGCGACCGACGGCGGCGGAGCGGGTTCCGTCGTCGTGGCCGCGGCGGCCGCACCCGGGATCAGGTCGAGGACGACGCGGTCCGGATCGGTGAGCACCATCTCCTCGAGTCCGACGGCCGAGGACAGCTCGAGGCGGACGTCGGTGCCCCCGATCCGGGGTTCGACCCGCACCCAGAGCAGCGGATTGCCGTTGCCGGCCTTCGCCTCCGGGACCGCGTCGGCGTCGAGCCGGATCACGATCTCGCTTCCGGAGCGCGACACCACGCGGTAGGCCGCGGCGCCATTCGTCTCGAGCACGACCCGGGTCTTGCCCGGATGGTTGCCGATCCGCACCTCGCGCAGGTTGGCGGCGCCGGCCGCGGCCGCGACGGCCAGCGTCAACCCGGCTGCGGCAAGCACACACGCGGCACGGGCGGCCACGGTGGCCCCCTTCGCTCGTAGGTCCGGCACCCTTCTCACCCCCCGGTGCGGTCAGCCGATCGATCCTGGGCCAGTCCCTTCGGGACCCGCTACAGGGACCCGCAACAACCGACGTAACTGGCCGATTGCTTGGCCGATTCGAGGACCGTACCACGAGACCAGGGTGCCGTCGATCAGGTGGATGCAGCCTTCCTCCGCGGCCGGCACCGGAAGGCGGCCCAGCTCCACCGCGTCGCGCGGGCCGAATGC
>Ga0114931_10008760_pt1 | contig 12200 bp, 10 predicted proteins | sample 2SBtaG_FD_89579 | JGI IMG/M metagenome (GOLD analysis project Ga0114931, IMG submission 89579) | Deep subsurface microbial communities from Kolumbo volcano to uncover new lineages of life (NeLLi) - 2SBTROV14_V59a metaG | ecosystem: Environmental > Aquatic > Marine > Volcanic | place: Kolumbo...
CAGCGGCCCGATGCCGCGCACACAGGCCGGACACATGAATGAACCTGACCCGATCACCAGAGCGTCGTTAAAATCCCTTGCTCAACGGGGGCCGTCCACACATGAATCGGCGGCGGCCACGCCCCCGCCCGGCCGCGCCCAGCGCGGAAAACGTCGTTTGGCAATCGCCCGGCGGCGGCCTAATCTGGCGCGGCAAGCGCATGCGACGGACGCAATCGGGGATGGACGGAAAAATATGACACACCTGCTTTACCTCGACGGAAAATGGGTCGAGGGCAATCCTCCGGTCATGGGCGTGATGGACCAGGGGTTCTGGTTCGCGACCGGCATTTTCGACGGCGCCCGAGCCTTCGACGGAGTCGCGCCCGACCTCGACCGCCATTGCGCGCGGGCGCTGAGCTCGGCGGCCTTCATGGGCATGAAGACGACCCAGACCGCCGAGGAGTTGGTCGAGATCGCGCTCGCGGGCTGCGCCAGGTTCGACAAGGGGGCGGAACTCTACATCCGGCCGATCTTCTACCCGAAGGACGGCTTCCTGGTGCCTGACCCCGACTCGACGCGCTTCATGCTCAGCATCTACGAGGCCCCGCTGCCCGAGCCCAAGGGCTTCTCGGTCCATCTTTCGAGATTCCGCCGCCCCTCGCCCGAGACCGCGCCGACCCAGGCCAAGGCCTGCTGCCTCTATCCGATCTCGGGCATGGCGATCCGCGAGGCCATGGACAAGGGTTTCGACAACGCCGTGCTGCTCGACCCCGACGGCAACGTCGCCGAATACGCGACCTCGAACCTGTGGCTCGCCAAGGACGGGGTCGCGATCACGCCGACCGCCAACGGCACCTTCCTCAACGGCATCACCCGCCAGCGGGTCATCAAGCTCTTGCGCGCGGTCGGGGTCGAGGTGGTCGAGAAGACCGTCGCCTGGGACGACGTGAAATCGGCCGACGAGGTGTTCTCGACCGGCAACTACGCCAAGGTGACGCCGGTGATCCGGGTCGAGGATCGCGCGCTCCAGCCCGGCCCGATCTACCGCCAGGCGCGCGCGCTCTACTTCGCCTACGCCCGCGACAGCGGCCCCAGGGTCCCGGGGTAGGCTCCCCCGGCCCCCGCGCCCTTGGACGGGGTGTAAGTTTTTACTGGACCAATCGGTCCGGAACCTATACTCATGGCCAGGATGGAGCCTTGAGTGAAACGATCACCCGGCGGAGGGCATGGCGCGACCGCGCGAATTCGACACCGACGACGCGCTCGACCGCGCGGTGGAGGTGTTCTGGACACACGGATTCGAGGCGACCTCGCTGGTCGATCTGACCGCCGCCATGGGGATCAGCAAGTCGAGCCTTTACGAGACCTATGGCAACAAGCACGACCTCTTTCTCGCCGCGCTCGGGCGCTATGCCGACAGCCGCCTCGGCCAGGCGGTCGCGATCCTCGAAAGCGACCTTCCAGGGCGCGAGGCGATCGCCGCCATGTTCGACCTTTTGCTCGCGCGCGCGCTTTCCGGAGGCACGCGAACCGGCTGCTTTCTCGCCAACTGCGCGAGCGAGATGGCGCCCCACGACCGGGACGCCGAGCGCCGGGTCGCCGCCGCGCTCGGCCGCATGGAGGACGCCTTTGCCCGCGCGGTCGAACGCGGCCAGGCCGCCGGCGATATCCCGCGTCGTCACGAGGCCCGGGCGCTCGCCCGGTTTCTCGTCACCAGCGCCAACGGCCTTCAGGTCATGAGCAAGGCGGGGCGCGACCGCGCGGCGCTGGAAGACGCGAAGCGCATCGTCCTCGCCGCCCTCGATTGATCCGATCGCCAGACCGCCTGATTTTTTTGCTCGTTTTGAACCGTTTAGTCCAAAATAACCGACCCCGAGGAACCCCGAAATGTCCGTCCAGTCCGATCCGAGCCCCCGCTCCGCCGCGACCACGCGCGCGATGCCCGATCTGTTCACGCCGCTCGCCCTCGGCCCCTATCGGCTTCGCAACCGGGTCGTGATGGCGCCGCTCACGCGCTGCCGGGCGGGCGCGGGCGACGTGCCCCGCGAGCTCAACGTCGCCTATTATCGCCAGCGCGCCTCGGCCGGGCTGATCATCACCGAGGCCTCGCAGATCGCGCCCGAGGGCAAGGGCTATCCCGCGACCCCGGGAATCTACAACGGCGCCCAGACCGCCGGCTGGGCGCGGGTGACGAACGCGGTCCACGAGCGCGGCGGGCGCATCTTCCTTCAGCTCTGGCACGTCGGGCGCATCTCGCACCCCAGCTACCAGCCGGGCGGCGCAACGCCGGTGGCGCCCTCGGCGATCCGCCCCGCGGGCCGGGTGGCGACCGACGAGGGCCAAGTCCCCTACGTCACGCCCCGGGCGCTCGAAACGGACGAGATCCCGGGCATCGTCGCCCAGTACGAGGCCGCCGCCCGGAACGCGCGCTCGGCGGGCTTCGACGGGGTCGAGATCCACGCCGCCAACGGCTATCTGATCGACCAGTTCCTGCGCGATCACACCAACCGGCGGACCGACGCCTATGGCGGCAGCCTGGGAAATCGCCTGCGCTTCCTCGCCGAGGTGACCGAGGCGGTGACCGGGGTTTGGGGCGCCCGGCGCGTCGGCGCGCGGCTTTCGCCGATCAGCGGCTTCAACGACATGCGCGATTCGGACCCGGCGGCGACCTTCGGCGCGGCGGCGGCGCTGCTCGGCGGCGCGCGGCTCGCCTATCTCCACGTGATCGAGCAGGACCGGACCGGCGCCAACGACGACTTCGACTGGGGCGCGCTGCGGCGCGCCTTCGGCGGCGTCTACATGGCGAACGGCGGGTTCGACTTCACGCGCGCCACGGTGGCGCTCGCCCGGGGCGACGCCGATCTGGTCGCCTTCGGCGTGCCCTATATCGCAAACCCCGACCTGGTCGAGCGGTTTTCCGCGGGCGCGGAGCTCAACGCGGCCGATCCGACGACCTTCTATGGCGGCGACGCAGCCGGCTACACCGACTATCCCATCCTCGAAGCCGCCACGACCTAACGCCCCCCCAACAGCAAGAAGGACACCACGGCATGAGCATCTTTCCGATCCATACCCCCGAGACCGCGCCCGAGGCGTCGCGCCCGCTGCTCGCCCAGGCGAAGGCGCAGTTCGGCTTCGTCCCCAACATCCTGTCCGGGCTCGCCGAATCGCCGGCGGCGCTCGAAGCCTACATGACGGCGATGGGGATCTTCCATCGCGGCTCGTTTTCCGAGGCCGAGCGCGACCTGGTGCTGATCGCCATCAGCGCGCGCAACGGCTGCGACTACTGCGTGGCGGCGCATTCGACCCAGGGCGCGAGCCACGGGCTGAGCGCCGAGGATCTCGCGGCGATCCGCGACCGCGTGCCGCTCTCCGATCCGCGGCTCGAGGCGCTGCGCCGGTTCGTCGATACGCTGGTCGACAAGCGCGGCTGGGTCGGCGAGGACGACGTCCAGGCCTTCCTCGCCGCCGGGTTCGAGCGCCCGCAGGTGCTCGAACTCCTCGTCGCGGTCGCCGCCAAGACCCTGTCGAACTACGCCAATCACCTGATCGGCACGCCGATCGACGACCAGTTCGCGGCCCAGGCGGCGACCGCCTAGGCCCGGAAAGGCCCCATCCCCCCCAGGGGCCGACCCCCGGCGCGGGTCCGACGGCTTCGGTCGTCAGTCCGCGTCGGGGCGCTTTCCCGCCAGCACCTTCTCGATCAGCGCGATCGTCTCGGCGCGGCCGTAAAGGACGATGAACGAGCCCATGCGCGGCCCCGTTTCCTGGCCGAGCAGGGTCTCGTAGAGCGTCCGGAACCAGCGCCGGAGCGGATCGAAGCGATGGCGCTTGCCGATCTCGTAGACCCTGTTCTGGATCGTCTCGGCGTCGTCGGGAAGGATGCGAAGCGCGGCGGCGAGATCGGCGAGCGCGGCGCGCTCGGTCTCGTCGGGCGCGCGATAGCGCTTCATCGGCTTGACGAAGTCCCGATAGTAGTTGACCGCCAGCCCGGCGAGCTCGTCGAGCATCGGCGAATTCTCGGGCGTCGCGTCGGTCACGTAGCGCGAGATGAACCCCCAGAGCACGTTCTTGTCCTCGGCGTTGCAGGCGCTCGCGAGGTTGAGCAGGATGCCGTAGGAAAGCGGCTGGCTCGCGACCGGCGGCTTGCCCAGATGGATATGCCAGACCGGGTTCGAAAGCCGCTCGGCCGGCGTCTGCCCGGGGTACTTCGCGAGATGCGCGACGTAGTCGTCGACATGACGGGGGATGACGTCGAAGTACAGCCGCTTGGCCTTGCGCGGAGCGAGATACATGAACAGCCCGAGGCTCTCGCGGGTGCCGTAGCGCAGCCATTCGTCGATCGTCAGCCCGTTGCCCTTCGACTTCGAGATCTTGTGGCCGTTCTCGTCGAGGAACAGCTCGTAGTTGAAGCCCTCGGGCGGGTGGCCGCCGAGGATGCGGCAGATCGCCCCCGACTGCTTGACCGAATCGATCAGGTCCTTGCCCGACATCTCGTAATCGACGTCGAGCGCGGTCCAGCGCATCGCCCAATCAGTCTTCCAGCCGAGCTTGCAATGCCCGCCGGTGATCGGCGCCTCGGTCCGGGCGCCGTTCTCGTCCTCGAACACCACCGTGCCCGCCGCCTCGTCGCGCTCGAGGATCGGCACCTGAAGGACACGGCCGGTCTTGGGGCTGATCGGCAGGATCGGGCTGAAGCTCTTGCGCCGCTCGGGGCGCAGCGTCGGCAGCATCACGGCCATGATCCGGTCGAAGTTGCGCAGCACCCGCAGAAGCACCTCGTCGAACAAGCCCGAGCGATAGCATTCGGTCGCGCTCTTGAACTCGTAATCGAACTCGAAGCGGTCGAGGAATGCGCGGAGCCGCGCGTTGTTGTGGTGGCCGAAGCTCTCGTGGGTGCCGAAGGGGTCCGGAACCTCGGTCAGCGGCTTGCCGAGATGCGCGCGCAGCATCTCGGCGTTGGGCAGGTTGTCGGGCACCGCGCGCAGCCCGTCCATGTCGTCGGAAAAGGCGAATAGGCGGCTCGGCGCGTCCGACAGCAGCGAGAAGGCGTGGCGCACCATCGAGGTCCGCATGACCTCGCCGAAGGTGCCGATATGCGGCAGCCCCGAGGGGCCGTAGCCGGTTTCGAACAGGACATAGCCCTTGGCCGGGGTCTTGCCCCCCATGCGCTTGACGAGCCGCCGCGCCTCCTGGAACGGCCAAGCGTTCGCGCTTTGGGCAAGGTCGCGGTCGGTGCTCATCTCGGTCCCCGGTTCCTGAGGCGGTTCCTGAAAAATCTCGCCGGACCATGCGCAAAAGCCAGGCGCGCGTCAATGGCGCATGGCGGCCGGCGGGTGGACGGCGATATAGTCGCGCCATGAGCGCCCCCTCGACGCCCGGCCCGAGCCCGATTCCAGTCCAATCGCCCCCGGCGCTGAGCCCGCGCGCGCGCGGCGCGGTCTGGCGCGCCCCCGACGGGACGATCGAGACGATCGACGCCGCCGAGGCCCGCCGCCGGATCGACGCGGGGGCGCGCCCGATCGTCTGCCACGCGCCCGCCACGGCGCGACGCTTGGGGTGCGAGGCGATCGCCGCGCGCGATGCGCTCGAACTTTTCGCCTTCGTCCGGCCGGCGCGCTTCTGCCTGCCGACGCCGCGCGGGCTCGCCACGGCCCTCGACCTGCCGCCCCCCGCCGCGCCCGAGGACGAGGTCGAGGTCCTGGCGGCGGCGGCGCGCGGCCTGCTCGACGAGCTCGCCCGGACCGAGGAAGCGGCGGCGACGCGGGCGGCGACGATCGCGGCGGCGATGGCGCGCGGTGGCTGGCCCTGGGCCGAGGCGGTGCTCGACGCGCTCGGCGCGCGCGACGCCGCCCCCGGGGTCGCTCCCGGCGGGCTCGACGCCTGGCAGCGGCTCCCCGAATGGGTCGAGACCCCGCCCCAGGGCGCGCCCGGCGCGCTTCCGGTCGACCCCGCCGAGACCCGCGAGCGCCTCGCCGCCCTGCTCGGCGCGAGCGCCGAGCCGCGTCCCCAACAGGCCGACTACGCCTCGGCGGTGACCGCCTCCTTCCAACCTCGCGACGACGAGGACGCGCCCCATGTGGTGCTCGCCGAGGCCGGCACCGGGGTCGGCAAGACGCTCGCCTATCTCGCGCCCGCGAGCCTTTGGGCCGAGCGCAACCGCGCCGCGGTCTGGATCTCGACCTACACCCGCAACCTCCAGCGCCAGATCGACGGCGAGCTCGACCGGCTCTACCCCGACGCCCGGACCAAGGCGCGCAAGGTCGTGCTGCGCAAGGGGCGCGAGAACTATCTTTGCCTGCTCAACATGGAGGAGGCGGCGGGAGCCTCGACCACGCGGCCGCGCGGCGGCGTCGCCCTCGGCCTGGTCGCGCGCTGGGTGGCGGCGAGCCGCGACGGCGACATGCAGGGCGGCGACCTTCCGGGCTGGCTTCCCGACCTGGTGGGGCGCGGGCGCACGCTCGGGCTCGCCGACCGCCGGGGCGAGTGCATCTATTCGGCCTGCGCGCATTACCGCAAATGCTTCATCGAGCGCGGCATCCGACGCGCGCGCCGCGCCGATATCGTGATCGCCAACCACGCCCTGGTGATGACCCAAGCGGCGCTGGCGGCGGCGCTCGACGGCGGCGACACGCCGTTGCCGACGCGCTACGTCTTCGACGAGGGACACCACGTCTTCGACGCTGCCGACAACGCCTTCGCCGCCCATCTCACCGGGGCCGAGGCGGCCGAGCTTCGGCGCTGGATCCTGGGCGCCGAGACCCCGTCGCGGAGCGGCGGTGGAGCGCGAACCAGCCGGGCGCGCGGCCTCGCGCGCCGCGTCGAGGATCTGGTCGCCGGCGACGAGGCGGGCGCGCGGGCGCTCGACCTCGCGCTTCGCGCGGCGCGGGCGCTGCCGGGGCCGGGCTGGCCGGGACGGGTCGCGGGCGATGCCGCGCGCGGCGCGGGCGAGGCGTTCCTGGCCGCCGTCCGCGCCCAGGTGATGGCGCGCGCGCCGGCGGGACCCGCCCAATACGGGATCGAGGCCGAGGTCCGCCCGGCGAGCGTGGCGGTGCTCGCGAGCGGCGCGGCGCTCGAGGCGGCGCTCGCCCGGCTCGGCGAACCGCTGGTCGCGCTCGGCGCGCGGCTCGCCGCCCGGCTCGACGACGAGGCCGCCGAGCTCGATACCGCGACGCGCAACCGGATCGAGGCGACCTGTCGCGGGCTTCACCGGCGCGCGCAAGTCACCCTCGCCGCTTGGCGCGCGATGCTCCGCGGGCTGGCCGGCGAGGCCGACGAGAGGTTCGTCGACTGGTTCGCGGTTGAGCGCTTCGAGGGCCGCGAGACCGATGTCGGCATGTACCGCCACTGGCTCGACCCGACGATCCCGTTCGCCGCCCATGTGCTGGCGCCGGCCCATGGAGCGGCGATCACCTCGGCGACGCTGCGCGACGGCACCGGCGATGAGGAGGCCGACTGGCGCGCGGCCGAGCAACGCACCGGCGCCGCCCATCTGCCCGCCGGCGCGATCCGCGCCCGGGTCGCCTCGCCCTTCGACTACGGCGCGCAGACCCGGGTGTTCATCGTCACCGACGTGCGGCGCAACGATCCCGACCAGGTCGCCGCCGCCTACCGCGAACTGTTCAAGGCGGCGCGCGGCGGGGCGCTCGGCCTGTTCACGGCGATCACCCGGCTGCGCGCGACCCATGCCCGGATCGCCGGGGCGCTCGAGGCCGCGGGGCTCGCGCTTCACGCCCAGCACGTGGACGCGCTCGACACCGCGACCCTGGTCGATATCTTCCGCGCCGAGGAGGACGCCTGCCTGCTGGGGACCGACGCGGTCCGCGACGGGGTCGACGTGCCCGGGCGCAGCCTGCGTCTGATCGTCTTCGACCGGCTGCCCTGGCCGCGCGCCGACCTTCTGCACCGGGCGCGGCGACGGGCCTTCGGCGGCGGGGCCTATGACGACCGGCTCGCGCGGCTGCGACTGTCCCAGGCCTTCGGACGGCTGGTGCGACGCGCCGACGATCGCGGCGTGTTCGTGCTGCTCGATCCGGCGGTGCCGAGCCGCCTGCACGGCGCGTTTCCCGCGGCCGCCGCGCCGCGCCGGGTCGGGCTCGCCGAGGCGATCGCCGAGACCCGCCGCTTTCTCGCCCGCGCCGACGATGACGACGCCTGAACGCCATGCGCCTAACTTGACCCCGGGCCTGTACAAAGCGAACCCGCGTCCCTAGATTCAACCAGACGCTCGCCACCAGGCTCCCGCCGGCCGCGCCGGCATTTCTCCCGTAATCACCCGAGGATTCGATGGTCAGTCACCACACCGCGCTCATCTACACGATGGTCCTGGTCTCCGCCGCCGACGGCGAGATGACCGACGCCGAGCTCGCCACCATCGGCAAGATCGTGCGCACGCTTCCCGTGTTCTCCGACTACGACACCGAGAACCTGCCCAAGACCGCCGCCGACTGCGCCGAGCTTCTGTCGGCCGAACAGGGGTTCGAAACCGTTCTCAAGCTGATCGCCCAGTCGATCCCGGAAAAGCTGCGCGAAACGGCCTACGCCCTCGACTGCGACGTGGCCGCCGCCGATCTGGTCGCCGACCAGGAGGAGCTGCGTCTGTTGATGCTCCTGCGCCACCAGCTCGGGGTCGACCGCCTGTGCGCGGCGGCGATCGAGCGCGGCGCCCGGGCGCGCCACGCCCGGCCCTAGGGAAACGCCCCCCGGCGCGCGATGAGCGAGGCGAAGGCCCGGGATACGCGGACCGAAGCGCCGGGGGCGGTGCTGATCACCGGCGCCGCGCGGCGCATCGGACGCGCCATCGCGCTCGACCTCGCGCGCGGCGGCTGGACGGTGGGCGTGCATTACGGCCGCTCGACCGACGCGGCCCGGGCCGTGGTCGCCGAGATCGAGGCCATGGGCGGGCGCGCCGCCGCCTTCGCCGCCGACCTCGCCCACGAGGCCGAGGTCGAGACGCTGGTGCCGCGCTGCGTCGAGGCCCTCGGTCCGCTCCACTGCCTGATCAACAACGCCTCGGTCTTCGAGAACGACCGGCTCGCGACCGCGACGCGCGCGCTTTGGGACCTGCACCTCGACGTGAACCTGCGCGCGCCGGTGGTGCTTTCGCGCGGTTTCGTCACCCAGCTTCCCGCGGGCGCGCCCGGCAACATCATCAACCTTCTCGACCAGCGGGTGTGGAACCTGGGACCGGGCTTCCTCTCCTATACCGTCAGCAAGTCGGGGCTTTGGGCGATCACGCGGACGCTCGCCATGGCGCTCGCGCCGGAGGTCCGGGTCAACGGCATCGGCCCCGGCCCGACGCTGCCCTCGCGCCACCAGACCGACGACGAGTTCGCCGAGCACTGCGCGCGCATGCCGCTCGGCCACGGCACGACGGTCGAGGAAATTTGCGCCGCCGTGCGGTTTATCCTTGCCGCGCCGGCGATGACGGGGCAAATGATTGCCCTCGACGGCGGCGAGCACCTGACCCGCGGCCTTCGACGCGGGGACGAACGGTAGGCCGCTCGCCGTCCGACCTCCTTATCCGCGACCGCGCGCGGACGCGCGCCACCGGGACGACGCGACATGACGCAGCCCACGCCTCTCCGCCCCTCTCCGCTCGCCGGCGCCAAGGCCGCGCGGCGGTTGTTCGTCCGCGATCTGATGATCGACGCCTCGATCGGCATCCATAGCCACGAGCAGGACGGCGACCAGCGGGTGCGCGTCAACATCGAGCTCGACGTGCGCGACGAGACGCCGGTCAACGACAGCATCGCCAACGTCATCTCCTATGACGACATCGTCGCCGGCATCAAGGCGATCGTCGCCGACGGGCATATCAACCTGGTCGAAACGCTGGCCGACCGAATCGGCGACTTCTGCATGGCCGACCGACGCGTCTTGCGGGCGCAAATTCGCGTCGAGAAGCTCGATGCGATCCGCGAGGCGCAGAGCGTCGGCGTGGAAATCGAACGGGTTACGTCCGATTAATCATATTTTCGTCTAAGCGGCCACCCGCCGCCGGATTTTGTTCACACCGTCACGGAACGGTCAAGAAAGCCCCGCGTTCACGTGGAAATGACCGTTCCCGGAGAATTGTTTTTTCGCTTGATTTATTTTTTTGTATTGAAATCAAGTGATTACGGATTTTGCCCAAAATTTGTGCATTCAGGTCTGAATCCAGGGTTAATGCAGGCCCGGGGCCTCTCTCGCCGCGTTGCCAACAAAGTTATCCACAGATTTCGTGGATAGATGCGCCCACCCCGGCGACCGCGGAATTCACCCTCGACGTCCCTTCCGACGTCGTCCCTCGAAGGCGGGATCGGCCGGGCCGGCCGTCAGGTCGCGAGCAGGTCGCGGTGCGCGTCGCGCAGATGCCGGACGATGATCCGGCGGACCGCCTCGCCGTCGCGGACGCGGAGCGCCTCGTAAAGCTCGCGGTGCTAGCGGTTGTAGGCGGCGATGCGCGCGGCGCTCAGCACCTTGTCCTTCATCGCATTCCACTGGGCGTGGCCGCGCACATGGTTGACCTGGCGGTAGACCGAGCTCATCAGCGGGTTGTGGGCGGCGTCGGCGAGAAGCTGGTGGAAGAGCCGGTCCCATTGAGTGAAGCGGTCGGCGTCGTCGCCCACCGTATCGAGCCGGGCGAGCACGTCGCCGATGCGCTCGAAATCGCGCGCGGTCGCGTTCACGGTCGCGAGCCGGACCATGTGGGGCTCGATGGCGAGCCGGACCTCGACGAGCTCGATCGGGCTGGTGATCTCGGCGACGTCGTCCTCGCCGCCGATCCCCGGGCGGTAATCGACGAAGGTCCCGCTCCCGACCCGGCGCACGACCAAGCCCGAGGATTCGAGCACCCGCAACGCCTCACGCACGGTCGAGCGCGAGCAGCCGAGCGCGGTGGCGAGCTGGCGTTCCGCCGGCAGTCGGTCGCCGTAGAGATAAAGCCCGTCGAGGATCGACTTGCGCAGATGGGCGACGATGCCGGCCGCGCCGCGCACCGCGGGAAGCGTGGGAATATCGCTCATCGCGCACACCCCGCGCCCAGGGTTTCGGGCCGCGCGGAGCGCCGGAATTCGGTGTCGGGTCTTGACAGGTCGGGCATCGCGGATTGTACTGTAGGGAAATTGGTTTAATTGGGATGAAATTGGTCCAGTCAATGGTCAGGCCAATTCCAGCGTGGGTCAAGCCCATATCGCCACCCGCCGCGCGGCGGGTGGCGCAATGCTCCGGAAGCGCGTGGATCGCGTCCCCGGGCGTGGCCCGCGTCCCCAGCCTCCTCCGGGCCTAGGGCGAAGACGCGCAAATGGCGATGCCAAGCCACGTCAAGCATCTGATTATCGGCGCCGGCGTCCATGGCCTCAGCACCGCCTATCACCTCGCGCGCGAGCTCAAGGCGCGCGGGCGCGGCGACGGGCGCGACATTCTGGTGATCGACAAGACCGGGATCGCCGCCGGGGCCAGCGGCATCGCCTGCGGCGTGGTGCGCAACAACTACTTCCAGCCGGCGATGCGCGAGCTGATGGCCCATAGCGTCGCGGTCTGGGAAAGCGACCCCAAGTCCTACAGCTACCACCCCGTGGGCTACATGCAGATCAGCCCCGAGGCGATGCACGCCGATGTCGCCTCGATCTACGAGCAGCAGAAGGCGATTGGCTACGAATCGGTCTTCGTCGAGGGGCCCGACGACTGCCGGCGCTACATGCTGCGCCTGTTCGACGACTGGCGCGCCCAGGGCATCACCTCGGTCCTGCACGAGAAGCGCGGCGGTTTCGCCAACAACACGGCCGCCATGTACGGGCTCGCCACCAAGGCCGAGGCCGAGGGCGCGCGGATCATGAGCGGCGTCACGGTCACCGACTTCCGGCTTTCGGGCGGCGCGGTCGCGGCGGTCGAGACCGATCGCGGCGCGATCGAGTGCGAGAGCGTCACGGTCGCCGTCGGCCCCTGGGTGCGCGGCTTCTGGGAAATGCTCGGCCTGCCCGAGACGATCGCCATCAAGGGCTCCGACGGCACCCTGCACGAAGGCATCGACATGTGGCGCTACTGGTGCCTCGAGGAGGGGACGCTGGGCGTCGACCCCAACCTCCAGCGCACCAACGACGGCGGCCAGCCGCCGGTGATCCACGTCGATTCCGACGCGCCGCTTTACTCCGACGTCGACGGATCGCTGATCACCGATGAGCTCTGGGGCATCTACTACAAGCCCGACTTCAACTTCGGCGGCATCCAGGGCGGCG
>Ga0114931_10008761_pt1 | contig 12200 bp, 9 predicted proteins | sample 2SBtaG_FD_89579 | JGI IMG/M metagenome (GOLD analysis project Ga0114931, IMG submission 89579) | Deep subsurface microbial communities from Kolumbo volcano to uncover new lineages of life (NeLLi) - 2SBTROV14_V59a metaG | ecosystem: Environmental > Aquatic > Marine > Volcanic | place: Kolumbo...
ATTCTATACCAGAATCGAAACGCCATGCCGCGCATCGTGACCTTGACCGTCAATCCCGTGGTCGACAAAAGCTCGGCGGTCGATCGAGTCATCGCCGAGGTAAAGCTGCGTTGCCAAGAGCCGACCTTTGAACCGGGCGGCGGCGGGATTAACGTTGCCCGGGCCATCGACGAACTCGGCGGTCGAGCCCTGGCCATCTGGACCTGTGGCGGCTGGACCGGAAAAATGTTGCACGAGTTGCTCGACCACGAAGGGATCGAGCAGTTGCCGCTCCCGATTTCCGGAACGGTCCGCGAAAATTTGATCGTCGTCGAAGAATCGACCACGCAGCAGTACCGTTTCGGCATGCCCGGTCCGCGGCTCAACGTCGATGAGGTGCAAGCCTGTCTCGAGGCGATTCGCCAACTTGACCCCAAGCCTGACTTTCTAGTTGCCAGCGGTAGTTTGCCTCCGGGCGTCGATGCCGATTTTTACAGCCGTGTGGTACGTGAAGCTCCGGCCGGCTGTCGCGTGATTGTCGATACGGCAGGCGAAGCCCTAAAGCTGGCGATTCGCTCGGGCGTCTATTTGATTAAACCCAACCTGCGCGAACTGAGCCACTTGGCCGGTAGGCCTCTTGAGGACGACGCTCACATCCAACGCACAGCACGGCAGTTGATCTCCGGCGGTCATGTCGAGGTGGTGGTCGTCTCGCTTGGTTCTGGTGGGGTGATGTTGATCACCGCCGAGACGACGCTTCACGTCCGTTCTCCCACGGTGCCGATTCTTAGCAAAGTCGGCGCCGGCGATAGCACGGTGGCCGGCATGGTGCTGCGTTTGTCCCAAGGTGACTCGATCGAGCAGGCGGCCCGCTTCGGGGTTGCCGCCGGTGCCGCCGCCGTGATGACGCCCGGCACACGGCTTTGCCGTCGTGAGGATGCGGAGCGGCTCTTTGCACGAATGCCGTAGGAGGCGCCATTCGACGCGGATCGATCAGAGTTCGCGAGGTAACCCGGCCAAGATGGGCCGTCGCGCTCGCCTTTGCCTTCTTAGACGGATGATGCGGCCGGACAGCCGGACATCCATCGAGAAAGCCGGCATTGACCGGCGGCGGGGTTGGCGGAGAATGCCAACTCGGCAGTTGTCCGCCACATCCCGGCGGCGATGTCTCAGCGGATCGAAACCGAATTAATCTTTTCAGCGAGCTGGTAAGGCGAATTTGCGCGTGATTGGCTCGGTGCGCCAGTTCGGATCGGATTTGAAGCAGGCTTTTCGGCAATGGCGCGAAGACGACGGTAACCTTCTGGCGGCTTCGGTGGCTTATTATGCCGCCCTCTCTTTTTTCCCCTTGCTGTTGATCCTGTTCTCCGGCCTGGGCGCGGTGTTGCAGTTCACGCCTTGGGGCCAGAATGCCCAAACGCGGGTGATTCATATCGTGGCCGAGCAGGCCTCGCCACGACTCGCGGATCAGGTGGCCCAAATTCTCGAAAATGTGCAACAGAGCGCGGCGGTCAACGGGCCGATCGGCGTGATCACGCTCTTAATCACGGCGGTGGCGATCTTCGTTCATTTCGAACGCGCGTTCGATCGGATCTGGGATGCCGGGCCGCGCGCGCGGCGGGGGTTCTTGGCCGCGACGGGAAACTTTTTGTTCAACCGCCTGAAGGCCTTTTTGATGCTGCTCGGCTTGGGAGGCCTGTTGATTGTCGTCTTCGTCGGCGGTTTGGTGCTCAGCGCCGTGGAAGCGCGCGCCTCCGGCGTCTTGCCGCTGGGAAGCAGGTTCTGGCAACTCGTGCAATCCGGCGTCAGCCTGGAACTCAACGGACTGGTCATCAGCAGCATCTACCGCATCATGTCCAAGGCCCGCGCCGATTGGTCGGCATCGATCCGCGGCGGACTGCTGGTGTCGGTCATCTGGGAAGCCGGAAGGCAGCTTCTGGCCTCATATATCGTGGCCGACAAGTTCAGCGCCTATGGCGTGGTCGGCTCGTTTATCGCCGTGATGCTGTGGATCTTTTATGCCAGCGCGATCATCTTTTTCGGAGCCGAATTCGTGCAGGTCATCTCCTCGCGCCATAACGCGACCGCGCCACACCGCACGCCCTCTCGAACGTCCCGCTGACGCGGCACCCAAGCGGCGCCCGCTGGCTCACGCGCGCTTGTTTCAGCTTCACCCAAGAAGCGCTGGTTGGGGAAAAATCTCTTCGACCTCGGCGCGGGCGGGGCGACCATTTCGCCCGCTTGGCGTAGTTGTTCAAGAGACTTGATTGCGCCGATTTCTTCGAGAAGAACGCCGAACCCTGCCGCCAAGCTTCACGTAATAGCATTAGCCTAAAGCACGGTGTTCTTCTACAGGGAGTCTCGGAAATGGCTGAGAGGCACAAAACGGCCGCCCCGCGGCGTGTTGATCGCGCCGGACAAGATCCTTCGCCAACCGAAATCCGGCACATCTGCGAGCAGATTCGTTCACAGTGGTCGCCCAGGGAACGCAATCGGCGCGCCGGGTTGCAGCAACCTAGGCCTTGGTCCCCACCGGTCGTCCGAGGGATCGACATCCCGGGCATTGACGAGACACGCTAAGCGGCGGGGTTCCGAAAAAGCAAATTCGCCCCCGGTGGCAATGAGGTTCAAGGCCCGCGACGGTTCACGCGGCAAAACCGACCGCTTGAAATCACGGAAAACTTGCGAGCCGCGTTGGGTGCGGGAAGAAGCTAGCGCATCGCGGTTCGTTCGGCGCCAGCACGCGATCGTGAGGGGCCGGCTTTTTCGAGCGCGTCGAGCACCTGCTGTTTGCTGATCAAATCTCTGAGCACGATCGGTTCGCTCGGCCGATCGGCCGGATAGATGACGCATAGCGGAATCGAATTGCTGCCCAACTCGTTGAGCTTCTGCTTGATTTCGGGCGAACCGTCAGTCCAATCGGCCAATAGTGGAACGACGGCATTTTGCTCGACAAGCTTCTTCACCTCGCGCGTGTTCAGCGCGATGCGACCGTTGGTCTGACAGGTCAGACACCAGTTGGCCGTGAAGTCGACCATCACGGTGTGTCCCGTCGAAGTCAACCGCTCCAATTGGGTTGGTGAATAAGGCTTCCAAGGCAACTCATGATTGGGCATGATGTGGCCGAAGGCGACCAGCGCGACCAGTGCGGGAACGGCAAGCGCCTCGGTCCAGGCCAGCATGCGGCGTCTTGAGTTGACCGTGATCGGCTGCCGACCGATCCACCAACATCCGGCCCAGATGGCCACCAACACGGCAAATGTCCGCACGAAGCTTTCTGCTTGAATGAAGGTGAACAAAAAGACGACCGTTCCCAGCAGCACGAAACCCATCACTTGTTTGAACGTATCCATCCAAGCACCAGGCTTGGGCAAAAAGCGGATCAGCGACGGAAAGGCCCCGATCAACAGGTAGGGCGAAGCCATGCCCAGGCCGACACAGCCAAAAATGGCGTACACCAGCCACGGCGGCTGAGTCAACGTGTAGCCGAACACCGGCCCCAAGAATGGCCCACTACAAGGGGTGGCCAACACGGTGGTAAAGATTCCCTTGGCGAACGCGCCGGAGGCACCTTCTTTGGTGGCCATTTCACCGGCTTTGCCCGTGCCGACAAAACCGGGAATCGGAATCTCCCACACCCCCAGGAAGCTAAGCGCCATCGCAAACACCAGGCAGATCAACACAAGATTGAACGCCTGCGAGGTGAACTGCTGCCCCCAGCCCATGCTCAGAAATGACGCCAGCGTAGCCAACACCATGAAAACGGAAATCAGCCCGAACGTGTACCACAGGTTCAAGGTAAGAACCCGCTTGCGATCGTCGTGGCTCTGTTCGACGAAGCTGAGAATCTTCAGCCCGATGACCGGCAAAACACAGGGCATGAAGTTCAAAATAAACCCACCCAACAGCGCGGCGGCCAGCACAAGAAGAACACTTCCCGACGAAGCGCGTGACGCGATCTTGGACTTGGCGGGCGGATGGTCTGCGGCAAGTCGCGCGGCGGCCGAATAGACCGCGCCGCTAAACACCAGCGGCGTGGGCCGCGGGTTGTCTTGACCGCCGACGGTGACCAGGGCTTCAAAGTTTGCCGCCGTCATGCGGTCGCAACCGCCGTCGTAGCAGGTCTGATAACCGATGATGCCGCTTAGCCGATAGTCACCCGCTTTGACATCATCGGGAACCCGAACTTCAACGGTCCACGTGACGGGTTTCTCGTAAAAGCGGACGACGCCCTGCGGCTCGATGTCGGAGGGCTCTTCGTGCGGTGCACGGTCCGCCGTCGGGGCCAAGGTTTCCCACGATGACGGCGCATTGACGACGATCAACGTCGGTTTCGAGATTCCCTTGGGGTCGTGGTCCGCATAGGCGTAGACGTGATAGCCGGCCGTCGGTTCGACCGAAAGCGTGAGACGCAGCGGCTCGCCCGGGGCGATCGTTCGCGGTGCGATTTGCCCACGAATCGTGGCATGCGTGTTGTCTGCGTGATACTGCCCGACCGCACCGGCCAAGGCTTTGACCTTCGCGGTGAAGGAATACTCCTTGGGCGGCAAGCAGCCCGTGGCATTGCAGGCCTGAGCTTCGAGCGTGCCATCGATCCGCAGCGCTTCCAGAGGCGTGTCCGCGGCAATCTCCAGCGGCGCGGACCAAGTGACGCGTCCTTCGTGCGTTTCAATCGGCAAGTCGGGCCAAACGTCGGCTTCCAACGACACCTTCGGCTTGGGTTGCGCCGTGAACTCGCCGGCGAGGTGAGCTTGCTTCGATTCGGCGAGGCGAATCTTGGTCGGCAGCGGGCCGCCCTTGGCCTGAGTGATGGAGTAAATATGCCAGCCCGGTTGGACCTCGGCGGTGAGATAAAGCCGCGGCGGCAAGCCTGCGCGAGCCGGCGTGACATAGGCCGACAGTTCGACAACTGACTGATCGTCCGCCGCCGCGGAGTTCGCCTGAGAGAAATCGAGGCCTAGCGGATCTTCACCGAGTTGCCCCATGGCCCAATTCGCCGAAACCAAACACAGGCCGAAAAAAAGCCACATCACGGCCAGTCGGCGGGCCAATCTCTGCCAAGGCTTGAACATTTCGCCCATGTCCTTTGGTGTCAAATTGTTAGATCAAATATACCAAGATTCTATTCAAGCCAGCGGACTAGGGTCAACGTCGGCCGATCATCTTATCCCTCTCAAGCGGGGCTTACCGTCGGCCGGATCAAGGCCGCAAAAACGACCGCAGGCCCTCTTCCGCCGCTCTTAGGCATTTTCGTCGCTCGGGCCGCGGAAGTTTGTGCGGAACTTTACATCCGTGCCAGAAATGCGGGTCAAGCGTGATATTCTTGCCCGCCGAGGGGCTCGCGAGTCAGCTTTCCCATGGTACGCCCGAACGCCGTGGCGCAGCCCAGTGATCGAGTCGCTCGATAAACTCGTCGAGCCGGGATAGAACTCCGTGGGTGTTTTCGAATTGCCGGCCCTCGACACAGCACCACTCGATCCACTGTAACCCGCCCATGGCAACGGCGGTTTGGTCGAATGCCACGACGAGCCGCCGCTCGGGCTTGGATAGCGGCCGAATCGCCTCGTATGCTGCCAGCCCCTGCTGCCAGCCTGCCGCATCGTCGAGCGCCAAGCTGCCCAAGAGCCTTGCCACGTCGCACGCCACGTTGTCGACCCGCATCGCACCGAAATCGATCAGCCCGGTGACTTGGTTTTCCTGGAACAGGATATGCTCGTGCCACACGTCCCGAATACAGGGTTGCAGCGGAACGGCGACTTCGTCGAGATTCTCGATCTTCTCCGCCAACGGCGCGGCGACGGTAGAAAACCGGTTCAAAATCGCCGCGGCCCGTTGTTTGAATTCGCCACGGGGTGAACGGCCGAGCGAGGCACGCAGACGTTCCTGACCGCCGGCGATAAGCCGCGACAGCCGCTCTTTGCGCCACGCCACGCCGGGCGATGGCCCGATGGCCGGCATGTTTGTTGGAAACGAAGCCGCCGCGAGATGGAATTCGGCCAGCACCTCGAGGGCGGCCGAAAGCTTGGCCGGCCGTGGCAAGCGGCGGTAGTCGGCTTTGCCCGGCAGCCAGGGGGCCAGTTCCCACAGCAGTCCGTCCCAGCGGGTAAAGCTTTTGCCGGAAAGGTTATTCACCGGCACGGGCAACCGCTCGAACCCGCGGCTTGCTACGTGCCGCAACACGGCGTGAATCCATGCCAGCCGCCGGTCGTCAGGATGAGAGCCGGGCCATTGCCTCAGGCAGCAGTCAAGGCCCCGTGGTGTCGTAAGCCGCCAGAATCGAGCCCCGCTGAATCCGCCCGCCGACCCCAACGATTCGATCGCCGTCGGCTGCCACTTGATGTCCCAGAGACTAAGTAGCCGCTCTAGCCGGCCCTCAGATTGTCCCGGTGATTGCGGGCTCATGTTGATCGGAATGTGTTCAATATGTGGAATTTACGGGCTGGAAACAATAGCCAAGCGTGGCGATTGAAACGGAAGGGGCAGTTTAGGTTATATTTCTTGGTTGTTCCTCCGATTCTGCTCTCAAGGCGGAGAGAACAGGCGGAAGCATCGGACCTCCGGTGGCTTGCTCTGAAAAAAGACCATGATTCGCATGACGAAAAGGTAGCCGCGATATGTCGAAACGTTTACCACTCCGAGCTTACCGGTTCAGGTTGATTCTTTCTTGTGCCGCGATCACCTCAGTTGCCGCCTTGGGCGAACCGGTGCTCGGTGAAACCAAGACCGCCGAAAGCCGTGTGGCGGCATCCTCAACCACGACGTCGACGTCCGGCTCAGCCGCCGCGAAAACGGCCGCGAAGCCGAAATTCCCCCCGTTTGACAAGGTGCTGGCCAAGGCGAAAAAGTACGAGGGCCTGATCAATCTGTATCGCAAGGACAACAAGCTATTCGCCGAGTTGAAGTCCTCGAACTTCAACAAGGACTTCATCGTACTGATTTCCATCGCTCGCGGCATCGGGCAAGGCTCGCTTCTCGGCGGCATGAGTTGGGGATTCGGCGATGATTGGATTTGGCAGTTTCGCAAGGCCGACGCCAATCGCGTGTTGATCGTTCGCCGCAACGTGCGTTTCAAGGCGAACAAGGGCAGCCCCGAAGAGCGGGCGGTGAAGTTGGCCTACACCGACAGCACGTTGTTCAGCCTGCCGGTGGTCACCAAAGGCCCCAGCGGCGGTCTGATCGTTGATTTAACGCCCATCTTCATGAGCGACTTGCCGGAAATCTCCCGCGCGCTGCCGGGGTTTGGCATCTCGCCGAGCAAGTCGAGTTGGGCGGAGACGAAAACGTTCGACCGCAATGTCGAGATCGAGGTGGCTGCCACCTATGCTTCGAGCGGAAGACGCAGCTTCGACACGGTGCCCGACAGCCGCGGGGTGACGGTCAACGTTCACTATTCGATCAGCCGCTTGCCTTCGACCGGCTACAAGCCACGTTTGGCGGATGACCGGGTGGGATACTTTTTGACGGTGATCAAAGACTTTTCCCGTAGCGGGGACCAGGATCGGTTCGTTCGCTACGTGAACCGCTGGCAACTGGAGAAATCCGATCCCAAGGCGGACCGATCGCCGCCGAAGCAGCCGATCCGCTTCTATCTGGAAAAGACGATCCCATTCAAATATCGCAAGCCGATTCGCGAGGGCATTGAATCGTGGAACAAGGCGTTCGAGAAGGCCGGCTTTGTCAACGCCATCGAGGTGGTTCAACAGCAGGACGGCGATGACTGGGATCCGGAAGACATACGTTACAACACGTTTCGTTGGATCACTTCCGGCGCCGGCTTTGCCATGGGGCCCAGCCGGGTAAACCCGATCACCGGCCAGATTCTCGACGCGGACATTATCTTCGACGCCGACTTCATCCAGTTCTGGAAGCGGGAATACGAAACGTTCACGCCCCAATCCGTCGCGGCGCTTACCGGCGGACCGCTCGACCTGAAGAGCTATCAGCAGCAGCTCAAGCAGCAACAAGCCGACGTGGGCCATAGCTGCCGATATCATGCCGGCATGGCCTATGAGCTGGCCTTGGGCTGGACCGCGCTGGCCGCGCGTTACGCGGCGAGCTCCGAAGCGATGCAAGAGCGGATGATCCAACAAGGATTAAAACACATCACCATGCACGAGGTCGGGCACACGCTCGGTCTGCGGCACAACTTCAAAGCCAGCAGCGTGCTCACGCTCGACGAGATGAACGACGCGACCAAGGTTGCCACCCAGGGAATGGTTGGTTCGGTGATGGACTACTCACCGGCCAACATCGCCGCGAAAGGCGCGAAGCAGGGCTATTACTACTCACCGACCCTTGGTCCGTATGACCTGTGGGCGATTGAGTACGGTTATAAAACGCTCGGCGGCGGCACAACGGGCGAAGTCGCCGAGCTGAAGAAGATCGCCTCGCGCTCGGCGGAGCCCGAATTGGCCTATGCCACGGATGAGGACGCCCGCGGGATCGACTCCGATCCGTTGGTCAACCGATTCGATTTGGGCAAGGATCCGATGCAGTATGCCAAGCGCCGCGCCGAACTGATCGGCCAGCTTTGGCCAAACCTGATCGACCAGGTAGTTCAGCCCGGCGAAGGCTATCAGCGGGTCCGTCAGGCGTTTGGCGTGTTGCTGGGAAATTACGGTCGGGCGATGTACTTTGCGTCGCGATTTGTCGGTGGTCTATACGTCAACCGCGACCACAAGGGGGACCAAAACGGCCGCCCACCGATGATCGTGGTTGAGCCGGACAAACAGCGCGAGGCCGTCAAACTGCTCGAGTCGCATGTGTTTAGCGACCAGCCGTTTCATTTTCCGCCCGAGTTGTACAACCATCTGGCCGGCTCTCACTGGTCGCATTGGGGGGCAAACGTGCCGCTGCGCGATGATTACCCGGTCCACGAAGTCATCGAGATGTGGCAGGATCGAATTCTCTTCCAATTGCTTTCCTCGCTAACGCTGGCCCGCCTGCACGATTCGGAGTTGAAGGTTCCGGCGGACGAGGATGCGTTTACGACGGCCGAACTGATCGACCGGCTGACCGCTGCCATCTTCGCCGAGGTCGAAACCATCAAACCCGGCGAGTACACGAATCGCAAACCCGCCATCAGCAGCCTGCGCCGCAACCTGCAGCGCAGCTATCTAAAGCGTCTATCACAACTGGCCATGGGCAATAGCGGCGGGCCGGAGGACTGTCAAACCGTGGCCTATCTAGAGCTTCAGGAGCTTGGGCAACATATTGACGGCCTGCTGAAACGCGATTTGAAGCTCGATACTTATAGCAAGGCCCACCTGCTTGCCAGTTCGCGGCGAATCCAAAAGGTGCTCGACGCGGAGCTCGAATTGAGCCGCCCGTAATCGTGGGAGATGCGGCCGAGACTCGTTTCCACCGCCATGGGTTCGACCGCCGGACCGTTGGAAAAGCCGCTGGGGCTGGTAAGGGTGCCGCGAAGCGCCCTTTTCCCGGCCAGCGGAAAGCCGGTATCTTGAGGCATGCGGCGGCCGCCGTGACAAGATCGCCAGAATCGTTTTTCCGCTTCGGAGCCAGTGGCGTGAAACTGATTATCGCCGTGATTCAACCCACCAAGCTCGAAGCCTTGCGGTCCGCTCTCGAAGCGATCGCCGTAACGCGGATGACGATTTGCGATGCGCAAGGCTACGGACGCCAACGCGGTCAAACGGCCATGTACCGTGGCCACGAATACAAGACCAACCTGCTCCGCAAAATTGAACTGCAAATCATGGTCAACGACGACTTCGTCCAGCGAACGGTCGAGACCATCATGCACGTCGCACGCACAGGACCGGAAGGGAATATCGGAGACGGAAAAATCTTTATCCTTCCGGCCGAGCAAACCATCCAAATCGCCGGAGCGATCGAAGGGCCCGAGGCCGTGTAAGGGCCGAGTGGCCCCCGCCCCTAAACAAAATCGATATCTCGTCGGGCCGAGGATGACGCGAGGCAGCCCACGGTCTGGTGGAAGCGTTCCGCTTCTTTTCTCTCGCGCGTTGGGAACAAGCGATGGCCTCGATCCTGTTGTCAGCCGATCTGATTTTCGTCTCGAAGCTCGACGCGGCGGCCGCCCGGGGTGGCACGACGATCCGCACGGCGTCTTCGCTCAAATCGCTCATCGAAGCAGCCACGGACCAAGCTGCAACGATGGTGATCGTTGACCTGAGTCTTCCCGGGCTCGACGTTGGCGCGGCCATCGAGCGAATTCGCGGCTTGCCGCATCCGCCGCAAACCGTGATCGCGTTTGGCCCGCATGTGCATACGGCAAAACTGGCGGAGGCCGAAAAGGCGGGTTTCGATGCCGTATTGTCTCGGGGGCAGTTCAACGCCGAGATGGACGACTGGCTCAGAGGCGGTCCGGCATGACAAACGCCGACGCGGCTGGTTGCACATTGAGCCACGGTCCTCCCACCATCCGCAAGGCGGCAACCGCCGGTTGTGTCGTGCCGAAGACGGGCTTGACGAAACCAACCCTCGCGGCGGCGGTCATTGTGGGCCGCTTAGCCACCGCTCTGAGGCTCCGCATCCCCGTTGTCCGGTTCCGCATCACCGGGGTTCCGGTCGCCCTGCTCGACGGATGAATTTGTCGGAGAATCGTTGATCACCGGCGCGCCGCTGGCATCGTTTTCGATTTCAGGTAGCGGCGAGGCGTCTTCTTCCTCGTCGAGATAGACCTCGTCCATCTCCGTGGCGTCGACGTCGCGGCGGAGCAAAAGGTAGACCGCCGTGGTCGAAACCCAAAAGAAGCTGAAACCAAATCCGAGCACCACGGCACGAATCATTCGGACCCATTGCCACAGGTTCGACACGCCCGAGCCGAAAGTGAAGCGCGAGGTTTTTTCGCCGCGTGGTTCGATAACAATGAGCGTTTCGCCCGACTCGCTCCGTAGCACGGCGCCGGCATCCGGGCGATGCGGGGTCAAAACGGAGGCCGCGCCGGGGGGCATGTCTTGGAGGACGCCCATCGTCGCTTCATGGCCGCCGCTCCAGCTTGCGCTCCAAAAGCTGAAGTGGATGACGGACGAAGCAAACAGGCTGACCACCAGCCAGCCAAGCGCGCCAAGCCCCGCGGAGACGAGCGCATAGAACAGATAATTCAGCGGCCGCTGATACGTGTAAGCATACGAGCGGCTCATGGCGTCAAACGTGTCGGTGCCTTCCGTGCTGATCGTGGCCCACATCAGCGGCCAGCCGACGAGCAGACCGAGGAGAATGACCGCCATGATCAGGCTGCACATCAGCGCCACGGGCCACAGTAGCGAGGCGATCAGAATGCCTCCATCAAACCGCAGCAACCAGCCGAGAGCGATCACCGGCAGTGAGACGATGGCCGCGCCGATCATCGGGTAAAACGGGGCCCAAAAGTATGCCCCGTATTTCTGCCAGCCGAAGGCCAGCGCCGCGCGAAGCGAAAGACGCTCATCCTGCGTGAACTGAACGGCGGCCATCCGGGTTAGCGCCGCGCCGGCCATCGACCAGACCACCACGCTCCAAATTCCGCATAACAACAGGAACACGAATCGAGCAATACCGATGTCGAGGGCGAAAATGCGCCGCAGTGGGCGGCTAAGCACCTCCCACGAAGCAAAAACAGGATTGTCCCCAATCAAATCAAGTGGCCTGCGCCAGGCGGTTCGGGTCAGCAAATCGGTGGCCGGAACCTCGTCTCTCGGACCGAGTTGCCGCGGGCGATCTTGCGGCATCTCGCCGCGAGGGATTGTTAAGCGCGTGTCCGACGGCTGAACCACCGACTCATCCGACGAAACGGTCTTTGCCCCAAGGGCCAGCAGGTACCACCCCCCAGCCGTCAGCAAAACGGCCAATGTAGCCGGCACGAGCATGCGAAGCTGAATCGACAGGCGAAATGCCCGCACCAGAATCAGCCACGGCAATCGTTCGCTCCAAGAATTAGGCTGCCACGTGCCGGATGCTTCGTCCACTGAGTTGGTCTCCTTAGCCTAAGTCCAGAAGGCATCCCTATCAGGCGGGATTATAGAAACCGCGGATGACCGCGTATAGCACGCTTCCAGGGTCTAACAGCCCGCCCAAAAACTCATTCTGGCTGCGAGCGGTCAAAATTCGCCAGCTCTGCGTCGCCCAATCTCGGCGTATCTTAGGATATGCCCACGGTTCGGCTCCTTGAGCTGACGAATTTTGCCACGCTCTCGCCGACGAAGCAGTTTTTGGGCGGACTGCTAAAGTGCGCGTCCTCGAACGACATGCTCCCCTCGTCG
>Ga0114931_10008762_pt1 | contig 12200 bp, 9 predicted proteins | sample 2SBtaG_FD_89579 | JGI IMG/M metagenome (GOLD analysis project Ga0114931, IMG submission 89579) | Deep subsurface microbial communities from Kolumbo volcano to uncover new lineages of life (NeLLi) - 2SBTROV14_V59a metaG | ecosystem: Environmental > Aquatic > Marine > Volcanic | place: Kolumbo...
AGAAGGGCCCAAATATCCCCGATTTCTCGTTGCGTAGTCCCACTATGCGCCTCGAAATCGTGAATATTTTGCCTCCTTCTCCCACCTTGCTCGCTACGATCGCCTAAATCCGACACACTCCTATACCTCTCGGACTTCGGATCACGGTCTGCTTCGGTGCGTGAATCCGGAGCCAGGACAAGACGGACCCCGCAGGCAGTTCACTCACCACCAAGTCTCATCAACGCCGTCATGCGCGCGCAGGCGCTGAACCTGATGCTCGACGCCAAGTGCGACCGGTATAAGCTACCGTCAGGCCTGCCCGGCGGCGGGCGCAGGTTCTCCAGGGAGGCTCTGGTCTATTCATAGCTCGGCCGCTGCTGGCCGCACCCGCCCGCCGCCTTGCACCTCTGGCTCGTAGCGAAGCCATGGGTGGCGATTCGTGCCTTGATCTGAACGATCGCACCTCTCCGTCCGATCGACCCAGAATAGATCAGAGCGTGCTCAGCGCGACCCCAGCCGCACCTGGCGATGCCTCTCCCAGAGCTCAAAGCACTCTATGCCGTAGTAGTACAAGACATAGTCCACGGCCTCAGGGCTATAGGCCTCCGAGTCAGGGATCTCGTTGATGCACGCCTCGCAATTCAGCAGTGCGTCGTTGTCAAACAGGTCCAGTTGGGTCATAACGCGTACGCCTCCGTACGGGGTCTATCCGGCTGCCACACCGCAGCTCCTGTACCCGGGTCTCCGGGCCTGAGCGTCTCACTGGCCAGCGGCATCCGGGCAGGCATTCCCAGACGCTGTCATGGCCCCGGACGGGGACCCGGAGGCCGCGCTACCGGGTGCGACAGGTATATATCAATTGTAGTACCCTGGCGGCGCTTTGCGACCCCTGGAGCCGTTCGCCTGCAGCGGGCACGACTTTCCATGGATGCTACACGTCGTGCGAACGCAAGCTCTTATGCCCCCCGCATTCGGGAGTCCCTATGTCTACCCCCAAGATGGACGAGATCCTGGACCGCCTCCATACCCTCCAGGAAGACCTGGAAACGACAATAGACCAGCTGCTCGAGGAAAAACGCCGGCAGTTCCGCTACGAGCTCAGGCGAGGCCGGGTCCAGTTCGAAGAGGAGGTCAAGGCGCTACACCGTCGCCAGCGCACCGCCCTGTGGGCCTATCTGCGCAGCGCGCAGCTGGCCTCTCTGTTGACCGCTCCCGTCATATACGGGTTAATGGTCCCGCTCGTCACCCTGGACATCGCCGTGACGGTGTACCAGCATATATGCTTCCGGGTCTACGGGATCCCCCTGGTAGACCGGGGAGACTATCTGGTCATCGACCGCCATCACCTGCTCTATCTCAACATCATCGAAAAGCTGAACTGTGTGTACTGCGGCTATGCCAATGGCCTGATCGCCTATACGCGCGAGATCGCTTCGCGCACCGAACAGTTCTGGTGCCCCATCAAGCACGCCAGGCGCACTCCCGATCCCCACCGGAGGGTAGAGAGGTTTGTGGACTATGGCGATGCCCAGGCCTACAAGGCGCAGATCGAGTCTCTGCGCCGGCAGATCGCAAGACTGAGAGACGAAGGATCCCACAGGGGGTAGAACCGCTTGCAATCAGGAACAGGGCATCCGGCCGCCCAGGGTGGCCTTCGGCCGAGGATCGGCCAAGAGACGCGGATCGACCGCTCCGCACCCCCGCGGGTTCAGCTGGATCCCTGCCCGGGATGGCCCGCGCTGCTGAGGTCTCATGCCCGATCGACAGCATGTATACGCCACTGGCACTCGGCACGACCCCGCGCCACCGAGCCCGGTGAATGCGCTCTCGCGGCTGAGCCTCGGCCTCCCGTCCCGGCATCCATGCGCACACCACGAAAGTTCAAATGCTTGACAAGGGGTGACAGACAGGCGTCATGAAGGACAATACGAAACTGGTCATCGGTCTGGGCTTCGCGGTGGTGCTGGGGCTCATGTCGACCCTGGTCTATGTCTCTCTGGCCCAGTTACGCGCCATCGACCAGGATACGGCGCGAATGGTGCAGCAGACCAATGCCAAGACCGGTGCCGCCAACATCATGCGCGATGCCATCAGGCTGAGGACCCACAGCCTGTACGTCATGCTCAGCACGGACGACCCCTTCGAGCTGGATGAGCAGTCGATCCTCTACCACGACTATGCCGGCACCTACATAGGGGCCCGTGAGCGCCTGCTGCAGGCGCAACTGAACGAGGGCGAAAGGGCGCTGCTCAGGCAGCTGGACCAGGCGACCCGCAAGGCGCAGCCCGAAAACGACAAGGCCCTGAGCCTGGTCGTGGAGGGGGCACAGGGCTCACGGGTGCTGGATCAGATCAGAATCGCACAGAGGGCCCAGCAGGAGGTGCTGAATCTCCTTGATCGGCTCGTGAGCCTGGAGTCCGCCCATACCGGCCACGCACTCACGCTCAACCGTGAACACTATATCTACACGCGCAACCAGCTCCTGGCCCTGAGTGCAGCCACCGTGGTGATCTGCCTGTTCATCGCCCTGATCGTGGTCCGCAAGGCCGCGGCCCGCAACCGCCACATCAGCCATCAGGCCAGCCACGACAGCCTCACCGGGCTGATCAACCGCCGCCAGTTCGAAGACGATCTGCGTGCCCTGGTGGCGCGCACCGCACGCGAACGCTCGGTCCATGCGCTGTTTTACATGGATCTCGACCAATTCAAGATCGTCAACGACACCTGTGGACATGCCGCAGGAGATGAACTCCTGCGCCAGATCAGCACCGAATTGCGGCAGCATATTCGCAAGGCCGACGTGCTGGCCCGCCTGGGTGGTGACGAGTTTGGCGTCCTGCTGTGCGACTGCGATGCGGTCGAGGCCTCCCGCGTCGCAGAGACACTCACTCGTGTGGTGAGGAACTTCCGGTTCCTTTGGGGGGAAAACAGCTTTGTGGTGGGGGCGAGCATCGGCGTGGTCTCCATCAGCGCCGCCACCCCCGACGTGGAAGAGCTCTTGAGCATGGCGGACGCCGCCTGTTACGCGGCCAAGGACCAGGGGCGCAACAGGATCTATGTCTACCAGGAGAATGACGCGGAGCTCAGCAGGCGGCACAGCGAGATGCAGCTGACCGGGCGGATCAGTCGTGCCCTGGAAGAGGACCGCTTCGTCCTGTTCTGTCAGGAGATCATGCCCACCTCCGGCACCTGCGCCAGGCGCCATCACGAGGTCCTGGTGAGGATGCGCGATGCCAATCAGGGTCTGCTTCCACCCGGGGGGTTCATACCTGCAGCGGAACGTTACGGTCTGATCGTCGAACTGGACCGGTGGGTCCTCAAGAACACGGTTCGGTGGCTGTCGACCCAGGCCCTGGATCCAGCGACCTTGACCCTGGCGGTCAATATCTCGGGGAGCAGCCTCTCCGACCGGAGTTTCCTGGACTACGTGGTGGATCAGCTGCACACCTATTCCGCACCGGCCCGGTCCCTGTGTTTCGAGATCACCGAGACCTGCGCGATCGCCAACTATACGGCCGCCGAGCGGTTCATGAAGGTCCTCAAGGAGATGGGCTGCCAGTTCGCCTTGGACGACTTCGGGACCGGCCTGTCCTCCTTCCACTACCTCAAGAACCTGCCGGTTGACTATCTGAAGATCGACGGCGGATTCATACGGGACCTCACCAGACACCAGGTCGATGTCGCTATGGTCAGGGCCATCAACGACATCGCCCATGTCCTGAACACCAGAACGATCGCCGAGTTCGTCGAGAGCGAGGCCATTCTCAGCCTGGTCCGCGAGCTGGGCATCGACTATGCGCAGGGTTTCGCCATCGGCAGGCCGGCCCCTCTGGAGGACCTGGCGGCTCAGGCGAGCGCCGTCGCCTGAGCCGCCGGCCCCAAGCCGGGCTATATGCGCTGACCCGCCACACCGCGCATCCGGCGTCCCGACCCGGCCTCATCTCCACCACAGAGAGAGATAGGGGATATAGGTGATGATAACCAGCCACAGCAGCATGATGGCGACAAAGGGCAGGGACGAGCTGAAGCAGGTCATCACGGGTTTGTTCAGGCGCTGAGACGAGATGAACAGGTTGATGCCCACAGGGGGGGTGCAGTAGCCGATCTCCAGATTGGCCATGAAGACGATCCCCAGATGCACCGGATCCACGCCGAAACGCTGGGCCAGGGGCAATATCAACGGCACCACCACCACCATGGCCGAGAAGATGTCCATCAGGGCCCCGACCATCAGCAGAAACAGGTTGAGCAGGATCAGGAACTCCAGCGGGGTATCGATGACGCCCTCGATCAAGGCCAGCACCCGCATGGGCGCCTGGCTGTCCACCGCGAGATTGGTCAGCCCCATGGCCATTCCGAGGATCACGATAATGCTTCCAACCAGGACGACCGCCTCGCGCAGGACGACCAGCAGACGCTGATCGAGGTGTAGACTGCGCTGAATCACCCCCTCGACGAACAGGACGTAGGCCGCGGTCCAGGCCGCCGCCTCGGCGATGGTGACATAACCGCCGAAGATCCCGCCCACCACACCGATCGGGAGCATGAGTTCCCAGATCCCCTCGCGCAGCGCCCTGCGCAGGGTACGCATGGAGAAGCGGCTGCCCGCAGAAACCGATGTGCGCCCCTGGTAGGCGCTGTACGCTGCCAGCAGAGCCAGCAGGATCAACCACGGCACGACCCCTGCCTTGAACAGGTCCTCGATGTTCACGCCGGCGACGATCCCGTACAACAGGACCGCCAGGCTGGGCGGAAACAGCAGACCGAGGGAACCGGACGAGGTGACCAGGCCCAGGGAAAACCGCTCCGAATAGCCCCCTTCGCGCAAGATGGGATAGAAGACACCGCCCAGCGCCAGGATGGTGATGCCCGAGGCCCCCGAGAAGGCGGTGAAGAAGGCCGAGGCGGTCAGGGCGACGATCGCCACTCCCCCGGGCAGCCAGCCGAAGGCGGCATCGAACACCCTCACCAGGCGGTGCGGCGCACCTCCGGAGGCCAGCACCGTCCCGGCCAGGGTGAACAGGGGGATCGCGATCAGATTGGGGGAAGAGGCAAGGCGGTTGAGCTCGATGATTAGGACCGCAGGGTCCAGGTCACTCAGCCAGGCCCCATACAGACCGCCGGCCCCGAGCACCACGAACAGGGGTACGCCGACCAGCGCCAGGGCTGCCAGGACCACCAGGCCCAGATAACTCATCTGGGACAGGAGCGGCTAAACACGGTGCAGCGCGTCAGCCAGCGCACCAGGAAATGGACCGCCATGAGTCCAAAGCTCACAGGGAACACCAGCGCCAAGGCAGCGACCCAGCGCTCGGCCTCCGGGGCCGTCTGCCACTCCTCCCACCAGAAACGCAGGGCGGCCCAGGCAAAGATCCCACACACACCCGTGGCAAACAGGTTGCACAGGATCCCGACCGACCGCCGCCAGGATCCCGGAACCCAGATCAGCGCGGCATCGATCTTGATATGGCGGCGGTCCCTGATGGCCATCACCGCCCCGGAAAAACTCACCACTAACACCAGGTGACGGAGTACCACGTCGACCATCGGCATGCCGCTGTCGAGGAGATTGCGCATCAGGCTCTGGACGAGTGCCAGCACCAGCATCATCCCCAGACCACCCACGGCCACGGCGGTCTCCACGTGATCGAGCCATCGCTCCAGCCTAAGGACGATCGAGGCCATCCCGCGGTGTGCCCCTGGAGGCCCGGTAGTGTTCCAGCATGTCACGGACACGCACGTACAGTGGCGCCGGGATGTACCCCTGTTTCGCCAACACAGTGGCCGCCTCATCGCGCAGGTGGACCAGTCGCGGCATCTCCCGTTCGTCCCAGGGAACGAACTGGACGCCATTGTCCTTCAACACCACCAGGCTCTGTCGGTTGTCCTGCTGGGTCTCCGTGGCGATCCGGTCCCCCGTGGCCTCCCCGGTCTCCATCAGCAAGGCCCTCAGGTCCCCGGGGAGTCTGTTGAAGAAACGCCTGGAGACCACCAGGGCCCCGATGCTGTTGGCGAGCTCCAGCGTATTCATGTAGGGGGTCTTGGTGAACCACTGCAGGGCGATGGCGGCCAGCGGGGGGGCGTTGACGGTATCGATCAGCCCCGTAGACAGGCCCGAGTAGACCTCGGTGACGGACAGGGGGATAGGCGAGAGCCCGCTGACCGAAAACAGGGCCTGGGCCAGGGGATCCCCCTCCCAGAGCCAGATGCGGCGGCCATGGAGGTCGTCCAGCCTGTGGAGCGGCGCCTTGGAGAAGAAGCGCACGAAGCCCACCTCGGTGAGCCCCAGCAGGACGAAGCCATGTCGGTCGAAGCCCGTGCGCAACTCGGGCAGGAGCTGGTGCTGGATATGGTCCACCTCTGCGTAGTCGTGGAACAGCAAGGGCATCTCCAGCACCCGCGCCGGCGAATAGATCAACCCGATCCCGTGACCGGAGATGGCGGCCCCATGGAGCTGGCCGAAGCGGATCTTGCGCAGCATCACCGGCTCGTCGCCGGAGACCCCGCCGGGATAGAGCCGGATTCGAAGCCGCCCGGCGCTGCGCTGCTCGATCTGGCGCGCCCACGCCGTCATGGCGGTCCACCAGGTCGACCCCTCCGGGGCCAGGGTCGCGAACTTCAGGGTGTACTGATCCTCGGCCCGCAGCGCCGGGCCGAGGACGATCACACACGCCAGCAACAACCGGGCGACGGTCAAAACCATAGGGCCTCCTTTTCCAACAGTGCCCGCGCCTTGCGCTGGCTGATCCGATTCTGCAGCGCCGTATCCGAGCCGGGCTCGACACGTCCCGCCACGATGGCACTCAACCGGCGATGGAAGGCCTCGCGGTCCTGGAGCTGGCGGTCGAGGTACTGTGCCTCGAGCAGATCCACCAGGAAGACCCGCCCCGCCGAGATCTCGCGGGCCCGGTCGAAGTGCCTCCTCGCTGCGGCATAGTCCCCCCCGAGCAGAGGCGGGCGGCTGCTGTAATAGGTGCCCAGAAAGAGATGGGCGCCCCCATATTGATAGGACTCGTCCAGGGCCAGGACCCGCTGTATCAGGACCAGCGCCCTGCCCAGATCCGCCAGCCGGCGGGGATCTGAGCGGTTCATGTCCACCCACTTCCCCCAGCACGACCCGGCCCAGAAGAGATTGGGCACCGCATCGCGCCCGAGCCCGGCCACCGCCTCGCGCAGCCTATCCACCGGCAGTGCTGCAGGGTCTGCCGGGAGCCCTGTGGCCCGGAGACCGGCGATCGCGTGGTGCACACACCGCTCATAGAGGGCAGAGGCCCGTGACCGGTCCTGGTCCTCGACGAAGCCGAAGGCATAGGCGTAGAGACCCTGAGCCGCGTAGCTACGCAACCGGGGATTGCGGAGATCGAGGGCGATCAGGCCTTCCACGAACTTGAGGTTGGCGGGCAGTGCCGCTGCGGCCAGCACCAGGTCGGTCTCCTGGTTCATCGCCCGCGTTCCCCCCTCCATGACGGGCAGTGAGCTGCGCACGACCAGGCTGTCCATGGAACAGCCGCCCGCCACGGTGATGCACAGGGCGAAGGCCCAGGCTGTGGCGCCCCGGCTCATCCCCTGGCGCTCATGGCGACGCGGGCTGCTCATCAGGGGTATCGGTCTCGCGGGGCCTCCCGTCCCGTTCCGGCCGCATGTGCGGAAACAAGAGCACATCGCGGATGGAGGGGGAGTTGGTAAACAGCATCACCAGGCGATCGATGCCGATCCCCTCCCCTGCCGTGGGCGGCAGACCATGCTCCAGGGCCCGGATATAGTCGGCATCGAAGTGCATCGCCTCCTCGTCGCCGGCCTCCTTCTCCTGGACCTGCCTGCGAAATCGCTCGGCCTGATCCTCGGCATCGTTGAGCTCGGAAAAGCCGTTGGCGATCTCGCGGCCGCCGACGAAGAACTCGAAGCGATCGGTCACGGAGGGATCGCGGTCGTTACGCCGCGCAAGGGGGGAGACCTCGAGGGGATAGGCGGTGACGAAGGTCGGGTCCTTGAGCTGGTGCTCTACCGCCTTCTCGAAGATCTCCAGCTGGAGCTTGCCCACGCCATAGCTCGGTTTCAGGGGAATGTCCAGCTCCTGCGCGACCCCCCGGGCCCGCTCCAGCCGTTCCAGGTCCGCGGCCTCGATGTCCGGGTTGAAGCGCAGTATGGCCTCCTTGAGGGCGTAACGGGCGAACGGCCTTGCGAAGTCATAGGCCTCGCCCTGGTAATGGATCTCGGTGCCACCACAGATCTCTACAGCGAGGCGACGCATCAGGTCCTCGGTCAGATCCATGAGGTCCTGATAGTCCGCGTAGGCCTCGTAGAACTCCAACATCGTGAACTCTGGATTGTGGCGGGTCGACAGACCCTCGTTACGAAAATTGCGATTGATCTCGTAGACCTTTTCGAGTCCGCCCACCACCAGCCGCTTGAGGTAGAGCTCCGGGGCGATGCGCAGGAAGAGCTGCATGTCGAGCGCATTGTGGTAGGTGACGAAGGGCCGCGCCGCGGCCCCCCCGGGCACGACCTGCATCATCGGGGTCTCCACCTCCAGGAATCCGCGCTCGTCCAGATAGTTGCGGATAAACTTGATGATCCGGGTACGGGTCTTGAAGACCTCGCGCACCGGCTCGTTCATGATCAAGTCCAGGTAACGCTGCCGGTAGCGCTGTTCCTGGTCGGTCAGGCCATGGAACTTCTCCGGCAGAGGCCGCAGCGACTTGGTCAGCAGGCGCAGGGTGTCCCCCTTCACCGAGAGCTCCCCGGTTCGGGTCTTGAACAGGACACCCTCCGCACCCACGATATCGCCCACATCCCAGGTCTTGAAGTCCGCATACACCCCCTCGGGCAGGGCGTCCCGCTGCACGAACAGCTGGATTCGATCGGACATGTCCAGGATCTGGGCGAAACTGGCCTTGCCCATGACACGCTTGGCCATCAGCCTGCCGGCTACGGCCACCCGAATCGCCTGGGCCTCGAAAAAGGCGTTGTCTTTCTCGTCGTATTCTGCGTGCAGCTCCCCGGCCATGACGTTGCGCCGGAAGTCGTTGGGAAATGCGGCGCCTGCCTCGCGCAGGGCCTGCAACTTGGCCCGCCTCTGGGCGATGAGCCTGTGCTCTTCCTGTTGAGTCGTTCGTTCTTTGTTCATCGGGAATAGGGTCTGGTCTCTATTTGCCTGTCGTATCGGGCCTTGCGGCTCTCGGGATGCATGGCAAGGCGAACATGCGCGGGCATCTTTTCGTCTGGGGGCACCTATTGCCAACGCCGTCATTACCCGCAGAGGTACGAGCTGGCGGCGGAGCCGGCCCGTGCAACGGCCCACTATACCCCGTCGCGCCTGGCCTTGTTCGATGCATGAATCCAGGTGCGGGACAAGGCCGAAGGCCCCTGTCGGGCGCCCCGGTTCACAGGCCGCTCTTCAGACTGGCCTCTATGAAGGGATCCAGGTCGCCATCCAGCACCGCCTGGGTGTTGCCCGTCTCCGTCCCCGTGCGCAGGTCCTTGATCCGGGACTGGTCCAGCACATAGGAGCGAATCTGACTTCCCCATCCGATATCGGCCTTGGTCTCCTCAACGGCCTGCTGCTGTGCCTGTCGCTTCTGGACCTCCAACTCGTAGAGCTTGGCCTTGAGCTGCTTCATGGCCATGTCCTTATTCTTGTGCTGGGAGCGGTCGTTCTGGCACTGCGTCACCACCCCCGTGGGGAGATGGGTGAGCCGCACCGCCGATTCGGTACGGTTCACATGCTGGCCCCCGGCCCCGCTGGCCCGATAGACATCGACCCTGAGATCGGCGGGGTTGATCTCGATATCGATATCGTCGTCCACCTCCGGAGAGACAAAGACCGCGGCAAAGGACGTATGTCGCCGGTTGCCCGAATCGAAGGGCGACTTGCGCACCAGGCGATGAACGCCGATCTCGGTGCGCAGCCAGCCGAAGGCGTGTTCACCCTCGAACTTGACCGTGGCACTCTTGATGCCGGCCACCTCACCGGGGGAGACCTCGAGCAACTCGGTCTTGAAACCATGGCGCTCGCCCCAGCGCAGGTACATACGCAACAGCATCTCGGCCCAGTCCTGGGCCTCGGTGCCCCCGGAACCCGCCTGGATCTCCAGAAAGGCGTTTCGGCTGTCCATCTCGCCGGAGAACATACGGCGAAACTCCAGATCCGCCACCTGGTGCTCATAGCCCTCCAGGTCCTTGGCGACCGCCCTGGCCGTCTCTTCATCCTCCTCGGCCACGGCCATCTCCAGGAGCTCGCTGGCTTCCTCGATACCGGCCTCCAGCCCCCGCAGGGTCAGCACCACGCGCTCCAGCTCGGCCTTCTCCCGGCCCAAGGCCTGGGCGCGCTGTGGATCGTCCCAGACATGGGGGTCCTAGAGTTCTCGATTGACCTCTTCGAGGCGCTCACTCTTGAGATCATAGTCAAAGATACCCCCTCAGGGCCGCCACGCGCCCTCGCAGGTCCTGTATCTGATTTTGGATGGGATTGATCTCTAGCATCTGACTCCTGTCGCCTGTGTAAAACGTCTAATGATACCCAATGACCACAGCCACTTCATCCAGTTCCCCCGGCACGGCGGCCGCACTGCAACGGCCGCCTTCGGGCACCACCCGAAAATAAAATGAGAACCAGTTCACTAATCCGCAAAACCGATAGGCACACATTTCCAGTTTTGGTAGGATCGTCCCAATCCTCACGGTCGTCGACCGAGGCAACAAGATCGCGGGCAGCAACGACCCAACGTCTGTCGAATCCATTTCAGAGTCCCCGGCACAGGGGTCCTAACGAGAGCGACTACGGCCAGCCATTCAGCAATCATGACGGCCTGAGGGCTCACGAATAGACTGACAACCTCCTTCTCTAGACCCGTAACACCATTATTAAAACTAGCTTGTGCGCATCTCCCGCTCTACGGGGGCTGCATTGAGAAGGCACAGGCACTGGCACACCTGGGAGCAACCATGCCTTACGCCCGACTGGAAGAACCCCCGACCCCGGACTCCAAGAGAGAACCCTCGAACCGTTCCTGGACAGAGGTCCTGGGTCCCCCTCCGTAACGCCCCACCTCCTCAACCGACGCGCCTCACCCCTTCCTGTGACCCCGCACCGAGATGGTGCTGTGGGACCGGGCAGGGCCGAGGCTCGACACCACGTCACTGCCAATCGACCTCCGGCCTATACCGGACGGCGCTGGTGATGAGATGCGATCGTTCAGCCCAAGGCAGGCATCGCCCCTGAGCGCAGGGGTCGCCGCAGGCCACGGGCCAGACGCCAGCCACCAGCCGCCTCTCCACGTATAGCCCCATGGAGGTCCTGAGAGCCGGGCGGGCCCACGACCCATGTCGGGGCTGCGCCGAGGCTCAGGGCCGCCTGCGCCCACCGGATCCATCATTCTTTTCAATAGAGAAGGGACAGACACGTGCACACCCAAGACAGATCTTCGACTCCGCACCCCCTTGGCTCACCAGAGCCCACACTCAGCAGGCCCAGGCTCGCGGCACGGGCATCTCTCACATGCCTGTTGTTGATTCTACTCCTGAGCTGTGGTCAGGCCCTGGCCGCCACTGGGAATACCTTGAAGGTCACCCTGACCAACCAGAAGACCGGCAAGCCGATCCCACAGGTCGCCCTGATCGCCCTCGAAAAGACCGGCGGCGTCCGCCTGCGCCGCGGGACCGGCCAGACCAACTCAAGAGGGGTGGCCCGCTTTACCCTCAAGGGACTGGGTGCGGGCAAGACCTTCCTGATCAAGGCGAAGAATCCCTTCGGAGACGGAAAAAACTATCTCAGCTCCGCGATCACCAAGGCCGGTGGGTTTCTATTCACGATCTCGCCACAAAAGACGGCCGGCAGTACCGCAAAGCGCAGCGGCGGTAACAGCACCGGCGGTGGCAGCACGAGTGCTCCCAGCAGCAAGGCACTCGCCTCGGCCACCACGGCCGAGCTGCGCCTGCTCAACCGCACCACCTTCGGGCCGACCCCTGAACTGCTCGTCCAACTGCGCAAACAGGGGCGGGGCGCCTTCATCGATCAACAGTTACACCCGGAACGGATCGGCGACTCCGGACTCAAGTCCCGGCTGTCCCGCAACCCGTCGCCAAAGGGATCGAAGCGGCTGCAGATGGAGCAACTGATCCGCGCCATCTACAGCCAGCGGCAGCTGAACGAGGTCATGACCTGGTTCTGGGACAATCACTTCAACACCGCCACCCGTGGAAAGTGGGAGCTACGGGAG
>Ga0114931_10008763_pt1 | contig 12199 bp, 11 predicted proteins | sample 2SBtaG_FD_89579 | JGI IMG/M metagenome (GOLD analysis project Ga0114931, IMG submission 89579) | Deep subsurface microbial communities from Kolumbo volcano to uncover new lineages of life (NeLLi) - 2SBTROV14_V59a metaG | ecosystem: Environmental > Aquatic > Marine > Volcanic | place: Kolumbo...
GGGGGGGGGGGGGGGGGGGGGGGGGGGGGGGGGGGGGGGGGGGCGGGGGGGGGGGGGGGGGGGTGGGGGGGGTGAGCGGGGTGCGGGGTGAGCGGATCCGCGGATCAGGGGGCGTCGGCGGCGCAGCGGAAGCCGACGATGACGTGGCGGATGGTCGCGCGCCGGCCGTGACGGGACGCGCCGCGGCCGACGCCGCCGAAGTCGTCCCAGGCCGAGCCCTTGACCGTCATCCGGCCCTTGCCGTACGGCCACGGCGTCGACGTCCACTGGAACACGTTGCCGGCGGCGTCGAGCATGCCGTACGGGCTGGCGCCGTCGGGGAAGCTGCCGGCCGCCATGGTGTCGTCGGGGCCGCTGGCCTGGGTGTTCAGCTTGCTCGGGTCCCAGTCGTTGCCCCACGGATAGACCAGCCCGACCTGACCGCGCGCCGCCTTCTCGTACTCGGCAGCCGTCGGCAGGCGCCGCGCCTCGCCGACCACCGCGCCGCGCCAGGCACAGTAGCCGCGGGCCTGCGCCCAGGTGACCAGTACCACCGGATGATCCTCACGCCCGGCGGGCGGCTGGTCGTTCTTCCAGATCATCCGCACGACCTCGGTGTCGTAGTCCTGGCTGAAGCCCTGCTTCTTCCACGTCGCCCGGTCCATGGTCGGCGCCGGTGCCTTGGTGTCGGCCACGAACTCCGCGTAGGCCGCATTGGTCACCTCGGTCAGGTCGATGCGGAAAGGGGTCAGGGTGGCGTGGTGCCGCGGCTCCTCGCGGGCGAACCAGTGGCCCTTCTGGGCGGCGTTGGAGTGAGCGCTGTTGCGGTAGTCGGCATAGGCCTGGTCGCGCTCCTCGGGCGTCGACCCGGCGGTGTACGGCCCCTCCGGGATCGTGAGCATCACGTGGTCGGCGGCGCGAGAGCCGCCGGCGTCGCCGCCGTGGTAGAGGCCCGTCGGCACCGGCGCGCGCGGCGCCGGCGGGTGACCCGGGCCGCAGGCCGCGAGCGACAGCAGCAGGGCGGCGGACTGCGCACGAATCCAGATGCCCAGAGCGCTGATCGATTTGCCTGACCGAGCCATTTCGTCGACATGCGAGCAGGGCAAGGCGCGAGGAGGAGTGGGGCCCAGCGACCGACGAGCAACGCCGCCATGCGACGCAGACCGGCGAAAGGGCGACCGAAGGTGAACCGGTCGGCGCTCTACCATGGCGGGAGAGTATGCTCCGTCCGATGCATCGTCCAGTCGTCGAGCTGGCCAAGGATCTGGAGGCGTCCATCCGACGGGGCCATCCCTGGCTATTCGACCGCGCGCTGCGGCGAATGCCGGCCGTGGCCGCCGGCGATCTGGTCACGGTGGCGCGCAGCGGTCGTCATCTGGCTGTCGGCTACGCCGACCCGGGCGCGCCGATCGCCGTGCGGGTGCTCGAGACCGACCCCGGGGCCGAGGTCGGTGCCGCCTGGGCGCGCGAGCGCGCTCGTCAGACCGCCGCCGTGCGCGTCGGCGACCCGCGGCTGGCCGCCAGTGATGCAGTTCGCGCCGTGCACGGCGAGGGCGACGGCATGCCCGGTCTGGTCATCGACCTCTACGCCGGCGTCGCCGTGGTGGTGTTCGACGGCTCCGGTGCCGCGGGCTTCTGGCGGCCGCGCGTCGGCGATGTGCTCGCCGGCTTGCGCGACGCCGGCATGACCGTGCGCAGCGCGTGGCTCAAACCGCAGCGCCGCGGCGGTGGCGGCGGAGAGCTGCTGGAAGGAGACGAGCCTCCGCCGCTGGTCGACATCGAGGAGAACGGCGCGCGCTACACCGTCGATGTGCGCCGCGGACAGAAGACCGGCTTCTTCCTCGACCAGCGGGACAACCGTCGGGTCGCCGGCGAGCTGGCGGCCGGCGCCGAGGTGCTCAACCTGTTCGCGTACACCGGCGGCTTCTCGGTGCAGGCCGCCCTCGGCGGCGCCCGCCGGGTGGTCACCGTCGATCTGGCGGCGGCCGCGGTCGACGCCGCCCGGGACAACTTCACCCGAAGTGGCCTGGAGCCGGCGGCGCACCGGTTCGAGGCCGCCGACGTGTTCGACGTTCTCGCCCGCGAGCGCGACGCCGGCGCCCGCTACGACCTGGTGATCTGCGATCCGCCCAGCTTTGCCCCCAACGCGCGCGCCCGCGGCCGCGCGCTGGAGGCGTACCGGCGCCTCAACGCCGAGGCGCTGGGCGTGGTCGCCGGCGGTGGCGTCCTGCTCACCGCCTCCTGCTCGAGCCATGTCGGCGAGGTCGACCTGATCGCCTGCGTCGCCGACGCCGCGGTGCGTGCGGGCCGGCGGTTGCGCGTGCGGCAGATCCGCGGCGCGGCGACCGACCATCCGGTGCGGCCGGCGTTCCCCGAGGGCCACTACCTGACCCTGCTCGAGTGCGCGGTCGAGTGAGAAGCAGCTACTTGGTCTCGGCGGCGGTCAGCTGGTACCACAGGCCGCTGCGGTTGCGCGCTTGCACCAGGCCGACGCCGTTCTGGAACCAGAAGATGCCCCGCCAGTCGATCTTGATCTCGTAGAACTTCTCGATGTTCGGCTCGACCGCGGCGCGCCCGGTGAGATCGAACTCGACCCGGGTCGCCTTCCTGAATTCGCCGGCCGGAGTCGACACGCTCTCGTTGATGCCGGGGAAGACGGTGCGCTCGATCTGGATCTTGCCGCTGCCGAGGGCTGCGCCGGTTCCCTCCGACGGCTTGCGCTCGAGGCCGGCCTTGATCGACACGGTGGACGACTTGCCCTTGCGGAACCCGGCGCTGCCGGGCAGCGAGCCCTCGCGCTGGACGTCGGTGAGCGTCATCCCCAACCCACCACCGGGCTCGGCGGCAAAGAAGAAGCTCTGCGGATCGACCTCGAGCCCCTTCTTGGTGCAGTGGAGCACCGTCTTGCGGGTGAAGGTGTCGGCCTTCTCCTCGAGGGTGATGGCCGAGCCGCCTTTTTCACTCTCCACCGACAGCACGGTGATGACCACCTGCTTGGGCGGCGGCGGGTTCATCTGCCTGGCCTTGGTCAGCCGCTCGTTGTCCGTCTCGCTCAGCTGGATCGGCGGATCGACCGGCTCGTAGGTCCACATGTTGCCGGTGACGAACGGCAGGTAGGAGATACCGCAGGCCGGCTTGGACTTCTTACCGGCGGCCGCCGGCCCAGCCAGGCTGGCCAGGGTCAGAGCGGCCACCGCGGTGGCGGAGACGAGGGTCGTACGTCGCACGGTTGGGTTCATACGCCGAGGGGGTCGGCGCAGGCAAGCGTTTCTCGTCCTTTCAAGTGCTTACAGACGAGTCGGCGTCAGCCCTGTCCGCCCAGCGGGGCGATCAGCTTTTCCACGGCGTCGCGGAACGGGGAGGCAGCCCGCATGTCGTCGAAGGCCGAGTCCAGCCTGCCGCGGTAGCTGCCGCGGCCGAGCAGGCGGTCGACCTTTTTCTCGACGTCGGCGGTGTGGCTGGTGAGCTTGCGCAGCAGGGCCAGGCGCTCGAGCAGGTCGATCGAGCATTGGGTGCGGTGGATGAAGGCGTAGGCCCGGGCCAGGTCGTAGGTGGCGTCGACGTTGTAGGGGTCGGCCTTGAGCGCGGTGATCAGGTCCTCGACGCCCTCCTGGAACATCTGCTCCTGCTCGGCCGACTTGACCCCGCCCTTGATGGCGCCCGACAGCAGGCTGTCACCCTTGCTCGACAGGTTCTTGGATTCGACGATCACCCGCTGCTTGTACGGTACCGCCGGCGGCGACTCTGCGATCACCGTCGGCTTGCAGTCGACGGGCGCCGGCGCCGAGGCCACGACCGGCACCGGCTTGGGCCGCAGTGGCCTGGGCGCAACCGGAATCGGTCCCTTCTTCTGGCAGCCGGCCAGCGCCAGTGCGCCGACGAGGACAACGAACGAGGCGGAGATGATCGCGTTGCGGCGCATGGATCACAGCCCGACGGCGGCGTCGGCCTCTTTGCGGAACGGGTCGAAGATCGGGTCGCGGGTCGCCCGCTGCGCGGCGAGCTCGGCCTCGCGCGCCACTTCGGGCATCTTCTGCAGGTCCTGGAGCCGCTGCAACAGTTGCAGCGCACAGCCTTTCTTGCGCACCAGCGTGTAGGCGACCGCCATCTTGTAGGTCGCCTCGGCGCTGAACTGGTCCTTCATCAGCGCGCTCTTGAGCTTGTTGATGGCGTCGATGATCAGGCGGATGCGTTGCTCGCCCTCCTGCTCCATCGCCTGGTCGATGATGCCGCCGGCCTGCTTGGCCAGGGAGTTGGCGCTGCGCGCTCGCCGGCGCTTGGGCGGCTTGTCGTCCATGAAGTTGACGCGGCACTGGTCGTCCCAGACGACCTCTTTGGACGCCTCGTCTGGCTTTTTCTCCGGCCGCTTCTTCTTCTTCATCCGCTTGAGGCGGTCGGGCTTGCCCGAATAAGGCTGGGCACAGCCGGTGGGGCCGGCCCAGAGTGACAAGAGCAGCGCGGCGACCGCGAAAACCCCCAAGCGCGTGGTCATCACCTGGGGAGGGTAGCGAAGGCCGACATCGCCGTCAATTCACACCCTTGGCGCCGAGCTGGGGCGCGCTATACTGAACCCCATGGGACGTTTCACCGGTGAGCGGCGCGCTCTGGCCGCAGCAGTTCTCGCGTTCTACTCGCTGCTCTTCCTGCTCAACGGGCTGATGCTGCCCGGTGAGATGGGGCGGCTGTTCTCGGCCCTGTCCGGGGTCTACGGGCTGGGCTTCTTCGCCCTGGTGGCAGGCTACTTCTGGGCCCGCTGGTACGCGGTGGGGATCGGCATCTCCGGCTTCACCATGGCCGCGATGGCGATGATCCAGCTGCGCAGCCCCGAGCCGATCTTCGTCTTCTGGGGTGGCACCCACCTGTTCGTCTCCGGCGTCCTGTGGGGCAAGGGGATGGCCGGCGCCTTCGACGGCCGCACCGAGTGGCGGGAGCGGTTCCATATGGACGAGCACGCCACCAACCGGCTGGGCAAGTCGGTCATCCGCGCCGGCGTCATGCTGCCGTACATCGTCATGTACGCTCTGGCCCCGCGGCAGGGCGGCACGGAAGCCGCGCTGCTGGTCGGCCTCGGCCTGGCCATGGCCGGCACCTGGGCGCTCCTGCGCCTGCGCACCTGGTCGATCTTCGCCCTCACCGGCTCGGCCGCGGCGCTGGCGACCACCCTGGGCGACGGCGCCGGCCACATCGCCAACGGCGCCGGCGGTGCCTCGCTGGACCTGACCGCCACCGGCATCATGGCCATCATCCTGCTGGCCGCCGCGATCACCCCGCTGATCGGCCCGGCGACCCGCTTCCTCCTCGCCCGCGACGAGCAGTAGGGCAGGGCGGGAGCCGTGGCTCCCGCCCTCGACCGAACGGCCGCACGCGCTTCACCAGCGTGCCGATCACCTGGTCGAAGCGGTCGGGCGTTTCGGCCCCGATCGGGTGGATGTAGCCGACAGCCGCCGCGACCTCCAGATTCGCCAGTGATTTCTCTCGCGGAGCCCAACGCGGTCTCGAACCGCGCCCGCGCTCGCGCTCGAACGCGCGCCCGCGCTACTTCTTGGCGTCGGGGCTGCTGCCGCCCTGGAGCGTGATCAGGCGGAAGCGCTTGTAGCCCGCCCGCTCGACCTTGGCGCTGTACATCACCGACAGCAGCAGGCGGTAGGGCGTCAGCTTGTCGGCGACGATCATGAGCTCGGGGATGGCCGGCACCGGCTTGCCCTTCTGCTTGAGCTCGCGCTCGTGCTCGTGGCGCAGGGCGCCGAGGAACTTGCTGAGCGGCACGATCTGGATGCCGAACTTCCCGCCCTTCTTGTTCTTCTCGTCGACGTCGCCGTTGCGCACGCTGACGATCTGCTTGCCCTCGACGACCACGGCGGTCTGCGACACGATGACCACGGTCGCCTCCGACGGCACTGGCTCTTGCGAGCTCGAGCGGGGCAGCTGCACCGCGCCGGCGGTCAGCGCCTCGGCGCCGGTCGATACCTGGAAGATGAACGCGACCAGCAGAATGGTCATGATGTCCATCATCGGCATGATGTTGAGGTGGGTGATCGCCTCGCCCTCGGCCACGCGCTTGACCGACCTGCGGACGATCTTCCGCGCTTCTTGATGGCTAATCGACATTGGCTATTGCAGCCCCGGTGAGAAGACGATGTCGTGGAACAGGGCCATCGTGTCCGGGTCGTACGGTCCGGTCAGCTCCTTGCCGTCGGCGCCGATCAGCACCGTCATGCCGGTCTTCTCGTCGGTGAGCGGCTTGCCGTCCTTGCCCTGGGCCGGGCGAGGCAGGATGCACGGCCCCGCCCGCTTGCCCGGCTCGGCCATCTTGCAGCGGACCGCGTCCATCAGTGAGATGATCGTGGCGTAGGGGATGCGCGAGTCGGCGACCAGGGTGATGCGGTAGGTGGGGTAGGCGCGCGGCTTGCCCTTCCATCGCGCCGACGCGATCTCGTACAACTTCTGGTTGAGCCCGCGGAAGTCGTAGTCGGGGATGTCCAGCGGGCGCCGGTCGAGGTTGGCCGGCGTCGGCAGGTCGTACTTGAACAGCGGCTTCTTGGGGTCGCCGCCGTTGAGGTCGTCGGCGTTCTGCGCGTACAGGCGCAGCGCCTTGTCGTCGACCCAGGCGATCAGCCCCAGCGGGCGCTGGTCGGGGGGCGTCTCCGGTTGATCGGTGGCGCCGGCCGAGGGCGGTGCGCGATTGGGCAGGGTGGTGTTGATCTGTCCCATGATCAGCCCGGTCGAGATCGACGCCAGGAGGAAGAGCATGAGGTTGGTGACGATGTCGAGGTACGGGATCAGGTTGATCTCGCCGCCCTCGAGCTCCTCTTGCTCAATGGTCTGCTCGCGGCGTTTCATCGCCGCGCGAGCTTTCGAGTGGGCTTTCGCCAGGTTCACAGGCGATCCCTACCGACTAGGCTTCGTCCGACGGCGGCGCGCCGTGACCGGCCGCGGCGCCGGCACCTTCGGACAGCATGTTCTCCAGGCGCAGCGAGAACGACTCGAGGTCGGCGATCACGCGCTTGGAGGCGGTGCTGAGCAGCAGGTGCGAGAGCATGCAGACAAGCGCCAGGCCCAGGCCGAACGCGGTGTTGTACATGGCCTCGGCGATGCCCTTGGACAGCGCCGACTGGCGGGCGGCCGGGTCGGTGGTGGCCTCGATGCCGAAGAAGGTGTGGATGAGGCCGGTGACGGTCCCGAGCAGACCGGTCAGGGTCACGATGTTGGCCATCGACCAGAGCGCGCCGATGCGGGTCTTCACCTCGGGCGTCACGTCGACCATGGTCTCTTCCATCGCCTGCGCGACCGCCGCCTCACCGCGGTGCATGCGGTTGAGCCCGGCTTTGGCCACCCGCGCCACTGGCGCCGACGTGGCGTCGCACAGCTTTTTGGCGCGGTCGATGTTGTTGGCCGCGAGCAGACGTCGAATCTGCTCCAGAAACGCCTTGGCGTTGATGTGGCCGCGTCCCAGGAAATACAGCGTACGCTCGACGACAATGGCGACGATGACCGCCATGAAGAGCGTGTTGATGTAGAAAAAGGGACCGCCGACCGAATATTTGTCAGATAGCCAAGCCCACATGCCTCGACGATTTAACTAGCCAAACGCCAGTCGAGTCAAGCGGTTGGGGGACTTTGCGCGGTTCCCCGAAGAGGGCGGATTTCCGGCTCAGCCGGCGTCGCCGATGCCGGCATCGGTGACACCGCCGTCACCGTCGGGTACGCCGGCGTCAGGATTGGCCAGCGACGTGATCCAGCGCTCGATGGCATCGCGCTACTGTTTGCACAGGAGCGGGTTCTGGTACGGCATGGTGCCCGCCGAGGGCAGCTCCCCCTGGCGCGAGCCGAGGACCACCATCAGGTAGCTCGAGTCGGGATCGCCCGGAACCACCAGGGTGAGCGAGGGGAACGCCAGCGACGGCTGGTTGACCAGATTGCGCTGCACGTTGCCCGGCTCGAGGTTGAGCCCACCGGCCGATTGCGCCGCCCCCTGGTGGCACACCGAGAAGGCCGAGCAGCTCTTGCCGAACACTTCCGGCGCCAACCAGTCGAGGTCGGAGTGGTTCTCGGCCTCGACACAGGCCGGGCTGGGCGCCGCATCGGCGGTCGACACCGGCGCATCGGGCGGCATCTTGACGCCTGTGTCGCCGCAGGCGGCGAGGACGAGTCCAGCGGTGAAGGCGAGAGAAACGACAGGCGTCTTCACGGCTGGGACCATAACATGGGACACACCGGGCCCGACCGGCGGGCCGCCACACTGTGCGTCGAGTCACGGATCGGGGATCGGCGCCGTCAGCCGGGCCGCCCGGCGGTGGAACTCGGCCGCGACCTGGGTGTCGAGGAACCGCGCCGGCATCGTGTCGCGGGCGAACGGCACCCAGCGGCCGCGACCGGGCCCCGCCGGCTCACCGGTGTTCTCGTTTGCCCGCGCGAAGACGATCCCGGGAGGTGGGGTGAACGGCCGCGGCGGCGTGTGCGGGTGGGCCGACTCCATGATCTGCAGCCAGATCGGCAGCGCGGTGCGCCCGCCGGTGGCGTGCGGTCCGATCGGCGTGAAGTCGTCGCGGCCGACCCAGACCCCGGCCAGGAGATCGGTCGTGTAGCCGAAGAACCAGGCGTCGCGGTAGCCGGTCGACGTGCCGGTCTTGCCCGCCGCCGGTCGCCCCAGCACCAGCGCTCGCCGGCCGGTGCCGCGCTCGACCACGCCCTGCATCAGGTCGACCACCAGGTAGGCGAGCTCGGCCGACATCACCCGCACGCTCGGGCGGTCGGCGGAGTGGTCGTACAGTACCTCGCCGCGCGCGGACAGCACGCGCTCGACGAAGACCGGCTCGACCCGCAGGCCGCCGTCGTCGAGGGTCGCGTACGCCGAGCAGACCTCGAGCAGGGTGAGGTCGGGAGTGCCGAGGGCGATCGACACGTGGCGCGGGATGTCGGACTCGATACCGACGGCGCGCAGCATGTCGATGACGCCGTCCAGCCCGGTGCGAAGGAGCAGCCGCACGCTGACGGTGTTGAGCGACTTGGCCAGCCCGGTGCGCAGGGTGACCGGGCCCTTGTAGTCGCGGTCGTAGTTCTTCGGTCGCCACACGCCGCTGGCGGTGCGCACGGCGATCGGCGCGTCGGGGATGATGTCCAGCTGGGTGGCGCCGGCGTCCAGCGCCGCGGCGTAGATGAACGGCTTCATCGCCGAGCCGATCTGCCGGTGGGCCTGGGTCGCGCGGTTGAACTGACTGGTGGCAAAGTCGTAGCCGCCGACCATCGCCTTGACCCGTCCGGTGTGCGGATCCATCACCACCGCGGCGCCCTGCACGTCGGGGCGCTGGGCCAGCTGCGCGCGGCCGCCGGCTGACAGCTCCGCCGGAATCAGGTCGCCGACCCGCAGCTCGACGCCGCCGTCGCCGCGCCAGGCGCGCAGCGCGCGGGCGTCGTCGGCGACGAGCGTCGCCTCGCGCGGGCCCAGGTCCACGGCCACGCCGGCGGCGCCGGGCAGGGCGACCACGGCGGCCTCGTACGCGACCCCCGGCACCACTGACGGGCTGGCGGTGGCGTCGTCGGCGCCGGCGACGTGCGGGCGTGCCGGGCCGGCGGTCATCGCCGCCAGTGCGTCGCCGTCGAGGTGTCCGATCGGTCCGCGGAAGCCCAGGCGATCGTCGAGCGACTCGAGCCCGCTCTTGACCGCCGCCTCGGCCGCGCTCTGCACCTTGGTGTCGAGCGAGGTGTAGATGCGCAGCCCGCCGTGCAGCACGGCGTCGTTGCCGAAGTGTGAAAGTGCCCAGCGGCGCACGTGCTCGACGAAGTAGGGCGCGGCGACGTGGTTGATCGACCGCTCGTGATCGATGAGCCCCAGCGGCTCGCGGCGCGCCGACTGCAGCTGCGCGGTGCTGATGTAGCCGTCCTCGTGCATTCGCCCGAGCACGTACAGCTGCCGCTCGCGCGCTCGCTTCATGTTGACCTGCGGCGAGAACTTGCTCGGGCCCTTGACCAGCCCGGCGAGCATCGCGCCCTCGGCCACGGTCAGATGGTCGACGCGCTTGCCGAAGTAGACCTCGGCGGCGGCGCCGACGCCGTAGGCACCGTGGCCCAGGTAGACGTGGTTGAGGTAGATGGCCAGGATCTCGCGCTTGGTCAGCTCGCGCTCGAGGCGGGTGGCCAGCACCACCTCGCGCGCCTTGCGCCGGTAGGTGCGCTCCTTCTCGAGCAGCAGCATGCGCGTCACCTGCTGGGTGATGGTCGACGCTCCCTGCTCGGTCTCGCCGGCGCGCCAGTTGGCCCACGCCGCGCGGATCATGCCCGACAGATCGAAGCCCGGGTGCTCGAGAAAGCGCTTGTCCTCGGCGGAGATGAACGCCTGCTGCACGTGCAGCGGCACGCGGTCGAGATCGACCAGCACCCGCTTCTCGAGGAAGAACTCGCCGATCAACTCGCCGTCGGCGGAGTAGACCAGGCTGGCGCGCTTGGGCATGTAGTCGAGCGCGCGCGCCAGATCGTCGGGCAGGTCCTGGCGCAGGCCGTGGTCGATCTCGCGCACGGCGAAGTAGATGCCACCGGCGCCCGCCGACAGGCCGTAGACCAGGAGCAGAGTGAGCAGCCTGAGCAGCGACAGACGGGCCAGCGGCCGCTGATTTCTTGCCGCTCGCCGCCTCTCCGTCACAATTATAGGTATGGGGCGAACGACGGCTGCGGGCAAGAAAGGCTCGCGAGCCGCCATGTGGGTGTTGCCGGTGGTGATGGCCATGGGCAGCGTTGTGGCGGCGCAGACGCCTGCTGCGCCGCCGCCGGAGGAGATCAGCCCGGGCGCGCGCACGCCGCCGGTGCCGGCGACGCTGCCCGCGCCGTACGCGGTGATGGCGTTCGAGAACCGCTCGGGACTCAGCGGCTACGAGTGGGTCGAGGCGGCGGTACCGTTCGTCCTGGCGGAAAAGCTCGAGCGCCACCCGCGCCTGCGCCCGGCCTACGGACCGCTGGTTCTGGCTCGTAGCGAGCCGGTCGCCGCCACCCCCGACAACGTCGCCGCCTTCGCACACGCCCACGGCGCGTCGTGGGTCTGGACCGGCTGGGCCACGCGCATGCCCAACTGGGACCTGCAGCTCGGCGTGGCGCTGTGGTGGGTGTCGCCGAGCTCCGATGGCGTCGTGCGCAAGGTCGGCGAGGTCGTCTCCGCCGACGACGTCAGCCACATCCACCGGATGACCGGCGCCGCCATCGAGGCGCTGTGCGCCCAGGCCGGCCTCGGCCTCGACGCGCGCAGCAAGGCGATGGCCTACCGCGAGCCAACTGCCGACCCGTACGCGTTCCTGTTGTTCGGCCGCGGCCTGGCCTGGCTGACCGGCACCGTCGGCTGGGTCGACCGGACCAAGGCCGAGAAGGCGCTGGCGCGCGCGGTCTTCATCGACCCCAAGCTGGCCGAGGCCCAGCGCATGCTGGGCGAGCTGTACCGGGAAGAGGATCACCTGGCGCGGGCGCGAGGGCACTTTTCCCGCGCGCTGGCTACCCGGCCCGGCTACTACGCCGCCCTCGCCGCCGTCGCCACCGCCGAGACCGATGCCGGCAACCTCGACCGCGCCCGCCAGCTCGACACCGAGATGCTCGCCCAGCGGCCGTGGGATCTCGAGCGCCGCTATCACCTGGGGAACCTGTTGTGGAAGCTGGGACGGGTGGCCGAGGCCCATGTCGAGCTCGACCGCGTGGTCACCCTGCGCCCCGACGACATCCGCGCGCGCCGCATCCTGGTGCTGATCCACGGCGCCGAGGGCAACACCGGCGACCTGGTCAGCGAGCTCGAGGCGGTCGCCCGGCTGGATCCCACCGACGTCGCCACCCAGCTCGATCTGGCCGCGGCCTACTCGGCGGTCGGTCGCGACGACGCCGCGGCGCACACCTACGACGCGCTGCTCCAGCGGCACCCGCGCCACGCGCAGGCGCTGAAGTTCCTCGCCGACCTGCACGCCCGGGCCGGGCGCCGCGACCAGGCCATCACCTACTACCTGCGCGCTCTGTATGCCGACCCGTCCGATCCGCGGCCGTATTTCCGCCTGGCCGCCGCCTACCTGGCCAAGGGCGACACGCGGCGGGCCAAGCACATCTACCGCCTGGCCCAGCGCTTCGACGCCTACCTGGGCGAGACCTGGGGCAATCTGGGCGCCATCTCGTACGGCGAGGGCAACCGCGAGGAGGCGCTGTGGTACCTGTGGCGCGCGGTCAAGGTCGCGCCCCGCGACCCGCGCGTTCGCTACAA
>Ga0114931_10008764_pt1 | contig 12199 bp, 7 predicted proteins | sample 2SBtaG_FD_89579 | JGI IMG/M metagenome (GOLD analysis project Ga0114931, IMG submission 89579) | Deep subsurface microbial communities from Kolumbo volcano to uncover new lineages of life (NeLLi) - 2SBTROV14_V59a metaG | ecosystem: Environmental > Aquatic > Marine > Volcanic | place: Kolumbo...
CCGCGCGGCCTTGTCTTCGAGATCAGCGAGTATCGAGCGGGCGCGCTCGATGACGGGGTGCGGCACCCCGGCGAGGCTCGCCACCTGAAGGCCGTAGCTGCGGCTCGCGGCGCCCGCCTTGACTTGGTGCATGAACACGATTCGGCCGCCGTGCTCCACTGCCTCCAGGTGCACGTTCGCGATCCCGGGGTGGTGTTCGGGCAATGCGGTGAGCTCGAAATAATGCGTCGAGAAGAGTGTCAACGCATGGACCCGCTCGCTCAGTTCGGCGGCGCACGCCCAAGCCAGCGCGAGGCCGTCGTAGGTGCTGGTGCCGCGCCCGATTTCGTCGAGCAGCACCAGGCTTGCGGGCGTCGCGTTGTTGAGAATCACCGCCGCCTCGGTCATCTCCACCATGAAGGTGGAGCGGCCGCCGGCCAGATCGTCGGCCGCGCCGATGCGGGTGAAAATGCGGTCGATCGATCCGATGACGGCGCGCCGCGCAGGGACGAAACTGCCGATATGGGCGAGCACCACGATCAACGCGGTTTGGCGCATGAAGGTCGATTTGCCGCCCATGTTGGGTCCGGTGATCAGCAGCATGCGCGGCGCGTCACCGAGGCGCAGATCATTGGCCACGAAGGGTTCGTCAATCACTTTTTCAACGATCGGGTGGCGACCCGCCTCGATCGCGATGCCCGGTTCTTCCGCGAGCCGCGGCGCATACCAGTCGAGTGCCCGGGCACGCTCGGCGAAGTTGCTCAGCACGTCGATCTCGGCGATCGCCCGGGCCAGTGCCTGGAGCGCGGTGAGGTCTTCGCAAAGGCGTTCGACCAGCGCCTCGTAAAGCGCCCGTTCGCGCTTCAGGGCGCGCTCGCGCGCGCTCAGCACCCGGTCTTCGAAGGACTTCAGTTCGGCGGTGATGTAGCGCTCACTACCCTTGAGGGTCTGGCGGCGCGTGTAGTCGGCCGGGGCCCGCTGCGCCTGGGCGCGGCCGATTTCGATGTAGTAGCCGTGGACCCGGTTATAGCCGACCTTGAGCGTCGCGATTCCGGTGCGCTCGCGCTCGCGCGTCTCCAGTTCGCGCAGGAAGCTGTCGGCGTCGCTCGCCAGGCGCCGCAACTCGTCCAATTCCCGGTCGTAGCCGGGTGCGATCACGCCGCCGTCGCGAACCAGGACCGGTGGCGTCTCCACCAGCGCGCGCGCCAGCAACTCGCGTACCTCGGGTAACGCCGGCGCCTGCGCGCACAGTTGCTGCAAACGCGGGCTGTCAATCGGGGCGAGCAGCGCCTTCAACCCGGGAACCCTGGCCAGGGCCCGGCCGAGTTGGGCGAGGTCGCGCGGTCGCGCCGAGCGTAACGCAACCCGCGACAGGATCCGTTCGATATCGCCGATCTCGCGCAGCGCCTCGCGTAGCGACGCGAGATCGCCGCACGCGACCAACTCCGCCACGCACTGGTGGCGCATCCGCAAGGGTTCGGCGGCGCGCAACGGTCGGCCGATCCAGCGCCGCAGCAGACGGCTCCCCATCGCGGTCGCGCAGCGATCGAGCACCCCGGCCAGGGTGTGTCGCGGTTCGCCGGAAAGGCTCTCGGTCAGTTCCAGATTACGTTGCGCGGCGGCGTCGAGGATGATCGCGTCCTCACGGCGTTCGAGTTTGAGTGTCTGTATGTGCGGCAACGCGGCGCGCTGGGTGGCGACCGTGTAGGTGAGTAGCGCACCGGCGGCGGCCACCGCGAGGGGCATGGCGTGGCCCTCGAAGCCGGCCAGATCGAGGGTCCCGAGTTGCCGTGCGAGCGCGCGGCGCGCGGCATCTTCCTCGAAGTGCCACGGCGGCACGCGTCGCAGTCCGGGTAGCTCCGCGACCGGCGCCGCCGGGGTGACATCTTCGGCGACCAGTGTTTCCGCGGGACGCAGGCGTTCGAGTTCGCCGGCGAGCGCCTCCACGCCATCGAGTTCCATGCACACGAAACGCCCGGCGGCGAGTTCCAGTGCGGCCAGCCCGAAACGCGTATCTTGCCGGTGAATCGCGACCAGGAGGCTTTCCCGATGGGCGTCGAGCAGCGCCTCGTCGGTGATCGTGCCGGGGGTGAGGATCCGGGTCACGCGCCGTTCGACCGGCCCGCGCGCGGTCGCCGGATCGCCGATCTGCTCGCAGATCGCCACCGGCTCGCCGTGGCTCAGTAATTTAGCGAGGTAGGGCTCCACCGAATGCGCCGGAACCCCTGCCATCGGGATCGGCTCGCCGCCCGAGCGGCCGCGACTGGTGAGTGCGATGTCGAGCAGGCGCGCGGCCTTGCGCGCGTCATCGAAGAACAGCTCGTAGAAATCACCCATCCTGTACAACAGCAGGGTGTCCGGGTGTTCGGCCTTGATCCGCAGGTACTGCGCGATGACCGGCGTGTTCTTGTCCGTGGACGCCGTCTTGCTCATTGGCACTAGTGTAATGGGGATCGCCGCGCTCACCTACCTCGTCAAGGGCGCCGCATGCGCTTGGCGTTGCACGCGTCCGCCCCTTGAAGTCGCGCGCGGCGCCTCCATATTAGTTGCGGTTGCCTCGCGCGACGAGGCGGGGTTCCGTATACGGAGTAACAGCATGAGCAGCGACGCCGGCAAAGAGACACTCGGCTTCCAAACGGAAGTGAAACAGATCCTGGATCTGATGATCCACTCGCTCTACAGCAATAAAGAGGTGTTCCTGCGGGAGTTGATCTCCAATGCCTCCGACGCCCTGGACAAGCTGCGTTTCGAGGCGCTCTCCAACCAGGCATTGTACGAGAGCGACAGCGATCCGGAGATCCGCATCGACTACGACAAGGAGGCGCGCACCATCACCGTGCGTGACAATGGTATCGGTATGGGCTACGCCGAGATCAAGGACAATCTCGGCACCATCGCGCGTTCCGGCACCAAGGAATTCTTTCAGGCACTAACCGGCGACCAGGCCCATGACACCCAACTGGTCGGGCAGTTCGGGGTCGGGTTTTACTCCTCTTTCATCGTCGCCGATCGGGTGACCGTCACCTCGCGGCGCGCCGGGGTACCCGAGGAGGGCGGGGTACGCTGGGAATCGAGCGGCGAGGGCGAGTACTCCATCGAGCGGCGCAACGTGGCGCGACGCGGCACCGAGGTGGTCCTGCACCTGCGTGAAGGCGAGGATGAGTTCCTCGAAGGCTATCGCCTGCGTGGCATCGTGCGCCGCTATTCGGATCACATCTCTTTCCCGATCTCGATGCCCGAGGAGGGCGAAAACGCGCGCGGCACCGAGGTCGTCAACAAGGCCACCGCGCTGTGGACGCGCAGCAAGCGCGAGATCAAGGACGAGGAATACAACGAGTTCTACAAGCACGTTTCGCATGACATCGAGGATCCGCTGGCCCATCTGCACAGCCGTGTCGAGGGCAAGCTGGAATACACCGCGCTGCTGTATATCCCGGCGCGTGCGCCATTCGATCTCTATGACCGCAACGTGCGTCGCGGGGTCAATCTGTACGTGCGCCGGGTGTTCATCATGGACGACGCCGAGCAGTTGATGCCGCCCTATTTGCGTTTCGTACGCGGGATCATCGACTCCGCCGATCTGCCGCTCAATGTCTCGCGCGAACTGCTGCAAAAGAATCGCCAGATCGATTCGATCCGTGGCGGGTGCGTGAAAAAGGTGCTCGATCTGCTGAGCGGCATGGCCGACAAAGAGCCCGAGAAATACGCCCGCTTCTGGACCGAACTCGGCCAGGTGCTCAAGGAAGGCGTGATCGACGATCCCAAGAATCAGGAACAGATAGCCAAGTTGCTGCGTTTCGCCACCACCCGCTCGGGGAGCGAGGAGCAGACCGTGTCGCTCGATGAATACGTGGGTCGGATGCAGGAAGAACAGGACAAGATTTACTACATCACCGCGGACGGCTACCAGACGGCGCTCAACAGCCCGCACCTGGAAGTGTTTCGCGAGCGCGACATCGAGGTGTTGCTGCTCACCGACCAGGTCGACGAATGGGTCGTCCATCATCTTGAGAAGTTCGCCGGCAAGGAGCTGCAGTCGGTCGCCAAGGGCGAACTCGATCTGGAAAGCGCCGAGTCCAAGGAAGACGAGGCCGCGGGCGACGACGATGAATTGATTGAGGCTTTCAAGCAAAGCCTCGGTTCGCGGGTCAAGGACGTGCGCATCACCCGTCGTCTGACCACTTCGCCGGCCTGCTTGGTGGCCGATGAACAGGCCATGGATCGGCACCTCGAGCGGCTCCTGCGCGCCGCCGGGCAGAAGATCGACGGTACCCGGCCGATCATGGAGATCAATGCCAAACACCCGATGGTGCGCCGCTTCGCCGCCGAGCAGGACGACCAGCGGCGTGACGCGCTCGGCGCACTGCTGTTCGACCAAGCGCTGCTCAGCGAAGGCGGGCGCCTCGATGACCCCGCAGGATTCGTGCGCCGCATGAACGAACTGTTCCTGGCGGTGGCCGGCGAACCACCCGCGCAAGTCGATGGGGACAGCGCTCAAGGCGCGCCGCGGGAAGCGACCGGGGAGCCCGCGGCCGACGATGAGCCCGCGGCCGAAGGTGAGCCGGCGGCGCAGGAGTCGACCGCGGCGAGCGAGGCGGAATAGTTCCGGCCGCGCCGCGGCTTGTCTGGGCAGGCCGCGGCACGGCTGCTACACTCGTGCGCGATTCGCTAGGAGCATCCCCGAACCCGACAGACTCCTGGCGCCCGGTGGGGGGGCGCTGAGCGCGAATCGCGGAGCATTATGACCGCCAGCCAGTTTAGTGCGCTCGAATACATAAAGAGGCTCTCGGCTGTCGGTACCGCGTTGTCCGCGGAAAAGGACGACCGGCGCTTGATGGAGCTGATCCTGCGCAGCGCCAAGGAACTCACCCACGCCGACGGCGGTACGCTTTACTCGCGCACCGAAGACAACGCGCTGCGCTTCGAGATCATGCTCACCGATTCGCTCGGGATCCACATGGGGGGTACCAGCGCCGATCCCATCACCCTGCCGAACGTGGAGTTGCGCGACACCGCGGGGCACGCAAACGATCACATGGTCGCGGCGCGCGCCGCGGTGAGTGGGGCGACGGTGAACATCCCGGACGCCTACGCCGCGACCGATTTCGATTTCTCGGGTACGCGGGCCTTCGACCAGCGGATGGGCTATCGCTCCACGTCGTTCTTGACGGTGCCGATGCGCAACCATGAAGACGAGGTAATCGGGGTGCTGCAGCTCATCAATGCGATCGATGAGCAAAGCGGCGAGGTCACGACGTTCAGCGCGGCGGATCAAGAAATCGTCGAGTCGCTGGCCTCGCAGGCGGCGATCGCGGTGACCAATAAACGCCTGATCGACGCCCAGCGGGTTTTGTTCGAGGCGTTTATCGAGCTGATCGCCGGCGCCATCGACGATAAATCGCCGTATACCGGGGGGCACTGCCGGCGTGTTCCGGAATTGACCCTGATGATTGCGGACGCGGCGGCCGCCACCACCGAGGGGCCGCTCAAAGACTTCCGGATGTCGCCCGCGGACCGCTACGAGCTCAAGATAGCCGGCTGGCTGCACGACTGCGGCAAGGTGACGACGCCCGAGTACGTGGTCGACAAGTCGACCAAGCTCGAGACCATATTCGACCGCGTGGCGTTGATCCGTACCCGGTTCGAGGTCCTCAAGCGCGATGCCGAAATCCAGCGCTTGCGGCGCCTCCACGACGGCGGCGCGAGCAGCGATGCGCAGGCCTTGCAACGCGAATACGAGGCCACCATCGCCAAGCTCGACGCCGACCGGGATTTCATCGAGCGTTGCAACACCGGTGGTGAATTCATGGCCCCCGAGGATCAAGAACGGGTGCGTGAGATCGCCGCTTACCGGTGGGTGAATGCGGAGGGTGAAGAAGTCGATCTGCTCAGCGAAGAAGAGGTATACAACCTCACCGTGTCGCGTGGAACGCTGACCCCGGAGGAGCGCGAGATTATCAATCACCACATCGTCGCGACCATCAAGATGCTCGAGTCCCTACCCTATCCGAAGCATTTACGCCGGGTGCCGGAGTTTGCCGGCGGCCACCATGAGCGGATGGACGGCAAGGGCTATCCGCGCGGTCTCAGGCGTGATCAGATGTCGGTGCAGGCACGGGTGATGGGGATCGCGGACATCTTCGAGGCGCTGACCGCGGGTGATCGTCCCTATAAGCGGGCGATGCCCTTGTCTCAGGCGTTGACGATCCTCGGGCGGATGAAGGAAGACAACCACGTCGATCCGGATTTATTCGATGTCTTCGTGCGCGACAAGATCTACCTGCGCTATGCCGAGCGGTACCTGGAGCCCGAGCAACTCGATGAGGTCGACGAGGGCGCGATCCCCGGTTATCAGGCCCGGGGGTCCCGCTCCTGAACGCTTGCGATCGGGTGGTGGGATCGCTGGCCAGCGCCTGTCACGCCGCGGTCGACGAACTCGCCAGTGCCGCCGACCTGATCCGCTGGGGCGCGAGCCGATTCGAGGAGCACGGTCTGTGCTATGCGCACGGCACCGACAACGCCGTGGACGAAGCGACCGAACTAGTGCGCTACGCGTTGTGGCTGGAGCCGGGCATCGCGGATGAATTGCTGAGCGCGCGGCTCACGCGGGTCGAGCGCGAGCAGGCCGTGGAACTGCTGCGACGGCGTATCGTCGAGCGCTGTCCAGCGCCGTACCTGACCCATCGCGCCTGGTTCGCGGGTTTACGCTTCTACGTCGATGAGCGCGTCCTCGTGCCGCGCTCGCCGATCGCGGAATGGATCGAGAGCGGCTTCGAGCCGTGGCTGGTGGCGGAGAACGTTACCCGGGTCCTCGATCTCGGCACCGGCAGCGGCTGCATCGCGATCGCCTGCGCCGCGGCTTTTCCTGCGGCGTCGATCGACGCGGTCGACACTTCGCCGGACGCCCTCGCGGTCGCGCTACACAACGTCGAGGCGCACCGGGTGGCGGAGCGGGTGCGGGTGATCGGGTCGGATCTTTATGCCGAACTGGGTACTCGACTATATGACCTGATCGTCAGCAATCCCCCCTACGTCGATGCGCGTGAGATGGCCGCGCTGCCACCCGAGCACCGCCACGAGCCGCGCGCGGCGCTCGCCTCGGGCGCTGACGGCCTCGACTGCGTGCGCCGGATACTTGCCGGTGCACCCGCTCACCTGGCCGCCGACGGCGTGCTGGTGGTCGAGGTCGGCGCCAGCCGCGTGGCGCTCGAGGCGGCGTTTCCCGAGTTGCCCTTGGTGTGGCTGGAACTCGCGAGGGGCGGTGAAAACGTGTTTCTGTTGACCGCGAACGATCTCGCGATGTTCTCCGGCTGAGGCCGCGGCGACACCCGGTGCGTACCCTCGGAAAATATCAGATCGTCAAGGCGATCGGGCGCGGCGGGATGGGTGAAGTCTACCTCGCCCGCGAACGTGGAGGTGGTCGCCGGGTGGCGCTCAAACTGGTTCACCGTCCCGAGGATCCCGAACGCGCCGCCGTTTACGCGCAACTCTTCGACAACGAAACCCGTTTGGTCGGGCTCCTCGACCATCCCGGAATCGTGCGCCTATACGAAGCCGGGAGGGAAGGCGATATCTATTTCGTGGCGATGGAGTACATCGGCGGAGCCCAGACCCTCGAAATCTACTGCCGCCCGCAAAGCCTGTTGCCCCCCGCGCGCGTCATGTCGGTCGTCGGTGCCTGTGCCGAGGCCCTCGCGCACGCACACGAGCGTGGTGTCGTTCATCGCGACATCAAACCCGCCAATCTACTGCTTGGTGCTTCGGGGGAGATCAAGATCAGTGATTTCGGGATCGCGGTGCTGGCCACCTCCGATGTGCTCGACACCCAGCCGTTGCTGGTGCTCGGTTCGCCGCTGTACATGTCGCCCGAGCAGATCCGCGAGGAGCCGCTCACCGGCCAATCGGACGTATTCGCGCTCGGGGTCGTGCTCTACGAACTGCTGACCGGTAGCCACCCGTTCGCCGCGCGCACCCTGGCCGCCGTCACCCACAAGGTACTCGAAGAACCGGTGGCGGCGATCGCGCATGGTCGAGCGGGGATCAGCGACCGCTTGCGCGCGATCGTCGCGCGCTCGCTCGCCAAGTCGCGCGCGGCGCGCTATCCGAGCGCCGCCGAGTTGGCCGCCGATCTCCGCTCTGAAGGTGAACAACCCGGCGCGCCGGTCGCCGGTAGTCGGCGAATCGAAGCGCTGCGGGCGCTCGCCTGCTTCACCCGCTTCAGCGAGCCCGAATTGTGGGATCTACTGCACTGGGCGGAGTGGCGAGAGTATCAAACAGGAGAAGAACTGATCCGTGCCGGCGAGTCCGGAGAGCGAATGTACATCGTGATCGACGGAGAAGTGGAGGTCCGTCACGAGGGTGCCGCGCGAGCGCGGCTCGGCGCCGGGGACAGCCTCGGTGAGGTGGCTTGTCTGGAACCCGGCCGCTACCGTGACGACGCCTACGCGCGTGGCCCGGTCACCGCGCTGGCCCTCCCCGGGGCCGATCTGGTGCATGCGTCGGAACCCTGTCGTGTCAAGCTCCAACAACTCTTGATCCGCCGTCTGGTCGAGCGCCTCGGGCGCACCTAGCCCGCGACTCACGGTTGGTGAAAATTCGCGCGTGCCCGCGAATCACCGTCAGACCCTGGCTGACAGGAAGGTGCCGCGTCGCGCGGCGAACTGTATCGTAACGAACTTGATCCCGACATCGGTGCAGCCGACCCTCGTGTGGGCGTGGATTCCCTTGCCAACCGCCTCGAACCGTGATGCCTCGATCTTGATAACGTGGCCCGGCGGAAGCGGGTACTGGGTGGAAAATCGCATCCCGGTCGGTGACAGATCGCGGATGTGACCGCGCAGTCGTGCGCCGGGCCAATACACGTAGTAGGCGATCGGATCGTGGCCGCGCATGCGGTCCAGGGTCCGGCCACTTTGATTGAAGTGGTCGAGCGAGGACGGCGCGAGGGGGCTGTCGCACTCGACGCAGCGCGCGCCGTCGGCGTGGCGCGGCCCGTGGCGGTGCGGAGTCTTGCAGAACGCGCAGTAGCCGCTGATCAGCGGTTCGTAGCCGGTGGACCCGGGCCGCGCCCGCGCCGTCGTCGCCGAGTCCACCGTGTTCGGGCGCGCGCTCGGTAGTGTGGTTTGGGCGCCGTCGGTCACCGTCGCCTCCCCGAAGAGTGCTGCGTCGTAGGCACCTCGGCGGACCGGATCGCGCAACGTCCGGTAGGCCTGCTCGACCACGGCGGCGGGTGGATTACCGGTGTTCTTGATGGCACGGTAGCTTGCCTCGACCAACGGCGCCGGTGCACAGGGCTGGATCTGCAGGATCCGATAGTAGTTACGCCGGTTGTGCGATGTTCGGGTGGGCCGCGCCGCGATCGGTCGGCCACCCCCGGACAGAACCGCGATGTCGTACCGGGCGAGCAGCTTTTGGTCGTAGCTTGCGCGCCGTCGCTCGTCACGCAACGTCGCGTAGGCGGCGTTGAGCAATGACGCGTTCCAGTCATCGCCGCCGATATCCGGGTGGACCCTGAGTTTCTGCATCAGGGTCCGATAGTTGGCCTTGATCACCTCGAGCGGGGCGTCCGGCTGAGCGTAAAGAATACGGTAGTAGTTGCGGCGATTGCTCAAGTGCGGGTTCCTGCGTTGAGCCTACGAGGGTAGGCCGATGGCTACTTTGTCGGCCGCGCCCGGCGTGACTTTAACCTGGAATCCTCGGTTGGACGGGGAAGTGTGCGTTTGCGGCGGCGCAGGGCAAGGCACAACGATGCGGAATAGTTGTTCTATTCAAAGCGTTGTAACGCCGCCCCGCACCGTCGCAAGCGTGCCATTCGCCCCGGTGCGTGATTCACTTGGCGCGGTAGCGCGTTACAGGGCACGCGGATGAATACATCCCTGTTCGCTCGATAGGGCAGCCTGCGGCGCCGCGCATTCCTTTACCCCGCTTCGCCCCCGCTGCCTACGGTCGAAGTAACGCACCAGCTCGTACTCCTGAGGCGCCACAGTCTTGCCCTGACTTTTTGAGCAGCTACTAGCGACATCCATAACCGTATAAAAACATGGGTTTTTCACTTGAGTGGTGTCCATTTCTACGGCTTGCAGTCGCCGATAATGCCGGTGTATGCCTGCACCGGATTTAGCGCCCGTCTTTTTGGACGGGCACTAAGTAAGCGCCATTCGGTAGCGTTCCCTTTATCCCGGTGTGGAACTGCTGGCACCTATCTTCGAGGGGCCGGCGGCGTGGGGACACGATTCCCCATCGTGTCCCTGCGTTGTATATCAACGCTGAACCACGATTGGCCGGTCTCATCGAGCAGCCGAAAACGGGCGCCGTCGCAACTCACCTGATCGAAGTGCGCGCAACCCGAATACCTTAGCAATGCGGTAGGAATTCCGCTATTCTGACTCAAGCCTTCGAGATCCCTGCGCACGGACTCGACCTCGAAACGCGAACCTTGCCCGGCGTCGATCGACCACGATGCAACCACCTGAGGAGTCCCCGCGATGGCAGATGACAGGGAACAAAAGATTTTCACGGTGGCGGAGCTGACCAAGCTCCTCAAGAGACTGAAGACCGACAGCGGTATGGCGCTCTCCTACGCCTTCGGTATCGGCGCCACGCCTGAAAAGCACGTCCTGGTCATCCACCGGGTGCTGGAAGGCAAGAAGATTTGGGAGAAGGTGAAGGCCGCGAAGCGTGTCAAGAAGGGCATGTACGGCAAGGTATCGGTGGACGGTACGATGATCTTGCTGACGCCCGAGCGATCCCTCTCCGCGAAGAAACGGGACGTCAAGGCCTACCTGGCACTGAACAAGCCCGCGCAACTCGGCCAGGTGAAGCTGCTAAAACCCGACGGCAGCGAGCTGAGCGACGAGGACGAAGATGAGCCCGCCGAGGACAGTGCGGTGCGCAAGCAGCGGCTCGGGCGCCGCCTCGAGAAAATCGTCGGCATGATCGATCGCGTCATCAAGGCCAACCCGGAACGCAAGTCGATCATTCTACCGCTCGTCAAGCAGGCCCGGGGCGCGCTGGACACGGATCACCTCGACGACGCCGACGATCTGCTCAAGCGTACGGCGCTCGCCATGACCGAGACCGGCGCCGGCGCCTCCGGATCCGCTGCGCCGAAGGCCGAGGACCAAAAACCGGAAGCGGCGCCTGCGGTAGTCGATGAGGCCGCGCCGGAGCACTTTCGGGCGGCATCATCGTCGTGGCAAAGGGCGCAGGAGGAGCTACGCGCGGAGATCCTGAAGGTGCAGAAGGCGATCCGCGTGAAACTGCCCGGGGCGAGCACCTACGACGCCAAGCTGGAGGGTTTTCTGTTCGACTACTTCGCGGATCTCTTCAATCAGCTTGATCGCGGGGTGAAGGAAGAAGGGAACAACCGGACCAAGATCGCCCGCGGCCTGATCAAGCAATACCGCAAGGATGCAAAGCAGAATCCGATACTCAAGCACCTGGAGAAAAACCCCTTCGCGGAGGTGAAACTGGAGAAGATCATCAGCGGCGCCTTGAGCGATATCGAATCCAGGCTCGCGGCCTGAACCCCGGCACAACCCGCGATTGAGAACCACTACGGAGGATGGAAACATGTCTGGAAAGCCGAATCTGAGTGAGGACGAACAATGGGTCGCGGAGTTGGGCAGCCTGCTCGGCTCGAGCGACGGGCCGGGATTCAAGGCCCGGTCGATTGGCGCGGAGTACGTCGGTGAGTTCGACGGCGCCGGCTGGCGAATCGGAGAAGAGCCGGAAAAGGGCACCAAGAACCACGCGGTCTGGGAGATCCTCGCGAGCACGGGCCTGGAGTATGTCACCGAGCGCTGGGACCCGGACCAGCGCGACGAGGGGCGGCTGGAGGTGGACGAATCCGGTGCCATGGAGAACAGCGGCGGCATGGACAGCTACGTCATGGACCCGAAAACCGGGGAAATCTACCTGTTCAGCGGTACCAAGCAGACCACCAGAAATCTCGAACCGGAAGAAATCGAGAAACTGCGGGTAAAGAAAAGGGCGATCGAACGATTGGAGGAGGATTTTCGCCGCGAGCTCGAGGAAAAAGGCGTCAGCGTGAAGATCATGAATGGTTTCGCGAAACTCGCCGAGTTACGCGGACAGTTGGATCCGCTCAAACAAGAGAAGGCCAAGGCGGCGCAATTAAAAACAGGGTCTTCGTGGAAACGTGTGGGTGAATTCGAGTAGTTGATCGTGCCGAAAGCCGCATGGATACTGGGCTTTCACG
>Ga0114931_10008765_pt1 | contig 12199 bp, 8 predicted proteins | sample 2SBtaG_FD_89579 | JGI IMG/M metagenome (GOLD analysis project Ga0114931, IMG submission 89579) | Deep subsurface microbial communities from Kolumbo volcano to uncover new lineages of life (NeLLi) - 2SBTROV14_V59a metaG | ecosystem: Environmental > Aquatic > Marine > Volcanic | place: Kolumbo...
AAATCAAATGCAACTAGATTATCAAACAAAGTAAACAAATAAATTAAACAAACAAAATGAAAAAGATTATACTAAGCACAATCAACGCAGATAATGAATTTCCACTAGCCCTCTACTACTTAAAATCTTATGCAGAAAATCATCCGCCAAAAAACAAGGAAATAAACAAAAATTATGAAATAAAAGTAAAAGATTTCTTCAAAGAATCAAATGAAGAAATAGCAAAAGAACTAATAAAAGAAAATCCTGATATAATCGCTTTTTCAAGTTATATATGGAATGTAAAGAAAATTCAGGAAATATCCAATATAATAAGAACTAACACAAAAGTAAAAGATAATCTGAAGATATGGATTGGCGGACCAGACATAGAAGAAAGTCACTTAACAAAAAAAATTGATGTTTTGATAAAAGGAGAAGGAGAAGAAACATTTGTGGAGTTGTTAATAAATAATCTGCAAGAAAATAGTAATTCTAATTTAAAAAAAATAAAAGGTTTAATTTATAAAGATAAAGAAGAAAAAACAAAGTTTAGTGGACTAAGAGAACCACTAGAAATTGATAGCATACCCTCACCATTTCTAAATAATACGGTAAGCCTAGAAAAACTCAAAGAATACAAATACATATTGTACGAAACCAGAAGAGGATGCATATTCAAATGTGGATTTTGTAAAGAAGCTTATAAATCAGATAAAATAAGATATTTTTCACTTGATAGAATAGATAAAGAACTAAAATATTTAATAACAAATAATTTGGCAGTGGAAATAATTGATCCATATCTTAACACTTCTAAAGAAAGAACTTTAAAATTATGTAACATAATTGCAAAGTACAATAATAATAGTATAACATGGGTTCCACTGGTTTACTATTCTCTTGATAAAGAAACTATTGAAGCATTAAGAAAAGCAAATATAAATAGGGTTGAGATAGGACTTCAGAGCATAAATAAAGAAACGCTAAAAAATGTGAATAAACTTGTTGACATAGAAAAATTCAAAGAAAAAATATCTTTATTTGACGATTATTTTAAAGTTCACATAGACTTAATAAACGGTCTTCCAGGCGTTAATTATTTCACATTTGTAAGGACTCTGAATTTTTGTGTAAATCTTGGAAAAAGAATACTAGTAGAAAAGTTAAGTGTGGATAATTACACACCATTAAGAGAAAACGCAGAAAAATTAAAATTAAAATTTGAAACAGAACCCCCATACCTTGTTATTGAAAATTATTCGTTTAGCAAAAAAGAAATTAGAAAATCTTCGCTAATGACTTCATCTTTTCTAAAAGAATATAATTCTTATTTAGACTAAACTAACAATGATTTGAAACTATTCAAGTTAAGATTCTAGTCTGATTTAATTTCGTTAAAATTACATTTATCACATAGATGCATAGAAAAATTACCTGTCATGTGTGCATCAACATATTCAAGTCTAGTTGGAGAATTCCAAACCTCACTAATTGTCTGTTTATTCAAATCACCAAGAATAACCTCTTTATTCCAATCAGCACAACAAAGAATAACTCTTCCATCAACAAGAACATATAATTGATTTAAAAGACGAGAACAAGGAACTTTTTTTATTTCTGACAAAGGAGGGTTGATGTCATAATCACGAACATTTCCAGCTCTGTTTTCATATTTAAGAACATGAACTGCAATATGTAGTTTATTAAAATAATCAACGATGGGTTTTGGATCAATACCAGTTTTTAAAACATGAACTGCCAAATCAGGTGCAGGTTTTGAACTGTTTTTTCTTTCTTTACATTTATTGATAAAAGAAACAATTCTATCCCTTGTTTGTTCAAACTTTAAAGGTTTCATTAAGCGCTCATAATCCTCTTTATTAGAACCATTAAAAGAAAAAATAACTTGATCAATTTTTGATTCAATAAGTTTATCAGCAGTTTTTTCATCTAAAAGAGAACCATTAGTAAAAATCTTAACAATGGCTTTGGAGTTTTCCTTTGCAAATTTAATATACTTAAACAAATCTTTATTCAAAAGAGGCTCATTAAGAAAGAATGGAAGAATCTGTCCAACCTTATTAGGCTTACACTCAAGAATAATCTTTTTGTATAAATCAAAGTTCATTAATTTATAAGTCTCTTTAGCTTCTGTGTAAGGATAAGGGCAAAAAGAACAAGCAGCATTACATTTATTACTAACTTGAATTTGAACAAAAGAAGGAAAACTCTTAGTATCTGCAGACAAGTTGCTATTAAAAGCATCCTCAGTTAAAAAATCTTTCATAATAGCAGAATGCACAAAAAGTTTTTAAATCTTCTCAACGTCTATTTATTAAGGGGTCAGAAAACGTATTATATTAAGAGATATTTCCCAGTATAAAGACTATAAAAAAAGAAAAACAATGAAAAAAACGAAAACAGAAACAAAAACTAAGAAAAAAGAACAAGATAAAAAAGATTTGAAAGGTTTAATGAACCCTACAAGTAAATACAATCAAGAGCATAAAATGTTTGATGAAAGTGTACTTTTAGAAAAAGAAGAAGAAACATATGTTAATGGTAATCCATCAGAAAGACCACAAGGTATTTGGCCTCTTGATAACGACTTAGTAATTGAAGAAGCAGATTATGATTCAAATGATTTATACGTGAAAATAAAGAATATTTCCTTAGAAGGAGTAGATATAATAGAAATGGGAGTTAAGTACAATCCAGATGAAAGTATAGAATTTGTAAATACAAATATTAATCTTCCAGTAGGAGAAAAAACAGTCAAAGTATCATGTCCAAGAGGTATACCTGTTAAGTTTGTGCTAAGAACCTCCAGATTTACAGGAGTTGGAACATCAAGAGACTTTTTGGATTGGTAAAACTCATATTAAAGTGAGAAATAACTCAAAAAAAGATTTGTGATTTATTCCAAACAAATATTTAAAAATTAGTCATCATTCTAAAACATAAAAAGTAATCGGAGCTAAAAAATAAATGCAATACATGCCAAAGCCACACTCATTACATCTGCAATGGCACATAACTGAAAAATGTAACTTCAGATGTACACATTGCTATCTAAATGAGGAATATATCAAGCAAGAACTCTCAACAAAAGAATGCTATAAAGTGATGGATAACTATGTTGATTTCTGTAAAAAAACTGATATAAAACAAGGACGAAATATAACCTTAACAGGCGGAGAACCAATCTTAAAAAAAGATTGGTGGAAAATTCTAGAGTATATCAGTGAATATAAGAAAAAAGGCGAGATAGATCGATTCTACATCATGACAAACGGTTCAACAGTAACTGACGATATAATCAGAAGATACAAAGAATTAGGCGTTAATTACATGCAAATAAGCGTTGAGGGAATGGAAAAGGTCAACGATGAAATTAGGGGTAAAGGAAACTTCAAAAAAGCAATAAACGGTGCAAAAGTAATAATAAGACACGGAATACCATTATCATTCTCATTGACACTAACAAAGAAAAATGTCAAAGAAGTAGAACCACTAGCAAGACTTGCAGCAAGCATAGGAGTTAGCGGAATGGGTGTTGGAAGAATAGTCCCAATAGGAATGGGAAAAAATATGAAAGAGTTAATGCTCTCACCACAAGAAACAAAAGAATGGTTTGAAGAATGTGATAGAATAAACCAAAGACTAAAAGAAGATGGCATAAGATTTGGAGTGGATTTTCACTGCTCAGACGGAATATATAGAGATATAAGACCAGGCGCACAAGACGCACAAACAGGACATGGCTGCTCCGCACCATTTGATGTATTCACCCTCCTTCCAAACGGAGACGTAGTACCATGCAGAAGACTGCCAATAGTTGTAGGAAACATAAGAGAAAAAAGTTTTCTTGAAATACACTATTCAAACAACGACATTTGGAATCTGAAAAATTGGGATAACAAATCAGACATATGCAAAAACTGTGAAACAGCCCAACAATGTAGAGGTGGAGGAAAATGCATAGCATACGGGTGGTTTGGAACACCATACGCACCAGACCCGGATTGTTGGAAAGTATTTGGAAAAGATTTATCAGAAAAAAAATTTGAGAAGAACCCAAACTCAGATACAATAACTTATTTTAGCAGATACATAAACAACTTAAGATTGGATCTTCCAAGATTATCCGCAGAAGACAAAAAGAAAAAAGTTCGAAGGGTAAAACTTGACAAACTCAATAAATTCAAAAAAGGAGAATCAGATGTTGTATATTTTGAATTTGAAGAAAAAGACTTAAATGAAGAAACAGGCAAAAAAGTATTAGACTTTATAGAAAAAAATAATGTACGAGTAGGTCACCACCTACCACCATGCATATTTGACTTTAAAACATTAAGAACAATAAACACACCAACACCAAATAATTGTTTAGAATGCCCATCACTATTTGAAATAAAAGATAAAAAAATAGTCTTTTGCAATGGACGAGTTGGACCTGACTTTAAATTCATGGATAGCAAAGAACAAATACAAGAATATTTCATGCTTCTAAAAGACTATGATAAACCAGAACTATTTAAGAAATGTCATAATTGTTCCTATTACAGACGTGGAACCTGTGCTTACATAAAAAATTGTAGATTAAAACCAGAAAGAAAAGAACTCAAGAAAGTAGCAGTTACCGCGTGTGGGTGTTGAGTGCCTGTTTTAGTTAACTAAATAGCTGATTATAAAAAATGGTGAATATTGTAACAAATTATAATTGTACACAAAATTGTGGTTTTTGTTTTCAAAGAGAAATGAAAAACCAAGATAAAATCATGAGCTTAGAAGATTTTAAAAAAACAATTGATTGGATGTGTAAACAAAAAGTATTTAGAAAAAGAGTAAAAATTCTTGGCGGAGAACCAACGCTACATCCAAACTTTAAAGAAATGATAAATTATCTAAAAGAAAAAAAGATAGTTGCCACAATTCTTACAAACTTTTATTTTGATAAAAAAAATTTGAAATATTTCTTGCCAGAAGTAGTAGAAGAAGTTCTTGGAACATATTACCCATCAAAAAAATTAGATTATAATGTAAAAGAACTAATAAAAAAAGGAAACACAGTAGTGCTAAGTTATAATATAAGCAAAAAGAATAAGAATTACAAATACATAATAGATGCAACAAAAAAGTTTGGTCTTAAAAAAGTAAGATTTTCGATAGCACATCCAAGTTCAAGAAGAAAAAATGATTATGTAAAGATAGAAGAATTAACAGAAGTTGGAAAAGTAGTTATGGACTTTGTTAGAGATTGTGTAAATAATGACTTAACACCAGTTCTTGATTGCACATTACCACTATGCATGCTTGGAGACAAAAAAAACATAAAATATTTTACAGAAAAAGTTACTAATAGTACCGAGCCTTGCGGAATACCACTTGATTTAACACCTGATATGGACTTTATTTACTGCTTTCCGTTAGCAGAATACGCAAAAACCAATATTAACGAAGTAAAATCATTTAAAGACTTAACAAAAGCACTTGATGTTAGTAAGCTTAGAGAGAAATTTTTATTTGAAGATTGTAAAACCTGTGTTTATTGGTATAGAAAACAATGCCAAGGTGGATGTCTAGCCCTAAAAACATAAATAATAATATAAATGATTAAATAAAATATAATTCTATATGAATAAGTTTAGTCATTGGTTAAAAGAGCTTAGAAAAAAACATATTTTTTTCTTCTTAATACTAGCATTACTAGTAATAGTCACAATTTATGATTTAGGTAAACCAATACTCCAAACAGACGAAGCAGAATTATATTTTGCAAGCCAAAGAATATATGATACAGGCGTACCAAAAGGGTTTTATAATATTCAATTCTATGAAAACGCACTTCTTGTAGAATCAAATTCAAGCATGTATGCATATGAGCCGACTAATTATCCAGACACAAATTCAGATTTAGTTCTTAGAAAAGGTTGGCTTCCATACTATATAACAGCATTTTCTTCATTATTTGGAACAAATGAATTCATATTAAGATTTCCATTTGCACTAATAGGAATACTTGCAGGAATATTTATCTATCTTCTCGCAAAGAAATTGTACAATGAAAGAACTGCATTAATTGCAATGTTTATCTACACACTCAGTCCCACTGTAATATACTATGATCGCTTTGCAAAGTATTATTCACCAATGTTATTATTTGTAATTACTACAACTTATTTTTTTATAAAAGCACAAAAAGAAAAAAAATATTTTTTACACGCAGCAATAAGTCTTACATTGTTATTTTATACAAACATAATGATTTTTGTAGCGATGGTTTTATTCATTGCTTTAGCAAGTGTAATTCTAAAACCAAAACTTAGAGATTTAATAAAAACAGGACTAATAGTTTTCATAACAACAGTTCCATGGTTATTACTTACAAGTTTTAGGATAACATTCGAACCAAGATATGGATTTGAAAGAGGTATTTGGGAAGGAATAAAAATTATACTTCTTCCAATAAACAAAAGTGGGGTTTTATCTTTATTGTTTTACTTAGCAATAATAATACTTTTAATTAAGATAAAAGAAAAAAATAGTCAGTTCTTATTAGCATTTGTTTTTTCACTAATAATAATTCCATTTTTTCTTGCACCTGCAACTACTTATTCAGATAGAGCATTTTTACCATTAATAGTTCCAATGTGTTTAATGATTGCGTTAGTAATAGAAATGGGCGGAGCACTAGTTGAGAGAAAAATAAAAGAAAAACATTTACGACAAAAAAAAGCAAAAGCAAAAAACAAAGAACATCATAAAAAAATATTAGTTCATACACATAAAAAATTATTAAATGTAAATATAATCATCATATTAATTCTTTTAACAATTTTGATACCAGTTGATAGTCTTTGGACTATTGAAAATTATTACCAAATAAAACCATATAATATATTTAACCTTCAAAGAGTTAATCCCTACATTGGATTAAATACATTTGTTCAAGAACAAAATATTAGTAAAGAGGATATATTACTTCTTGCAACTGAAGAACAATTCTCAGCAATGTATTATACAGGAATAAAAACTCAATTAATCTGGCCTGTAAGAAAATCATTTATTGACAATTATCAGGGTAATTTAATAATATTGGAACAAAACTCGCCTGAAGGCACATGTAATTTTTTTCACAAATATGTAGAACCAAAATGTTTTGAAAATAAAACTTATTTAGATAGAGTGTCCAAATGTGAAAAACAAGTATATCAATATGGCGAAGATAAGGATGATAAAAACGCGACTTTTTATTTTTGTAAGAAAAGAAATAATTATCTAGAAGGAACAAATGGACTTTTCTTTAATGATTTTCCAGAAGGAATGCCACCTGACTTTATATGGGATAAAAACGAATTCGAAGTTGGAGCTAATGTTTATAATTATGGAGAAGCAGATGTAGATAAATTAAAAATTCAGTATACAGGCGAATTTGCAAAAGAAAAATATGATGCAAAAAAAGAGTTCACTTTTGATACAAACCTTAGCGCTGCAAAGAGAAATGAACTTGGAGAAATTGAGTATCAACATCAACTATTCAGATTAGGTGGGGTTACTTACAAATATAAGCTTCTTCAAAAACAAGTTTACACAAATGTATCATTAAATTTATGCTATCCATATAAGACTATGTTGAGAGTAAATATTTGTCCGGAAGAGAAAAAAATATGTGGTTTTCAAATTTCTTCATCACCAGTACAACCAAAATGGCTTGAATATAAAGGACTGAAAATTAACTTTACAATTGACAATTTTGGAAATGGAAAAATGACTGATTTTCAAACTTGTAAGAACAATGTTTCCAAAGAAATAATTCCTCTTAATAGTAAATATTTTTCCTGTGAGTATAATGGTTATAGATATGTTTGCAGGGGAGATAATTCAAAGATTGAAAAAGGAAAATCTTATTTAATCTCATTTAATTTTGATTACTTAGAAGAGTTTAAAAAAAGTATTCTTCTTAGAAGCAGAGAGTTAAACAAATATGACTTCAACAACTTCAAAAATAATTAGTGGTTTAGTAATACTTGGAATAATAATTTTTATAATTGTTATTTCATATGGTAAATTATTTGTTCCTGAAGACAAGATTCTAAAACCTAAAAATTTTGAATTACCTAAAGAAAGCGATTTGATTTCTTGTCAACTAGATTGCACTTTAAATGATGGAGTGTTTCATGAGAAGTGTATTGGTTATAACGGATGTGAAGATAATAATTTCTTAAGAGATAGTGGGTATTGTGAAGAAGACTCAGATTGCGTTCTTGATCTTGGGTGTTGCATTGACTTGTGTCAAGGAGATGAATGTTTAAATCAAAAATATTGTCGCTCTTCAAATGAAAAATATGTCAAAGCACATGAATTTAGTTGTCAATATGGAATTAAATGCGAAAGTCATTCTACTTGTTTAGAATACAAGAACGCAAAATGTTTGTTTAATAGATGTAGAATCACGAACTAGACAATAATTAGGCACTATTAAGAACATCAAGGTTTACAATCAGATTCTATTATCAAATTATAATCTCCTAAAGGAAGTTCTAAGTTTGTGCTCAAAGAAATATTTTCTTGAGGTTGAAGTGTAATTGAATCAAGTGGTACTGATTCGTTTAAGTAAGATATTTTTGTATCACAGGTTAGTGCTTTATCTGTTGGGTTCTTTATACTATAGAGTATTAAGTCTGATCGTGTTTGATTATCATGAGCCCAGCTAACATTATAGATTTTCACATCATCTTTGACTGTGTTACAAGATGTTAAAGCTACTGAAGATAATAAAATTATAACAATAAAAATAGCATTAATTACATTCATAATAGTTCTAGGTCTTAGATATTATTAAATATATCGGAAAAAAGAAAACAAATATAAATACTTACAATGTAAGTAAAAACAAAAAAAAGAAACAACAAAAAAAGAAAACAAATATAAATACTTACAATGTAAGTAAAAACAAAAAGAGCAATAATTTCGAAAAAATTTAAATATAAATACTTACAATGTAAGTAATGATTAAGACGGAAAAACTATTTCTTCAAACAAAAGATTTAAATAAGAATATACTTACAATGTGAGTATAAAATAATTTGTAATTTCGTGCTAGGGTAGGTAAAACGAGAATCAATACAGATAAACAGGGAGCTAGAACTATTTCTAATATAAAGATACCTAGCACAATTCTTCTTGATAGAAACCTATCAGTTCTAGAACCCATCGCCGAATATCTCAAAGAAGAAAAAGGCCTAACCTACCACGAAATCGCATTAACCCTAAACAGAGACGACCGAACCATATGGACTGTTTATCATCGAGCAAAAAAAAAACGAGAGAAGTCCCCCAAGACAAAAATTTCTAAACACAAAAAAATCGCCCTACCCGCGAAAATATTTTGCGATAGAACACTCTCAGTTCTAGAAGCAGCGAGCGAATATCTCAAAGAAAACAAAGAAATGACATATCATGAGATAGCCCAAGCGCTAGCAAGAGATGACAGAACCATATGGACAGTATACCACCGAGCAAAACAGAAGAGAGGAGGTGTCAAATGGAAGAATTAACCAAGAAAATAGGACGCCTTGAAACTGAAATAAAACTTCTGCACAGCTCAGAAAAAGCATTGCTAAGAGAAAGAAGAAAAAGAAAAATTAGCAAAGAAGAATATGAATTCCACAAAGAAATAAGAAAAAATGGTAAGCAATTAGTAGAATATCATAGTAAAGTACAAGAAAAACTAGACAAAGCAAAGAAAAAACGCGAAGAAATAAGACAACAAACAAAAGCAAAAGAAAAGAAAGTAGTAATGATATTTGCAATAGGAATAATGCTCATAATAGGACTAATAGCAATAACAAACTATGACGGAATAACAGGACTAGCAACATTCACAAAAGAAACAACAAAAACAATAGAAATAGGACAAACATTCAATCAGACAACAGAGTTAGGACTAAACATAACAAACGCAACAAGCCTATCGATAAGTGGACAAATAAAAGGAACAGGAACAGCAGAAGTAATACTCATAACAAATGGAACAAATTTAACAGTTATGAAAAGAACAATCTCAGGTGGAAAATCAGGAAACCTAATAACAGGATTTGCAGTGAGCGACTTGACAACACCTACAAACATAACAAAATCAGAGATTTTGAACAATAAAACAAGTTCCAACATTACAAAATCAGAGATTTTGAACAATGAAACAAGTTCCAATGTAACAAAATCAAAGATTTTGAACAATGAAACAAGTACCAATGTAACAGAAAACATGAGTGAAAACATTAGTGAAAACATCACAGAACCAATAAACATAAGCACAACAACAAACTTAACTGAAAACATCACAGAACCAGAGATTTTGAACAATGAAACAAATTCCAACATTACAAAATCAGAGATTTTGAACAATGAAACAAGTTCCAACATTACAAAATCAGAGATTTTGAACAATGAAACAAGTTTCAATGTAACAGAAAACATAAGCATAAACACAACAACAAACATGAGTGCAAACTTAACTGAAAACATCACAGAAAACATAACAATACCCGTAAACATAACAGAACCAGAGATTCAGAACAACGAAACAAATTCCAACATTACAAAATCAGAGATTTTGAACAATGAAACAAGTTTCAATGTAACAGAAAACATAAGCATAAACACAACAACAAACACGAGTGCAAACTTAACTGAAAGCATTACAGAACCAGAGAATCTGAACAATGAAACAAGTTTCAATATGACAACAAACATCACAACACCAGTAAACATTAGTGTAAACTTAACTGAAAACATAACAACAAATATCAGCACAAATATCACAGAAAATATTACAGAAAACCTAAGCGCACAAATAACAGAATTTACAAACGAATGTTTAGAAACATGTGTTGCAAACATACCAAATGCGAAATTAATCATAAAAATCAAAGGAGTAAAACTAACAATAAACAAAATCACATACAAACAAAAAGCAGAAAACAAAGCACCAGAACAAACAAAAACAATACCAAACATAACATTCTACAACGAATACAAAATAAACGGATCAAAATACTTCAAAGACCCAGAAGGAGACAATATAATCTACGATATGAAAAGAGTAGATGCAGTAAAATCAATAATACATGGAGAAATAATCAAACTAGTAACCAACCAAACAGGAACATATGAAACATACCTATACGCAACAGATGGAACAAGCCTAGTAAGAAGCAACACATTCACAATAACAATAGGAAAAGCAGAGAATGTAACCACAAATAAAACAACAATAGCAGAACAAAACATAACACAATACCAAGCAATAATAGGACAACCAGTAAAATGGAAGAAAACAATAAAAATACAAAACACAACACCAGAAATAATAATCCCACTACCAAAAAACTCAGTCAACATAAAAGTAAAAAGTAACCAAAACAAAATAGACATATCAAAAATAAGCGTAATAGAAAACAAAACAAGAAAAAAACTAGAAGAATACGAAACAGACAAAGAAATAAAAAGTGTAAAAGATAAAATAAACAAAAGCAACAGCCAACAAACAAAAAACAAACTAAAAACAAACCTAAACAAACTAAAAGCAAAAAAACAAAGCATAATAACAGGAGAAGTAATAACAGAAAGTGGCGAACCAGGATTCTTCACAAGACTACTAAAACGTGCAAGAAAAGCAGCACAAAATTCAGCAATAACTGGAAGATTAGTTCAAGAAGTACCACCAGCACAAACAAGTCCAATAAAAGAAATATCAATAAAAACAACTCCAACAGAAAATACAACAGAAAATATCAGTGTAGAAAAACCAATAATCAATGTTAATGAAACAACAAACAACACAATAAATGAAATTATAAGCAAAAAAACAAATGAAACAATAAACAATTCAATAGTAGAAATAGTAGAAATAAATAATTCAAACAATAGTACAAACATCAGCGCAAACATTACAAAATCAGAGATTCTGAACAATGAAACAAATTCCAATGTAACAGAACCAAAGATTCTGAACAACGAAACAAATTCCAATGTAACAAAATCAAAGATTTTGAACAATGAAACAAGTTCCAACATTACAAAATCAAAGATTCTGAACAACGAAACAAGTTCCAATGTAACAAAATCAAAGATTTTGAACAATGAAACAAGTTCCAACATTACAAAATCAAAGATTCTGAACAACGAAACAAGTTCCAATGTAACAAAATCA
>Ga0114931_10008766_pt1 | contig 12198 bp, 15 predicted proteins | sample 2SBtaG_FD_89579 | JGI IMG/M metagenome (GOLD analysis project Ga0114931, IMG submission 89579) | Deep subsurface microbial communities from Kolumbo volcano to uncover new lineages of life (NeLLi) - 2SBTROV14_V59a metaG | ecosystem: Environmental > Aquatic > Marine > Volcanic | place: Kolumbo...
AGATCATCTGATCGTCATGAACATGTGCGGGCGTGGCGACAAGGACATCTTCACCGTTGCGAAGCATCTCGGTTTCGACATGGACGAGGCCGACTGACAGCGGTTATGCGGCTTGCCTCGTCCGGGCGCGGCAAGCCCTTGACAAAACGGCACGATCTTCTCGACCCCGCCCTGTCAGGGTGGGGTCTTTGGATGTTGGCGCGGGGCCGTCACGGGCATAAACCCCGGTTTATGGCTTTTTGCCTGCGGTTTAGGGCGGGGCGGATAAACCTGCGGCGAATGGCCGGCCGGCGCATCTGCCGGCAAGGTGGCGATGTCCGAGGGGCGAACGCCCCGGCGACGACAGACCCAACGCGGCCCGATGCTGGGGCGCGGCAAACCAAGAGGAAAAAAACATGAAGAGAATTTTGTTGATCACCACGGCGCTCGCCATGGGCAGCGTGACGCTGGCCCATGCCAAGGTGACGGGCCAGGTCTCGGGCACCAGCGCGCACGCGACCCACACGAAGAAGGCCAAGGGCACCAACACCACCGATGCCGACAAGAGCGGCGACAGCGAATCGGGAAGCAATGGCAGCGATGACGGCGGCAGTGGCAACAGCAATGGCGGGGGCGACGACGGCGGCAATGGCGGCGGCAATGGCGGCGGCGATGGCGGCGGCGATGGCGACTGATTGCGCACATGTCAGCATGACGTAAGCATGGCCTGATGGAATTGGACGGGTCCCGCTGACGGGGCCTGTCCGCACGCTTGCCACGCCCTTATCCCAAGGGGGGGACAGCAAGCGCGGCGGTCAACAGGAGCGACCCGCGTGATGAGACACCCCATTTTCCTGTCCCTGTTGCTGGTGGCCCTGCTGGCCGGCGGGCCGGTCTTGGCCGGGAGCATGGCCGACAGCGTGGCGCGGCAACTGCGCGCGCAGGGATATTCCGACATCGCGATCTCGACCACGCTGCTGGGGCGCAAGCGGATCACCGCCACCGGCCGGGGCACGCGGCGCGAGATCGTCATCAACCCGCGCACGGGCGAGATCCTGCGTGACTACACGCGCGGCAAGCGCACTGTCGTGCCTATCCTGAACCCGTTCGGGTTGTTCTCGGCGACGCCCGACAGCGGGCCCGACAGTGGGTCAGACGCCGGTGACGACAGCAACGGCACCGACGGGGGCAATGACGGCGGTGGCGATGGTGGTGGCGACGGAGGTGGCGATGGCGGAGAGTGAACCCTTGCACGCCCCGTGCATGGCAGAGCGCGGCCGATGACGCGCTGGTCGGTGTTGGTGGTCTTCACCGTGCAGGCGCTGTGCACGGTCTTCTTCATCTCGGACATCCTGATGACGGTCCTCGGCCTTCGCGCCAACCCCATCGCCTGGCAGACGCGGGAGTTGCTGGAACTCGGCGCCGCGCTGGGGCTGTTTCTGGGGATGGTTCTGGGCTGGATCGCGTGGCGGCGCACACATCTGCGCGCGCGGAATTTCGAACGCCGCCTGCGCGCGGCGTCGGGCGCGTTCATCGACCTGATGGAAGACCGTTTCACCACTTGGGGGCTCACCCCGGCCGAGCGCGACGTGGCGTTCTTCGCGCTCAAGGGCTTGAGTCTGGACGAGATCGCCGCGGTGCGCGAGACTTCGGTCGGAACGGTCAAGGCGCAGACCAACGCGATCTACCGCAAGGCTGGCGTCAGCGGCCGGGCGCAGCTTCTGAGCCTCTTCATCGACGACCTGCTCAACGACGCGCTGCCCGCAGCGCAGCCCATGATCGCCGGCATATCGTGAACCCGGTCAGGTCCGCAAGGCGTGCCGCCTGAGGATTTCGAGCGGCACGATGTCAAGCGCACGCTCATGCGTGGCCTCGAGGCGGATTTGCGGGGCGCATCCCTCTTCATGGGCCTGCAGGAACCGCCCGGCGCACAGGCACCACTGATCGCCCGGTTTCAGCCCCGGAAAGCCGAATTCGGGGTGTGGTGTGCTCAGGTCGTTACCGACATATTTCGAGAAGGCGAGGAATTCCGCGGTCATCAACGCGCAGACAGTATGACTGCCCCGGTCCTCGGCGCAGGTATTGCAACAGCCATCGCGGAAAAAGCCGGTCATGGGGTCGGTGGAGCAGGGGGCAAGCGCGCCCCCGAGCACGTTTATCGGCTTTTCCTTGCGGATCATGACGCCCTCGCCTGGCTTCGGTTTCGTTTCCCGCGAAGGGTAGCACCCGATCGCCGCGGTGCAAGGGCGCAAGCGCGCAAGGCTGAAATGCAACACTCCCTGGTGCTAGGCACCGGGCGGCGGATCACTTGAAGGCACAGCCCTCGCGCAGGCCGAGACGCTTGAAGATCATCGCCGCCGGGCAAACGCCCGTGAACGCCGCCTGGATCATGTTGACCGCGATGAAGGCGGTAAACCACATCCACAGGGGCGACACCCAGAGGGTGAGGGCGAGGCTGAGCAGGATCATGAGGCCGGCAAAGGCAAGAACGGCGCGGTCGAGTGTCATCGGAGAAATCCTCCTTGCTGGTCACTGGCGCTTCACGCCTCCCGCCGGTCCGCGGCTGCGTCCGGCTTCGGCGTGGTCGATTGGACTCTAGGCTTTTCGCCATAAGAATTCAATATATCGCATATCAAGGTCGAGCCGCCGTGAGCGCCGATTGAACGGGCGGTCGCGCCGACATCCCGCGCGCCATCCCCGAAGATGTGAGCCGCGTCACGCGCGCCCTGATCATCCATCCCGGGCGCCTCTCAGCCGCCCTTCAGCCGCGCCAGCAGCACCACCTCGCTGTCGGGGTTCACGGGGGTGAACCAGCTGTCGTTATAGACCTTGCCATCTATGGCGACCGAAACGCCGCGCGCGATCTGGGGCTTCAGCGCGGGGTAGCGCGCGGTCAGGGCGTCGAGCAATTCGCGCAGGTTGCCGGCCTCGACCTCGACCTCGCTTTCGCCGCCGGTGGCGGTGGCGAGCGATGCCCACAGGCGCACCTTGACCATGGTCCCGTCCTTCCTCGTGATCCGCTGTCAAACGCTCCCGACATCTTTGGGCCCGTCCCGCACCCATCCGTCCCGGTGGGCGGGCGCGGGGAGCCAGGGGCGCGCGTCGGAGATGATGAGACGCGCGTCTAGCCGTGCTGCATCGCCATCAAGAGCTTCGGCGGAGACATCGGCAGCTCGGTCATCCGCACGCCCGCCGCCGCGGAGACCGCGTTGGCGATGGCCGCAAGCGGCGGCACGATGGAGGTCTCGCCGACGCCGCGCACGCCGTAAGGATGGCCGGGGTTGGGGATCTCGAGGATCACCGGCTCGATCATCGGCAGATCGGAGGCCACCGGGATGCGATAGTCGAGAAAGCCGGGGTTTTGCAGCACCCCATCCTCGCCATAGATATATTCCTCGTTGAGCGCCCAGCCGATGCCCTGCGTCGCGCCGCCCTGCAACTGCCCCTCGACATAGGAAGGATGCACCGCCTTGCCGGCGTCCTGAAACACCGTGTAGCGCAGGATCTTCGTCGCCCCGGTTTCCGGGTCGACCTCGACATCGACCATATGGGTGGCAAAGCTCACCCCCGCGCCCTCGGCATTGACCTCGTGATGCCCGGAGATCGGCCCGCCGGTATTGGGGGCGATGGCGGCGATCTCGGCGAGGCTCATCGGCTCATTATCGCCGGCGTTCGGCCCCGCCGGATGCACCGCGCCATCCTTCCACACCACCGCTTCCTCGTCGATCTCCCACAGCCGCGCCACGCGCCGGCACATCTCGCGCTTGGCGGCGCGCGCCGCCTCGATGGTGGCCAGCCCGACGGCAAAGGTCACCCGGCTGCCATCGGTGACGTCGTTGAGCCCGAGCGAGGCGGTATCGGCGATGACCGTGCGCACCCGGTCATAGGGGATGCCCAGCTCCTCGGCGGCCATCAGCGAGATCGAGGCGCGCGAGCCGCAGATATCGGGGTTGCCCTCGGTGACGTTCACGGTGCCGTCGGAGGCGATGCTGATAGACACGGAGGTATTGCCGCCGAAATTGAACCAGAAGCCACAGGCGACGCCGCGGCCCTGATTGGCCCCGAGCGGCGCGCTCCAGTGCGGATGATCGCGCGCCGTGCGCAAGGTGGCCTCGAGCCCGATCGCCGGGTAGGTCACGCCATAGGAGGCGCGCGTGCCCTCGCGCGCGGCATTCTTCAGCCGCATCTCGAGCGGGTCGAGCCCCAGCAACCTGGCCGCCTCGTCGATGGCGCTTTCCACCGCGAAGGCCGCCATCGGCGCGCCCGGCGCGCGATAGGCCGCCGCCTTGGGCCGGTTGGTGACCACGTCCCAGCCGATGGTCTTCACGTTCTCCAGATCATAGGGCGCAAAGGCCGACATCGCGCCGAATTCCACCGGCGAGCCGGGCCAGGCGCCGCCCTGATAGCGCAACTCGGCAAAACCGGCGGTGATGCGGCCGTCCTTCGTCATCCCCAGACGCACGTCGATCGAGGTCGAGGCGATGGGTCCGGTGGCGCGCAACACCTCCGAGCGGCTCATCACCATCTTGACGGGGCGGCCGGCCTTGCGGGCCAGCGCCAGCGCCACCGGTTCGAGAAAGACCGTCGTCTTGCCGCCGAAACCGCCGCCGATCTCGCTGGCGGTGACCCGCAACTGCCCCTGTTTGATGCCAAGGATGGCGGCGCAGGTATCGCGCACCATGTACTGGCCTTGCGTGCAGCACCACAGGTCTGCCCGCCCGTCGGGCCCCATCTGGGCAAGGCAGGCATTGGGCTCGATATAGCCCTGATGGGTGGCCTCGGTGCGATAGGTGCGCTCCAGCACCCGGTCGGCCGCCGCAAGACCCGCTTTGATATCGCCATGGCCGAACTCGTAGCGCGCCATGACGTTGGGCGACATGCCTTCGGGCACCGATTCGTTGGTGCGGCCGGGGTGCAGCGCCGGGGCGTCCGGTTTCATCGCCGCATCGACATCGGTGACATGGGGCAGCGGCTCATAGGCGACCGTGATCAGCTTCAGCGCCTGGCGCGCCACCGCCGCCGAGCTTGCCGCCACCGCGGCGACAGCGTGCCCGTCATAGAGCGCCTTTTCGCCGGCCATGCAATTGTCGCGGATGTCGGCCAGCGCATCATCGAGCTCGATATCGGGAAAGTCGGCGCGGGTGACGACGGCATGCACGCCGTCGAGCGCCTCGGCGGCGGAGGTGTCGATCGAGACGATGCGCGCATGCGGATGCGGGCTGCGCAGCACCCGGCCGATGAGCATCCCCGGCGCGCTCATGTCGGCGCCGAAGCGGGCGCGCCCGGTAACCTTGTCGACGCCGTCGGGGCGGTTCACCCGGGTGCCGACAACCTTGAATTCGAGCGGTTTCACGTCCTGTTCGGTATCCAGCGCCATCACGAAGCCTCCCGCATCTCGCGCGCCGCATCAAGAACGGCGCGGATGATCTTGTCATAGCCGGTGCACCGGCAGAGATTGCCCGCCAGCCAGTAGCGCGCCTCTTCCTCGCTCGGGTCGGGGTTGCGCTCGAGCAGCGATTTTGCCGCGACGAGGATGCCCGGCGTGCAGATGCCGCATTGCAGCGCGGCCATCTCGATGAACTTGCGCTGCAAGGGGTGGAGCTGCTCGCCCTCGGCCATACCCTCGATGGTGGCGATCTCGCGGCCCTCGGCCTCGGCCCCCAGCATCAGGCACGAACAGACCAGCCGGCCATCGACGGTGACCGAACAGGCGCCGCAATCGCCGGTGCCGCAGCCCTCCTTGGCGCCGGTCAGCCCGAGCCTGTCGCGCAGCACGTGAAGCAGGCTCTCATCGGCCTCGCAGAGGAATTCCCGGCTTTCACCGTTGATTTTCGTGGTGACGTGGATCTGGCTCATGCTGCACCTCCCGCGCGCTGATAGGCAATGCAAGCCGCCCGCCGCGCCAGAACGCCGACGACATGGCTGCGAAAATATTCGGTTCCGCGCTTGTCGGTGATCGGCCGGGCCGCGGCCGAGCAGACCGCCTCGAGCTGCTGCTGTGCGCCGTCGCGCATATGTGTCCCCCTGAGCGCATGCGCCGCCTCCGCGACCAGCAGGACAGTGGGCGCCACCGCCCCGAGTGCGACGCGGGCATCGCTGATCGCGCCCTCTTCATCGAGTTGCAGCCAGACGCCGCAGCCGGCAACCGCGATGTCCATCTCGGTGCGCGGCGTGAAGCGCAGATAGGCATCGCCCGAGCGCGGCGCCCGCGGCGGCAGGATGATCGAGGCGACCAGCTCGCCGCGCTCAAGCGCGGTTCTGCCGGGGCCGGTGGGCAGCTTTTCGACGGGCAGGTCGCGGATGCCCCCGGGGCCGGCGATGCGGGCGATGGCGCCGGCGGCGACCATCGCGGGCACCGAGTCGGCGGCGGGCGAGGCGTTGCACAGATTGCCGGCGACGGTCGCGCGGCCCTGGACCTGGGTCGAGCCGATCAGCGCCGCCGCCTCGACAACGCCGGGCCAGGCGGCGGCAAGCTCTTGATGCTCGCCCATTTCCGCGCTCGAGACCGCGGCGCCGATCCGCCAGCCGCCATCCTCTTCGCGGGTGATCGTGCGCAGGCTCTCGATGCGCTTGATGTCGACGATGGTGTCGGGGGCGATCATCTCCGAGTTGAGGCGCACCAGAAGGTCGGTGCCGCCGGCCAGAACATGGCAGTCGCCGGATGCGCCGGCGAGGATATCGACCGCCGCGTCAAGCGATGTCGGCGCTTGATAGTTCATCTCTGCTCTCCTTTTCCCCACCGCCCGGCAGGGCGCTGAGCGGCGACTCGGACTTTTGATCAAGTATCGGGAAAACGCGCGTCGAGCGCAAACGCTTCCTGCCGGGGATGGCGCGTTTTTCTTGCCTTTCTTTCCTTTCCGTCAACCGCGATGCGCAAGGCGCAGGGCCGTCGGCGGGGCGCCATGCAGGCGGCGAAAGGCACGGCTCATCGCGGCGGGGCTGTCATAGCCGCAGCGCAGGGCGATTTCGGCCACCGAAAGCGTGCTGTCCTCGATCATCTTGCGGGCCGCGGAGAGCCGCAGATGGCGGTAGACGGTGCCGGGCGGCGCGCCCAGCCGGGCGCGAAACCGCCGCTCGAGCGTGCGCGGCTGACATGACAGCCGCCGCGCCAGTACGGCCAGCGGCAGCGGGCGTTCGATCGCCTCGCGCATCAGGCCAAGCGCGCGGCGCACCAGCGGGTCGGCCACCGTGTCACGCGCCGCGCCGATCCCGGGGTCGTCATGCAGAAACAGCGCCTCGACATCGAGCCGCGCCGCCAGCCCGAGATGATCGGCGATCACCCCGAGCGTCAGCTCGAGCGCCGACATCGCGCCGCCACAGGTCACCATCGCGCCGTCGCGAGTGATTCGCGCGCGGCTCGCCTCCACGTCGAAAAAGCGCTCGGCGAAGGCGTCGAAGAGATCGCCATGCACGGTGGCCCTGCGCCCCGCCAGCAGCCCCGCCGAGGCCAGAAGCCAGGGCGCGGTATCCATCCCGACCGTCACCCGCGCCCGCCGCGCCGCCGCCCGCAACTGCCGGCGCGTGGGGGCGGTATCATGGCGGGCGTGATCGTAGCTTGCCAGCACCAGCAGGTAGTCGACCGCGCCAAGCTCGGCGAGGCTGGAATCGGCCAGGATGTCGATCCCGCTCGAGGAGCGCGCGGCGCGGCCGTCGGGCGTCAGGATGCGCCACTCGAAGGCGCGGGCCGGGCTCAGCGCATTGGCGGCGCGCAGCGGCTCGATGCAATTGGCCAGGCAGAGGTTCGAGAACCTGTCGAAGAGCAGCACCGCAACGCGGATGGGCTGCGCGGGATGTTTTGTCCATTTCGGCATGATTGTTGTCGTTTACTGCAAATAATTGCGAGGCACCAGCGCGATACGCTTCAGGGAAGGCCGGACCAGGCAGGCCGCAAACCGCAAGGCAAACCGCAAGAGGAGGCCGCGATGCCACTTGCCATGAATCGCGAAGTGTTCATCACCTGTGCCGTCACCGGATCGGGCGCCACGCAGGAGCGCAGCCCGCATGTGCCGCGCAGCCCGGCGGCGATCGCCGAGAGCGCCATCGCCGCCGCCCGCGCCGGCGCGGCGATCGTCCATTGCCATGTCCGCGACCCCGAAACCGGCGCGCCCTCGCGCGATGCGGGTCTTTTCCGCGAGGTGACCGAGCGCATCCGCGAGGCCGAAACCGACGTGGTGCTCAACCTCACCGCCGGGATGGGCGGCGATATCACCTTTGGGCCGACCGAGGCGCCGCTGCCGGTCAACCCCGTTGGCACCGACATGGCCGGCGCGAGCGAGCGGCTGGTTCATGTCGCCCAATGCCTGCCGGAAATCTGCACCCTCGATTGCGGCACGATGAATTTTGCCGAAGCCGATTACGTGATGACCAACACGCCGGGGATGTTGCAGGCGATGGGGCGGATGATCGCCGAGCTTGGCGTCAAGCCAGAGATCGAGGCCTTCGATACCGGCCATCTGTGGTATGCCAAACAACTGGTCCGCGACGGCATCCTGAAAGAGCCGGCGCTTGTGCAGCTCTGCATGGGGGTGCCGTGGGGGGCGCCCGATGACCTCAATACCTTGATGGCGATGGTCAACAACATTCCCGAGGGCTGGGAATTTTCCGCCTTCAGCCTCGGGCGCAACGAGATGGCCTATGTCGCCGCCGCGGTGCTGGCGGGGGGCAATGTGCGCGTCGGGCTGGAGGACAACCTGATGCTCGACAAGGGCGTACCGGCGGAGAACTGGCAACTCGTGGAGCGCGCGCGGGGCATTGTCGAGCGCATGGGGGCGCGGGTGATCGGCCCCGATGAGGTGCGTAAGCGGCTGGGCCTCGTCAAGCGGGCGCCGAAGGGATGACGCGCCGCTCGTCCGCCCTTTCGGGCGGTCTCGTTCCTCTCATGCGGGAAAGGACAGGGAATTGAGCCAGAGGGTGGTGATCACGGGCGGTGCCTCGGGCATCGGGTTGCGGCTGGCCGAGCGCTTTGCCGAACGCGGCGAGCGGGTGGCGCTCTGCGATGCCAACGGCGCCGCTGTCGCGCGCGTCGCGGCCGCCAATCCCGGGTTTGTCGCGATGCAGGCCGACGTCACCGACGAGGCCGCGATGGGCGCCTTCCTCGGCCGGGTCGAGGCCGAGTGGGGCGGGGCGGATGTGCTGTGCGCCAATGCCGGCACCGGCGGCCCTGCCGGCCGGGTCGAGGATCTGGATTATGCGGAGTGGCAATCCTGCGTCGGCGTCAGCCTGTTCGGGGCGTTCCTCGCCTGTCGCTGGGGCGCGCGGGTGATGCGGGCACAGGGATCGGGGCTGATCCTGCTGACCACCTCCACCTCGGGCCTGCACGGTGTGCCCTACCGCAGCCCCTATGTGGCGGCGAAATGGGGCATCGTCGGCCTGACCAAGACGCTGGCAATGGAGCTGGGGCCGGCCGGCGTGCGCGTCAACGCCATCGCCCCCGGCGCGGTCGAGGGCCCGCGCATGGAACGCGTGGTGGAAATGGAGGCGCGCGCCTCGGGTCGCAGCGAGGACGAGGTGCGCGAAATCTATGCCCGCGGGACCAGCCTGCGGACCTGGGTCACGGCGGACGATCTGGCGGACATGGCGCTGTTTCTCGCCTCGCCCGCCGCAAGCAAGGTCACGGGCCAGATCATGGCCGTGGACGGACATACGGAAAGCATGGTGTGATGACGAAAACGGCAGCAATCATCGGCGGTGGCGTGATCGGCGGCGGATGGGCGGCGCGGTTCCTGCTCAACGGCTGGGATGTGCGCGTCTTCGACCCCGACCCGGAGGCGGAACGCAAGATCGGCGAGGTGCTGGAGAACGCCCGCCGCGCCCTGCCGATGCTTTACGACTGCGCGCTGCCCGCGGAGGGCCGGCTCGGCTTTCACACCACGATGTCCGAGGCGGTGGCCGGCGCCGAGTGGATTCAGGAAAGCGTGCCCGAGCGCCTGGCGCTCAAGCGCAAGGTCTTGCAGACGGTGCAGGCGCATTGCGCGCCCGATGCGGTGATCGGCTCGTCGACTTCAGGCTTCAAACCCTCCGAGTTGCAGGGCTGCGCCACGCGGCCCGGCCAGATCGTCGTCACCCATCCGTTCAACCCGGTCTATCTGTTGCCGCTCATCGAACTGGTCACCACCGATGCCAACGATGCGGTGCTGACCCAGCGCGCGCGCGAGACGCTGACCGCGCTTGGCCTTCATCCCCTGCATCTCAGCCGCGAGATCGACGCCCATATCGCCGACCGGCTGATGGAGGCGGTCTGGCGCGAGGGGCTGTGGCTCGTCCGCGACGGGATCGCCACCACCGCGGAGATCGACGACGCCATCCGCTACGGTTTCGGCCTCAGATGGGCGCAGATGGGGCTTTTCGAGACCTTCCGCATTGCCGGCGGCGAGCAGGGCATGCGCCATTTTCTGGCGCAGTTCGGGCCGTGCCTGAAATGGCCCTGGACGCACCTGATGGACGTGCCCGAACTGACCGACGATCTTGTCGAGTTGATCGCCGCGCAGTCCGACGCACAATCGGGCCACCTGACGATTCGCGAACTGGAGCGCACCCGCGACAACAATCTGATTGCGATGATGCGCGCGCTCAAGCAGCAGGACAGCGCCGCCGGGCGGCTGATTCTGGATCACCAGAAGAGGCTGCGCGCCTTGCCCGCGACACGGCCGCCGATGATCACCCAGCGCCGGGTGATCCCGATCGATTGGACCGATGCGAACGGGCATATGAACGAGGGGCGCTATGGCCAGGTATTCTCGGACGCGGCCGATGTGGTGATGGCCTGCGTCGGCGCCGACGAGGAGTACATCGCGCGCGGCCTGAGTTACTTCACGGTAGAGAGCACGGTCAGATTCCTTGCCGAGACCCATGCCGGCGAGCAAGTGGAAGTGCACACGCGCGTCACCGAAGGCGCGGGCAAGAAGCTGCGCTGCGCCCACGAGATGAAGCGCGCAGAGGATGGCGCGGTGCTGGCGAGCTGCGATCAGCTGATGATCCATGTCAGCCTCAAGACCCGCCGCGCCTGCCCGCCGACCGAGGAGGTGGCGGCAAGGGTTGCGCAACTGGCCGCGCTGCACGGGGAGGATTGAGCGATGGATTTTGCCCTCAGCGACGAACAGCAGATGATCGTCTCGACCGTCCGCAGCTTCGTCGAGCGCGAGATCTACCCGCACGAGCGCGAGGTCGAACGCAGCGGCGAAGTGCCCTGCGACGTCGCCTAGGAGATCAGGCGCAAGACTCTGGATCTGGGCTTTTACGCCTGCAACTTCCCGCAGGAGGTCGGCGGCGCGGGGCTTTCCCATCTCGAATTTGCCCTTGTCGAGCGCGAGTTGGGGCGCGGATCGATGGCGCTGACCCATTTCTTTGGCCGGCCGCAGAACATCCTCATGGCCTGCGAGGGCGAGCAGCGCGAGCGCTATCTCTATCCGGCGGTGCGCGGCGAAAGGATGGATGCGCTGGCGATGACCGAACCCGACGCCGGATCGGATGTGCGGGGGATGAAATGCACCGCCCGCCGCCAGGGCGGCGACTGGGTGGTGAACGGCACCAAGCACTTCATCTCGGGCGCCGATCATGCCGATTTCGTCATTGTCTTCATCGCCACCGGCGAGGACATGACCGACAAGGGCCCGAAGAAAAGGATCACCGCCTTTTTGGTGGATCGCGGCACGCCGGGCTTTACCATCCGCCCGGGCTACAACTCCGTCAGCCACCGTGGCTACGCCAACATGATCCTCGAATTCGACGATTGCCGCCTGCCGGATGCACAGGTGCTGGGCGAGGTGGATGGCGGCTTCGCGGTGATGAACGAATGGCTCTATGCCACCCGGATCACCGTGGCGACGATGAGCGTCGGCCGCGCCCGGCGCTGCTTTGACTATGCGCTCAACCACGCCGCCGAGCGCCGCCAGTTTGGCCAGCCGATCGGCCGTTTTCAGGGGGTGAGCTTCCAGATTGCCGACATGATCACCGAGATCGACGCCGCCGACTGGCTGACGCTGGCAGCCGCCTGGCGGCTCGATCAGGGCCTGCCCGCCAATCGCGAGATCGCATCGGCCAAACTTTATGCCTCGGAGATGCTGGCGCGAGTGACCGATGCCAGCTTGCAGATCTTCGGCGGGATGGGGCTGATGGACGATCTGCCGATCGAGCGCTTCTGGCGTGATGCGCGGGTGGAGCGGATCTGGGACGGGACGTCGGAAATTCAGCGCCACATCATCGGCCGCGAACTGCTGCGGC
>Ga0114931_10008767_pt1 | contig 12198 bp, 10 predicted proteins | sample 2SBtaG_FD_89579 | JGI IMG/M metagenome (GOLD analysis project Ga0114931, IMG submission 89579) | Deep subsurface microbial communities from Kolumbo volcano to uncover new lineages of life (NeLLi) - 2SBTROV14_V59a metaG | ecosystem: Environmental > Aquatic > Marine > Volcanic | place: Kolumbo...
GCCTGGATCTCCCACCAGGACTCTCTACGCGCATTGATCACCAAAGACGCAGATTCGAACTGTCGGGGCTGATCATGGCCGAGACGGTGCAAGGCCTCGTTGTTCGCTCAACCGCCGGGTTCGTCGACGTGCTCATCGACGGAGACATCCTGCAAGCTCGCATGCGCGGTAGGCTCAAGAATGCGCCGAGGACGACTGACCTATGCGTCATCGGTGATCGTGTGCTGGTCTCGCGTCCGGATCGGCGGAGCTATGTCGTCGTCGAGGTGCTGCCTCGGAGGAGCCGCTTCTCGAGGCGCCAGCCTGGAAGGGGGCCAAACAAAGAAGACGTGCTCATCGCGAACCTCGACCAGCTCCTCGTGACTTTTTGCTACGGGCGGCCCCTGCTCAACATACGTCTTTTGGATCGCTTCCTCGTGATCGCCGAGCACCAGCACGTCCAACCTGTCATCATCATGAACAAAGACGATCTTCTCGAGACCAGTGACACGAGCTGGCGGACGGCCTATGAGTCGATCGGATATCCCATCCTGACCCTGAGCGCGGGCACGGGAAAAGGCATGGAGGCACTGACCGACACTCTGGCGGGAAAGATCTCGGCATTCGTTGGCCCGTCCGGCGTGGGTAAGACCAGCCTGATCAGTCGTATCCTCCCGGGCCTGGACCTACACGTCGCGAGCGTGAGCGAACACCACGGCAAGGGCCGCCACACGACGCGTGTGGCCTCGCTCTATGCCCTGCCTGGAGACGGATTTCTCGCCGACACACCGGGAATCCGCGAGCTCGGAACCTGGGAGCTTCCCATCGAGCATCTGGATGAATGCTTCCCCGATCTCGCCGTGTACCGCGGAAATTGCGCCTTTCGGAGTTGCAGCCACACGCACGAGCCGCAGTGCGCCGTAATCGACGCCGTGCACGACGGCGCCATCGACCGCAAGCGATACGAAAGCTACGTCCGGCTGCGCGACGAAGCGAACATCTAGCGCTTGACGTTGGCCAGCGCGAAGCGGGCGCGTGCAACGCTGTCCGATTCGACCAGGACTTGGCGGCTGAGACTGCGGCCGTCAGGAAGCTCGAAGTCCAACGTCACGCGCCCCAACGGGGCGTAAACGTTGTCCATGGGCGTCCGGCCAATCAAATCGCCGGCGATATAGACATCTGCCGGGGGCGTCGTTTCGATGTTGACGCGGCCAAACGCCCCTGGTTTGGCGCCACCTTGCTTGCCGAGAAGTCTTGCAGTCACGCCTGCAGTCTCGCCCTGCGACACCTCGACCTTGGTCGACCACGATGCAAACCCAGGCGCCTCGATGCGCAATCGATAGTCCCCTCGCATCAATCCAGTCAACGCGACCGGCGTCACGCCCTGCTCTTTACCATCCAAAAAGACCGTGGCGCCGGGTGGCGAAGATGCCACCAGGATACGGGCCCCGTGCTGGCGCAGAAGCGGATTGTCGTCGACCGCAACCTCGGGTGGGCCCTTGTCTTCGAACATTCCCTGGATCTTCCCGACCGCGTCTTTGACGACATTGGTTCGCTCATAAGCCACCGCGGTTCCGCCGAGCAGCAACAAGACGAGCAGCGCCGCTCGCTTCCATCCAAAACGAGACGGTCTTTTCGAGCCCACCGGACGTTTCCTCGGCGCCATCCGCTTGGGAATCGCTTTCGGAGCGTCCTGGGTCGGCGACTGGCTGATCTGTGGATCCGGCGTCGCAGGTTCGGCAGAGGGTGGAGGCAGGGGCGCAACGATGGGTGCGTCCAGCAATTGCCCCAGGTCGAGACCATCCGCAGCTACATCGACCTCGAGCTCCCGAATGGCCCCCGGAATCTGCGACACATACGACTTCGACGAATCCGAGTCGTTCGCATGATGCATGTCCAAGGTTATCGAGGCGCCGAACGGAACCGTGTCGACGCGAGGACCGCGCGTGAACTCCTCGGGAAACACCAGCTTGACGAAGTCGGCAACCTCGCGCTGCTTGGCGAGCTGATCCGTGGATTTGCCGAAACGCTCGAGCTCGTTGGCAAACTCCTCAGCGGTTGCGAAGCGGTCGCCAGCCTCTTTCGCGAGAGCTTTCTGTACGATCTGGTCAAGCTCGTCAGGCACGTCGGGGAGACGCTCTTTGAGCGAAGGTACCGGATCCATGATCACGGCCCGCATGGTTGCCGCTTCGGTCTGCCGCCGGTAAAGCGAGCGCCCCGTGAGCGTCTCGAACAGGCAAACGCCCAGCGCGAAGATGTCGATCCGATGGTCCGTCTGACCCGCTGTGCATTGCTCAGGCGCCATGTAGGCGAACTTGCCCTTGACCACTCCAGCTTGGGTTTTGTGCGCGCGGTGATCCGCCTTTGCGATGCCAAAATCGAGGAGCTTCACCGCTCCCGTGTAGCCAATCATGATATTGTGGGGTGAGACGTCGCGGTGAACGATGTTGAACGGTTCGCCGTGCTCGTCGTTCGCGATGTGCGCGTAGTGGAGCGCCCGCGCCACATCGACGCCGATGCGGATGGCGATTGGCAGCCCCACGCCGCCGGATTTGCGCGCCTTGCGAATCAGCCGGCCCAAGGGCACTCCGTTCACCCATTCCATCACGATGAAGTGCGACCCTTCGTCCGCACCAAACTGATGAAACTGACAGATGTTCGGGTGCTTGAGCTGCATCCCAATGCGCGCCTCGTCGAGGAACATCTGGACGAAGTCGTTGTCCTGCTCGAAGTGTGGAAGGATCCGCTTCACCACCAAAAAGCGATGTTCACCGTCGGTGTCGGCATGACGTGCGAGAAGGATTTCAGCCATTCCCCCTAACGCGAGGCGACCAAGAACGTCATATCCCGCGAACTTTCCGAGGACCGGGAGGTCGACCGGCGGCTTGGGCATCTGACTGGCTGCGGCTTTTTGCGTCACTTCGTCCTATCCCCCCCAAGGGAAAGTGTCACCGAAGACAGCATAGCTGCTCGAACGAGCCCTCGCCTAGTTAGAGAGACGAAAACAGGCCCGCAATGCCAGAGATGTGGGGTTGCTCACAGAATGCGTTCCGCGCGACCGAGCTCCCGGCACATGTTTTTCTGATGCGCTTCGAGGGTGCCGCCCCCGATTTCGAGAAGCTTGGCGTCTCTCCACAGACGCTCGACCGCGTACTCGGCGACGTAGCCATAACCACCCAGCACCTGAATGGCGCGGTCCGCCACGTCTTTGCCCATCGTCGAAGTGAACAGCTTCACACCATCGGAGTCGAGACGGTGACCGGGAGTGTCCAGGCTCATCGTCGAAGCCGCGTAATAGGTGTACGCTCGACCCGCCATGTACTCCGCATACGACTTCGCGATGTAGCGTTGGATCTGTCCGAACTCGCGCAGCGGCTTGCCAAACGAAATCCGTTCGCTCGCGTAGCGATTCATGACTTCGACCGACCTGCGCGCAATCCCGAGGCTCATTGCCGCCAGGGTGACGCGCTCGACCTCGAGATTACGCATCATGTGAAGCGTCGCCGCGCCTTCGGAGCCCACCAGATTCTCAATAGGAACTCGGCAATCTTCGAAGACGAGCTCAGCCGTAGTCGATGCCCGCATCCCCAGCTTGCCCTTGATCTTCTGGCCAAGACCAAAACCGGCGAACCCTTTTTCGACGATGAACATCGAGAGCTGGTTGCGCGGGCTGCCTGCGATGCGGGCATAGACGAGGAACGTGTCGCCAAGCTCGGTGTCGCTCACCGCCCAGTTGGTGATCCACATCTTGGCGCCGTTGAGTACATACTCATCGCCACTTCGTCTGGCCGTGGTCTGCATGCCTAGGACGTCGGTGCCGGCCCCAGGCTCCGTCATGCACATCCCACAAACCTTCTTGCCCGCGCACGCATCGGGCAGGTACTTGTTACGCTGCTCGTCGCTGCCGTTGATCTGAAGGTTGTTCGCGAACAGCATCGAGTGCGCGAGATATGCCAGCGCAAAACCAGGGTCGGCGGACGACAGCTCCTCGTGCGCAATCACCGCAGCCACTGCATCCATGCCTGCGCCACCGAAGCGTTCGTCGACGGTGATTCCAAGAAGGCCGAGCTCGCCGAGCTTACCAAAGAGCGCCATATTAAACCGCTCCTGACGGTCTGACGCCTCGGCCTGCGGGTCGACTTCCCGTTCGGCAAACGAACGAACGAGCTCGCGAAGGGCGCGATGCTCCGGAGACGGATTGAACAGGTCAGTCACAGGGCGGGCTTAACACGCGAGCCCCCTGATCGGAAGCAGACCCTTGGCTAGAGTCTCCCTCAGGCGGCGTCTGCGACGGGCGAGGTCGTCAAGATGCTGGTGACGATCGCGTGTGTAGCGATGGCCGTCGCGCGATCCAGGTCATCGAGTCGGCCATCGAGATGGGCCTCTGCCAAGCCTAAAATGACGCTCACCAGCAGCTCGGCATGGAGCGCGGCATCGGACGGGGTGATGTCCGGACGCACCTGAACTACGATCTGGCGCATCCGCTCACGAAGGCTGCCCGTGAGCAGGGTCCAGCGGCGGCCCAACGGGGAAGTGCGATCGCGGCGACTACGGAGGAAAACCTCCGCGACTTTGCGGTCATGGACGAGGGAGCTCGTACACTTACGCACGGCTTCTTCAAGCACGTCCGCGGCCTGTTCGAGCTCGACCGAGGCCTCCGGGCCCAGACCAGGACCAAGCTCGTCTGCCACCCACTCCGCCACCTGTTCAAGTGCCTGATCCATGCTTCGGAAATGGACATAGAACGTTGGCTGAGCCACTCCGGCGAGCTGCGCGACTCGCCCCGTCGTTAGGGTGCCGTATCCATATCGCTGGATCGTTTTGAGAATCGCCTGAAGGAGGCGACGCCGCGTACGTTCCTTGTTGATTTGGCGTGACATGGAGTTCGTGTAGCAGCCGAATCGACCTCGTTCCATCGAAAGTTGGGGTGCTTCCGTGCTAATTACGCAAAAGAAACAAAGATGCGCTCGGGTAGGCGCAGGAATTGCGCGTAGGTCGTCATGAGTAAACAGCGGCAACAAGAAGCAGCGCGGATCGCAAGCACTGGTTGTGCCCCGGGTTGGTACGTGGTCGGAGCTAGCAAGGACGTGGGAAATAAACCCAAGCCGGTTTTGTTGAATGGATTACCACTGGTTACATTTCGCGACCCGAGCGGACAATCCGTCGCGCTCCTGGATCGCTGCGCGCACCGCAATGCTCCCCTCTCCGCAGGCCGCGTCATTGGCGAGCGCATTCAGTGCCACTACCACGGATGGGAATTCGACGGCACGGGTGCATGCCAAGCGGTACCCGGCTTGTGCGGAGATCCCGTCCACCCCGCGCGCCGTGTTCCTTCCTTTGCTTGTCGCGACTCGCAGGGTTGGCTGTGGGTTTACTCCGAACCCGATGTCGCTCCCGATTCGAAGCCGTACGAGATCCCCTGCGCTGACCGGCCTGAATACCTCACGGTCCGCGAGCACCTCGAAATGCCGGGACCGCTCGATGCCGTGGCGGAGAACGCCTTGGACGTTCCCCACACCGCGTTCGTACACGCCGGGCTCTTCCGCAAGAACAAAGATCGCAGGCCGATCGAAGTCGTCGTTCGAGCATTGGACCGTGGAGTCGAAGCACAATTCATCGGTGAGGAACGGCCGAAGGGTTTGGCCGGCCGCCTCCTCGCGCCGCAAGGCGGCAAAGTGTTTCACTGGGATCGCTTTGTCCTGCCCTGTATCGCCCAGGTGGAGTATCGACTGGGTGACCGTAGCCACATCTTGACGACCGCCGCACTAACGCCGCGAACGCCCAAGGTCACGGACCTGTTCGCCACCGTCGCCGTAAAGGTTCCTGTCCCCAACGCGGTCTTGCGCTCGCTCTTGAAGCCGGTGGCGATGCACATCTTGCGACAAGACATCGAGATCCTGAAACACCAAGCTGAGCAGGTTGCGCGATTCGGCGCCGAAGAGTTTGCATCGACTGAGATCGACGTCCTCGGGCTCCGTATCAAGAAGCTCCTGCGGGAAGCCGCGAGCGGCAAGGCGATCACCACCCAGGAAGAGCGCCGGATCAAAATGCTCGTTTGACGCCGATTGGTGTATCCTTTCACGCCATGGGACGAGGGAACAGGGAGGACTCCACCTATCTCATCAAGAACCCGCCGTCCGACCGAGTCGAGGCGCCGAGCCCCAGCGACGCTCCGCCGTCCGGGCCCCCCGACGGCCGTTGGCGCACGTCGAACCCGCCCCCGGGGGAAAGTCTGGAAGCCAGATGGTGGCCCGATCGCGAGCTAGGCAGGGCCTTTCGCCGCTGGACGGGAATCCCGTCCGCACGGGGCGATGACGCGGGTGCGCTCGCGATGAAGTTCCTGGTCGAGCACTTGAACGTGGGCGACCTGACCGCCGTCGGGACGGCGCCCCGGACCCCATTGCCCGCGATCGAGCCCCCCGACTTCGCGGCGCGCGTCCGGACCATGGTCATCCGACTCGGAACACACGGCCCAAATGAAGAAGCGCCGGATCATCGCGCCCTGCTGGCGCTTGGAGCAGAAGTCCTGCCCGTCTTCCGAGACCTCTTTCCCGGGCGGCTCTGGTTCAATCGCTGGGAGCCGCACGTGCAGCCTCCCCCAGGCAGGAGTGTGTCAGGTCTTTGCAGGACTCTCGTGGCATTTGGCGAGCCGGCAGCGCCCTACGTCGCGGAGCTCCTCCGAGCCGAGGAACCCGAAACCCGTTATTATGCGACCTTGGTCGCAGCCGAGCTGCCTCACCCGGCTCTCGTCGAGCCGCTGGCCGCTACCCTGTTCGACGAGGACCAAGGGGTCTCGCGAAGCGCGCTCTACGCGTTGGAAGCCTTTCATGAACAGGAGGGCATAGAGGCACTCAAGGGGTCCCTCCGGGCGCTTGCTCTGGCATCGGACACCGATCAACGCTCGCGCCTGCTCGCAATGCGGGCTCTGGCCGTGCTCCGAGACGAGGAATGCATCGAAGCGCTCATTCCGGCGCTGTCGGAGCACAGCGTTCTCGGCGAAGCAGCGTGGCGCGTATTGCGAATGCTGACCGCGCAGGACTTCGGTGACCGAGAGACGGATTGGCGCGCCTGGGTTGCAGAAAACGGCGGGCGTTCGCGTCTCCAGTGGCTCATCGACAGCCTCGACCACGAAGATCCGGAAATTCGCGCGATCGCGAGCCGTGACCTCATTCGCGCCTCCGGCCAGGACTACGGTTATCGAGCCGACCTGCCGCCTGACGATCGCAGGGTGATCCGAGAGCGATACAGGCTATGGTGGTCGGGGCAGAACCAGTTGCGCAACTAGAGCATCAGCCGAGCAGCTGTCCCGCAATGGAGGACGCCAACTTTCCGTCGACTTGACCCGGATAGCGGGCCTTCACCTCTTTCATGACCCGCCCGAGCTCCTTCTTGGTGGACAGGCCGAGCTCCTAGATGATGGCAGTCACCGCCTCGCGGATTTCATCATCGCTGAGCTGCTTCGGGAGGTAACGCTCGATGACCTCGATCTCGGCTTGCTCCTGGTCCGCGAGATCCTGCCGCCCACCCTCGACATAGCTCTTGATGCTGTCGCGTCGCGACTTCACCGCGCGGGAAAGCACCGCAAGCTCATCCGGATTTTCGAGCGTAAGCAGCTCGGACTTGATCATGCGAAGGGTGTCGCGAGTCACTTCGTCCCGCGCGAGCATGGCCTTTTTGAGGTCGGCGTCGATCTGTTCCAGGAGTGCCATGGACCAAGCCTGCGCGCGCACGGCTAGCCGCGCAACGCCTCGATCACCCGCAACGCGTTGCCGCCCAGGATTTTCCGAATGCGCACGTCGGACCAGCCACGCTCGAGCATTTCCTGAACGACGCGGGGAAGAGCCCAAAGCCCGGGCAAATCCTTCGGTGGCGTGATGGCTCCATCATAGTCTGTTCCGATCGATGCATGGTCCTCCCCGACGGTGTCCACGATGTGGGCCAGGTGATCGACCATCGTACGGACCGTGACCCCGCGCCGGCCGAGGAACGACGCCTGCAACATGACCCCGACGGTGCCTCCGGTGTTGGCGACGGCACGAAGCTGCTCGTCGGTGATGTTACGCCAGTGCTCGTAGACGCCCGCCAGTCCCGTATGCGTCACGAACAAGGGCTGCGTCTTGTCATGTACCTCGACAGCGTCGAAGAATCCCTTGCGGCTGATGTGAGCGAGATCGACCCCGATGCGAAGCTCGTTCAGCCGCTCGATGTAAGTGCGGCCGAAGTTGGTTAAGCCGGCGGCGCGCGAGGAACCAGGCGCGCTCGATGCCCCGAGCCTGGACGAAGTCAGGTGAATGATCGTCACGCGCAGGACGGCACGATCGGCGATCAGGTCCAGCGCGTCGATGCCATCATCGAGCGCATTGCCGCCTTGGATCCCTATGAATGCCGCATGGTAACCGGCCGCGCGCGCCGAACGAAACTCTGCAGCGGTGCGGACGTGGGTGACCCCTGGGGCCGCGTCCAGCAAGGAGCGGAGGCTCCGGAGGTTTTCCGCGAACGCATGGCGGCGGCCGCGAGCAGATCGGACCGGGTTGGTCGTGATGACCCAGGTTGCCCCGCCAAGTCCGGCCTCGCGCGCGGTCGGAAAGTCCGCGTGTCCGAAAAAGCGGCGTCCGAAGAATCCGCCGCGATGAGCACGCTGGAGGTCATAGCCAAAGATCCTGTGCCAGATGAACGAGTCCAGGTGCAGATCGATGGCGTCGGCGCTCCAGAACATGTGGACGGCGTCCTCCGTCACTCCGAGCGCGCGGGCTGTGCTGCTTAGGTCCATCGGAACACTTCCCTAACACGCTGCGCAGGACGCCGCCGCACTGCACGGCGCCAGTGGACAAACAGTCTGAATATGGTCTTGTAAATCATCTGTAAATAGCTGTTTTTGCACGGTTTCAATTGACCTGGAGCCTGCCTCGAGCCAGAGTAGTCATTCCCGGCTAGTTAACTTGTAAACAGCCGAGGCAGGGAAAGGACAAGAGATGTTGTCGGCGACCACAGTAGCGGCGAATGGCAAATCCGCGGATTTGCTGAGCTCGCGTTCGATCGGTCACGTGGTGGTCCTTGGAGCCAATGGCGCGATGGGCCTTGGAAGTGGAGCGCTGTTTACGACAGCCGTACCGCGGGTGACGTTCTTGGCACGCACCAAGCAAAAGGCAGACGGCGGCCTCGCTGCAGCAATCAAGATGGTGCGCTCGAGTACCGTGGCGAAGCGGGTCGATACGGGCAGCTACGACGAGGACTTCGATCGCGTGGTCGCGGAAGCTGACCTGATCTTCGAGGCCGTGACCGAGCAGCTCGATCTCAAGAAGGAATTCTTCGAGCGCATCGACAGAGTGCGCCGGCCGCATTCGATCGTCGCTACCGTGACTTCGGGTCTGTCGATCAACCAGTTGGCCGAGGGCCGCAGTGATTCCTTCCGCAAGAACTTCCTGGGCTTGCACTTCTTCAATCCACCGAACGTCATCGTGGGGACAGAGCTCATCGCTGGCAAGGAAACCGATCCCAAGTTGGTCGACTTCATCGATGCGTTCTGCACGAAGCGACTCGGGCGCGCGATGGTGCGAACGGCAGACACGGCGGGCTTTGCTGGAAACCGCATTGGCTTCAAGGTGCTCAATGAGTGTGCGATCCTCGCGGAGGAGCACGGTCCGCTACTGATCGACGAGCTGGTCGGTCCGTATACCGGTCGCGCGATGACGCCGCTGGCAACGATCGACCTCGTCGGTTGGGATATCCATCGCGCGATTGTGGACAACATCTACGAGCTTGCCCCGGATGAGGCGCACGAAACCCTCAAGTTGCCCCAGTACATGGGCGACCTGATGGCGAAAGGCGTGCTCGGCCGCAAGACCGGCGCAGGCTTTTTTGGCAAAGACGACGCAGGGCAGCCCATCGTCCTCGATCCAAAGACCCGCAAGTATGTGCCGAAGGGGTCTGTTTCGCGGCCGGACCTCGGGTTCATCGAGGAGGTCTCGAATTTGCACCGTGTAGGTCGCTACGTGGATGGGATGCGTGCCTTCGCGCAGGCTACCGGGCCGCACGCCGCGATCGCGCAAAAAGTCATCGCCGGATACATCAGCTACTCCTTCCACCGCGTCGGCGAGGTCACCGACGACATCTCTGGCATCGACGCTATCATGGGGTACGGCTTCAATTGGGCCCCGCCGAGCGTCTTGGTCGACACCATCGGCTTGAAGTCGACCATTCAAATGATTGAGAAGGCCGGCCTGCCGGTGCCGCCTGCGCTTGCGAACGCCCAAGAGGGCACAACGTTCTTCGATGACCCACAGGTCAACGTGGGTAAGTTCTTCGTCGCCGCATGAGCGAAAGGTCTTGGTGAAAGAAATGGCACAGGTTCCAAAAGTTTACGTTCTCGGTGGCTACCAGACCGACTTTGCCCGCAACTGGAGCAAAGAGAAAAAGCACTTCGTTGCGATGATGCGCGAGGCGGTGCTGGGCGCGCTCGAAGCAACCCAGGTCGAGCCGGGCGAGATCGAGGTTGCCCACACCGGCAACTTCGCGGCCGAGCTCTACAGTAAGCAGGGGCATATCGGCGCGTTCTTCTTGGAGATCGATCCGGCGTTCAGCGGCCTTCCCACGGGCCGTCATGAAGCCGCATGCGCATCGGGCAGTATCGCAACGCTCGCGGCCTCGGCTGAGATCGAGGCACATCGCTATGACCTGGCGTGCGTGGTCGGTGTCGAGCAGATGAAAACCGTCGGCGCGAGCGAGGGCGGCGACTTCCTCGGCACCGCGGCTTGGTACGAGCTCGAAGCCAAGGGCATCGACTTCCCGTTTCCCAAGCTCTTTGGCAAGCTAGGGGACGAATACGACAAGCGTTATGGGCTCAAGGATGAGCACCTCGCGGAGATCAGCACGATCAACTACGCGAATGCGAAGCGCAACCCGAATGCACAGACGCGAACCTGGTACATGAACTACGACCACGCGATGAGTCGCGACGAGTTCAATGGCAACATCGGTGGCCGCATCAACATCTCGGACTGCTCTCAGGTGACCGACGGAGCGGCAGCGATTCTGCTCGCCTCGCCTACGTATGCGAAGAAGTGGGCCGACCGCATCGGCGTATCGCTCGAGTCTATCCCGCACATCAAGGGCTGGGGCCACAACACCGGACGTATGCGCTTCGAGGACAAAATCGCAGAGAGCCGCAATGCCGAATACGTCCTGCCGCACGTCCGCAGCACGGTGACCGCCGCCCAAAAGCGCGCCGGCATCGCCGACAGCAGCGGAATCGACGCCATCGAAACCCACGATTGCTTCACGACCTCCGAGTACATGGCGATTGACCACTTCGGCCTTACCGCCCCGGGAGAGAGCTGGAAGGCGATCGAAGCGGGCGACGTCGCCCTCGGCGGGAAGACCCCGATCAACCCGAGCGGCGGCCTCATCGGAGCCGGCCACCCGGTCGGCGCTACCGGCGTCCGCCAAGTCCTCGACTGCTACAAGCAGGTCACGGGCCAGGCCGGCGAGTATCAAGTCGAAGGGGCCAAAAACGTCCAGACCCTCAACATCGGTGGCTCCGGCACCACCAGCGTAAGCTTCATCCTCGGAACCTAAGGGACAGGATCCCCCTGCCCAACCCCCTGAAATCACCCCGGTTCTCACCCAAAGATCCCAGCGTGTGCCGAGCGCAGGCGCTGGGATCCTTGCGCTGAACCATCAAGGATCTCGTGGGGTTGGAGGGGTGGAACCTGTCCCCATGGCCTGCTAGGAGGGCCCGATGCGGTATTCGCGGGCTTTCATCCCGACGCTGAAGGAGGTTCCCAAGGAGGCGACGATGCCGTCGCACGTACTCATGCTTCGGGCGGGATGCGCGCGGATGGTCGGCGCTGGGATCTACGAGCTGCTGCCGCTTGGGACGCGGGTCCTTCACAAGATCGAAGCGATCATCCGCGAGGAGATGGACGCGGCGGGAGCGCAGGAGCTGCTCATGCCGGTGTTCCTCCCGGGCGAGTACTTCAAAGAGACAGGGCGTTGGGACTTGTACGGCCCCACCCTCTTGCGCCTCGAGGACCGCAAGGGCGGCGAGTACCACTTAGCCCCGACCCATGAGGAGATCGTCACTGACCTCGTCCGGCGCGAGATCAAGAGCTACCGGCAGCTCCCCCTCAACCTCTATCAGATTCAGTCGAAGTACCGCGACGAACCACGTCCTCGGGCCGGGCTCCTACGCTGCCGCGAGTTCATCATGAAGGACGCATA
>Ga0114931_10008768_pt1 | contig 12197 bp, 10 predicted proteins | sample 2SBtaG_FD_89579 | JGI IMG/M metagenome (GOLD analysis project Ga0114931, IMG submission 89579) | Deep subsurface microbial communities from Kolumbo volcano to uncover new lineages of life (NeLLi) - 2SBTROV14_V59a metaG | ecosystem: Environmental > Aquatic > Marine > Volcanic | place: Kolumbo...
ATAATTTTAACTAAATTTCAGAGGAGCAGAATATGGGCAGAATGACATGGGTAGACGCTTACAGTGTAGGAATCAGAACAATTGACGAACAGCACAAAAAACTAATAGCCTTAATCAATAAATTAGATGATGCCATGGCAAAGGGGCATGGTAAAGAGGCTGTTGGAGACATCCTGAACGAATTAATAACCTATTGTGGCACCCATTTCGGGAATGAAGAAAGACTTTTTGATAAGCATGGTTACCCGGATGCCGAGAGTCATAAGGAAAAGCATAAGAAAATGACCGCCAAGGTATTAGATGTTCAACGCCAATATAAGGCAGGCAAAATGAATATTACCTTTGAGGTCATGGATTTTCTCCAAAACTGGCTTGATAAGCACATCCTTGGCACCGATAAAAAATATGCCCCATTCTTACAAAGCAAAGGTGAGATGTAAGGGTGAATTTACCTGGTTGTTAAATATTTACCTTCAGAATTGGTTTTAGTAAGAGGCCGAATCCCAGGGTCAGGATAAAGAAATAAACTATTGGAGATATATTCCAGAACAGGAACGGGTAGGCTGCGGCTCGGTAGTCCGTGCGTATTTGCATAAATTGTGAATTGTTGGGGATAGGCTGCCCGGCGGAGTATAGCAGATCAGATAACGAACTTATTTTGCGTCTTTCGGAGGAAAATCGGCTGGCCCTGGAGCCGGTGACGGTGATTTTCTTGGCCTGTACTTCATGGTGATCGATGGAAATCCTGACAAAGGTCTTATCGGCAGGTTTGCTTAGCCTGGCTCGCCAATAGACGCTGGACTTGGAAGGTATTTTAATAGCCGGACTCTCCAGGGTGATATTGTCAGAGGTTTTAATGGCTATTTGAGCCAGGGCTTTCCTGGGTGCCGGGGTTTGCTTCAGGTCAAGGGCGGCCTGGATTATGAATGAATCGCCGGTCTGGAGCGGCTCTGAGCCTAGGCGGTAATCTAATTGCAGACAGATCAGGCTCATGGGAATGATCATCACCAAAATGGGGGTCAGAAAATAACGCATATAAAGCAAATTATGCCTTAAAACGTTGAATTGCCCACTCATCGTCCGCCTAAATTGATCCCGGTAGATGGCAATTTCCAGAAAATAGCCAAAGATCTTGTTCTTGTGGAATTTAATCTTGTCCTGATTGGAGAGCTTCTTGAAAACGGTGAGCAGTGTCAGTGCCGAAGCAAAGCTCAGCAGGACAAGACAGACCACCGGGGATAGGCGGGAAAATGGAGCCGCAAGGAGGTCGAAAAACTTATTTAACCAGACAAAACTCATCTTATGAAATATATCCTAATCCCTTCAGACGCTCCTGGATATCGGGGTCATCCTCCGCTTCCTCAATTAAGGCTGCTTCCTTCTCCAAAACATGAAGGATGAATTCGTTAACTGAAGAGTAGCCAACTATCACGGAACAGTCCGTTAATCTCTCGTATAAATCTTTATCCAGTTTTATTTTTGGCATCTTGATAAGTTCCTTTTATTATATTGCCCACAACTTCTTGCCGTGCATCTGCCTGGGGATGGCTATACCGAAATCGGCCAGGATTGTTGCCGTGATGTCGGGGATGGTTGGCTGGGCTTTGCTGATTTTTTGGTTGGTGAATAGAATGGATGGCACATTATTGGGGTCAATACAGTGATCGCCACTCCAACGGTCATCATTATCCTTAATTGTTTCATTCTCAAAACTGCCTAATACTGATGACCAGGAGGTACGATAACCCAGATTCCAGCCCACAATGATATCCGGGGCCTGCGGATTTCTCCGTTTTTCAGCCTCTGTGGTTAAGGTAACGTTGGTTATCACCCGGCGGCCATTTTGTGGATCACGCAGGGCCAGGAGACCTTGTCTGATTTTTTTAAGAACCCCCCCTGCTCGTCCCATTGACAGGGAACCAAATTTTTCACGTCCAGCCAAATTTAGGTATAGGCCGTTGATTCCCAAGGCATATGCGGCGGTATTCTGCCAGTTGACATTGGCGAAATATTCACCGTCTTCAAGGTTGCTGCCGCCATACAAAGAGATATATCCTTGCTCGTGAAGCCATGAGTTCAGGTTGACCTGCCGCCGGAAGGGGCCGAAGCCGTGATCGGACATAACCACCAGACGAAAATCAGGATCATGAATGTCAAATATTCCCATAAGGTCACCCAGACAATGATCCATCTCCACGTAGAGATTTTTCAGAACATGGCCAAAATTTTTGCCTAATTCTTTGGTGTACAGGGGGCTTTCCGGGTCGATTGTGCGCCAGAACATATGGCTGTCCTGATCCAGACTGGAAACATAAAAGAATAGTAGTCCCTCATCGAGTTTACTGAGTTTTTTTGCCTCATAATTCATGGCCTGGCGGCGTTCGTTAATGATCTGATACGCCAGATCCATATACTCGCCATTGTCTAAAATATCATAAGATAGCGCCTTGGTGTCTTCCGGCATGCCTTGGGTATAGAAAGCTCCCAGATTACGGGATAACTCCCGGCCATAGGCATCTGACGAAACCACAGGCAGGACGGGATCAGATGGATCTATATTGATTGGTGACACGTACATGCTGAATTCCGGATGGACGCTCTTGATATAAAATTTACAAATACCCTTTACTTCGGAAATATGGTTGAGCATGGTAAAAGACAATTGTTGCCAGCCCGTCCAGTCCCCCTGATTCAGGATAAACTCCTTGTCCTGTACCCGTATGCGCACCACAGAATTTTTGGAGTCTCGCCATATCCTGATCGGGATGCTGGTGGCGGGATGACCCTGGCGCAGGGTGTTCTCCGGGCCGCTCAGGCTGGTCTCTGCCAAGCCGTCAACGAAATTAAGCGGCACGACCATGCCGCCGGTGATTTTATCCTGATTGGCGGGGGGTGAGGTGGTGAATAGGGTGAAAGAACCATAACCGCCTCGCAGGTCGGGAGTACCCATACCAGAGACCATATCAACACGGTCGCTCTGACATGGAAAATTGCCGGGTATTTTGAAGATGGTGGTGGGAATATCGTAATCGGCTAAATAGTCCCAGAATGGTTTGCTTTTACGGAGGTTAAGAACCTTGCCGCTATCCAGTGGTATTTCGTAGCCGGCAATTTTAAAGGTTTTATCCGGGGCTACGACTTTCGAGGTTGAGAGGTAGGGCAGCATGGTCGCCGGATCTCGATGGATGAAGTCGTAAATACCATGCAGGGCCGGCCAGCCGCCTACGGAAAAAGATGACCAGGCCACCGGACTTTGCGGTGGATAGCTGGTGGCGGCTGTGGTCAGAGTACCCATTTGAGCTAATTTGCTGAAATTTGGCAATAATCCCAAACGCATAAAGGTGCTGGCCAATTTAATGTCCATGCCGTCCAGGCCCAGGACAAGGTATTTCAACTTCCTATGGGGCTTGGCTGCGGCAAAGGACCTGGGCAGCCTGGGAAGGCTCATTCCCAGCCCTGCTGCGGTGGAATATTTGATAAATTCTCGACGGTTCATTATCTTACCTTAATTCATGTACATAAACGCCCAGCGGGCGAACTGCCTTTTTTTTAGCCACAGACACACAATAGGTTAACTACTTAACTGCAACTACTTTTTAGCCACAGACACATTCAGTTCAATACCCCCTTGAGGGGTACACAGACACACACAGACACTGAAAGTTTACTGCAACGGTTAAATCGAATATTTACAAGTTACAAGCTCATCTACATAAAGTAGTTCTCTTTTGCGGCCTTAGCAAGACTAACTAAATAGTATAGGAATTTTCTTTTTTAAAGTTCTCGGAGTCTGCACTTACCTGCTGTTGCAGTTAACTGTCTGTGTCTGTGTGTGTCTGTGTACCCCTCAAGGGGGTATTGAACTGAATGTGTCAGTGGCAAAAAAAAAAGCAGTTCGCCCGCAGGGCGTTTATATTCATGGATCGCTTACTTTTGCGGGCGCATCAATCTTAAGCACCTTGCCATCCTGGAATTGTGGTTTTGACAAACCAAATATATTCAGAATTGTCGGGGCCAGGTCAACTATGGCCGGATCATCGTCCTCAATCCGCCAGTTTGAAAAAATTACACCCGGTACCAAATCCGGATCAAGGCAATGATCACCACTCCAACGTTTGGTATTTGGTTCAACCACTGCATCGCTTATCTTGCCCACGGCGCTGTTCCAGCTTATGCGGTAGCCTTCCCGGAAACCGGGGAAGATGTCTGGTGCCTCCCGAACATATGGCCCCCGCAGGGCTTTGTCGGCAATGATGGCCCTGTTAATGGGCTTTATTCCACGCTCCATATCAAGAATATCTTCCATTTTTTTCTGGAGTTCTATTAACAGGGCATTGCGCTCTGCGCCTGGTTTAACTATCCCCTCTTTTTCACGTCCCTCTGTGTTAACAAATATACCGGTAAGTCCCATGGCGTAGGCCCTGGTTTTTGACCAGTCGGTACCTGCCAGCCACTGTCCGCCTGGTTTGATACCATCTTTCAGCACTAGATAGCCTTGCTGCCAGAGCCAGGTATTAAGATTGATTCCCCATTTAAAGGGTTTGAAACCGTGGTCGGAGATAACAAAAAGTATATCCCGGTCGTCTATTTCATCTAAAACCTGGCCCGTTAAGCGATCGGAACGTTCATAAACGTCAAGGATGGCATCTTTATGCGTTTCGGTGTCTTTACCGGCGTTAGCGGGGTGGTCGGCGGCCAGATAACGGAAAAACATATGTTGGATGCGGTCAGTGGTATCCAGCACGGAGACAAGCAGTCCCTCCTTACTGCGTCTTATATTGTCCAGAAAGGCGGCTTCCCGACTGGCGCAGATATCATAGGCCTGCTCCAAAAAGGCCTTTTCGTCGATGACCCCCTCATTTAAAGCCCATGTGTCCTCTGCCAATCCCAAAGTGCTAAAAGGGCCGTGTAGTTTCGCCAGGCATATTGAATAGTAAAACGGATGGCTGATGGGGAGAGATGGCTGTTCCGGGTCAATATTGATGGGGGTAATATAAATCTTTAAATCCGGCTCAAATTCGGTTACCAGAAATTTGACGATGCCGCCCACCTTTTTGCCCAGGCCGATTTTGAAGGTGAGTTTTATCCAGTCGGAGTATTCCCCCGCTTGTAGGTTAATTTCCCCATCGGGAACGGTGAGGCTTACCGACTTTGTTGTGCGGTTGACCTTCCCGGTGACGGGAATGGTCAAGGTATGGCTGTCGCTGCTATTTAGTCCAGGATCGTTGGCGAGCTGCTGGATGGTGGGGCCGGGAATATGGCTGCTGAAATTATCTCCCTGAAAATCCAGCGGGACAATGGTGCCTTTGGTGTCGGAATCTTGTTGGGCCTTGGCACTGCTGAGCAAGGTGAAACTGCCTTGGGTGCCTCGCAGGTCTGGGGCGCACATGGCGGAAAGACAGGTGCCATAAAATTTTTCCGGTGGAAAGGTAATGGGAACTCGCAACACGGTACTGAAAATCTTGTGCTGTCCCAAAATCTTCCAGAAAGAGGTGCTTTTACGCAGAAATTTCACTGTGTTGACGATGCGGGGGAATTTAAATGGCCCCAATTTGAATAATTTTGTCCTGGATGAAATTATGGCCGATGACAAGACTGGCTGGTAGTTTCTCGGATTACGGGTGAAAAAATCAAATATACCGTGCTTGCCGGGGTTGACTCCAGTGGAAAAACTTGACCAGGCCACTGGAGAAATTGATGGGGTGGTGGTCGCAAGGTTTTTAAAGGTGCCGGACTCGCCAAGCCTTTTCAGGTTGGGAAGTTTGCCGGCAGCCATATATTGACGACACAGGTCGGGATCCATGCCGTCAAAGCCAAGCACGATAACCCGCCTGGCTCTTGTTCTTTTCCGGGTCTTCCGGCGCCTGAAAAAGAGGTATATAGTTCTAACCGGCAGGGTCAAAATAGTGAATAGGGCCAATAAGAAGGCGACAATCAGGACAAAAAAAGATGAGACTAGCGCAAAACCTGCTCCCGGCCCAATGTAGGCCAGGGCGGTGGCTGGCAGAGCGACAATAGCGCCCAGGAGAACAGCGGCGATTAAAATGGCAGATGGCAATGGTTTATCCTCGTTGGCGGTACAGGTTTTTGTCCACCACCATAGCCATTTTCTCTATATTCAAATTGCTGCCAAGAAAGGCGCTGACCTGTGCGGCCTGGGACGATGGCTCATTGATAACCGCCGCATAATTTACATATAATACATCCATTTTTTGCTCAGCCAGGGATTTTTTTATTTTGCGTAGATGCATGGAGAATTTGGCGGCCATAACCTTGTCGGAGGCGTTTTTTTCTTGGCCGTTACGCTCCAGCATCTTTTGCTGTGAGGCCAAAACTTCCGCTATCTGCCGTTCCATAAATATAATTTTATAATTCAGATTATCCGGGATATGGGGTAGAAGTGACGAAATAATCTTGACGGCGTGTCCTGCTGCCTGTGCTAGCCAAGCGGCATTGTGGCCCAGATTTTTTACTCCTTCATACTCGTAATAGCCGTTGGGATTGTCGGTGTCTGCCTGGCGGACATCATCCTGAAAAGGGCTTACTCCGCCCGCTTCCAGCATCTTCATCATCATGGAAGTGCCGGAACGTGGCAAACCAGACACGATAATTATTTCATCACTACTGTATGAGGTCATTTTAATGGCTTACTTGGATTTTTTCACTCATTTTATTATTGTGCTTACCGTGGACGGGGCAATTTCCTCAATAAATATTCCTGGCTCGCTGGATACCTTAATTTTTAGATTGTGGCGGCCTGGCCCCACACTGGCATCGACTTCGGCGTGAAACAGCTTTTGCAGATTTTTATATTTATTGCTCATGAGTAAGGGCATGCGGACTTTAAGCTTGATAATTTTTGTTTCCAGCCGGGCTTGTTGCTTCCCGGTCAATCCTTTGACGACTATAGGTATTTTACCGATCTCTTTCTCCACGATCTTTTTCTTGATTTTTATATGGGCGGTGACGCTTGGGTCTCCCACCAAATCGGCTAATTCTGGAGGGATTTGCAGGAGAACCTGTCTGCTTACCGCATGAGACATTCCGGTGAGATCAATGGCCCTGGTTGGTATATCCGCCTCCTTGGCAATTAATGTTTGAGGCCCTGATATGGTAAGTTTGTCAGGGGAAAGAGCAATACCCGCCAATTCATATCCCTTGGCCGTCGCCCCCATTGTCACATATCTAATAGGCAGGTTTTTTTGGACCAGTTTGTCGAGTAGTAGGATAATGTGCGATGGCTGAACACGCAGAACCGTTATTCCTCTTGGAAATGACATTGAATCGTTCTTGTTATCAATGACAATGTTACCGGGAGTGGCGTGGGATAAGTCTATGGAACGGGAGATCTGTTGTTGTGATATCTCCCGGATAATACTGCGGGGGCCACTTACGGTGACATCCAATATGTCCTTGAATTGGTTGGAAATGACCAGATCCCGAGGCAGATTGACAATCTCCACTGGTATTTTGACATTCATGTCAACCCGATCTTCACCAGCGACAAAATACCAGAGAAAAATCGCAAAAAAGATGGAAATTAATTTGATTAGCCAATCCTTGGACCACGGTAATCGCCTGTGATTGTTGTTACTCCGCTGGGCGGGCTGGTAAGCTCTCATATTTTTTTAAGCCAGTTTTTCCATGCCAATGGCTGGCCCTCCCTGGGGATGAAGAGGTCTTGTAAAAGGCTCTGCAGGCTGTCTTTATTGAGGTCGGTGGTAATGGCGCCGTGCTGAACCAGTGAAATTCTGCCGTTTTCCTCGGAAACCACCAGTACTACTGCGTCAGTTTCTTCGGAGATGCCTAGCGCAGCTCGGTGCCTGGTTCCCAAGCTTTTTGCAACATAAGGATTCTTGGTTAAGGGCAGGACGCAGCGTGCCGAGTGAATACGGCCTTTGCTGATTACTACGCCGCCATCGTGCAAGGGGGAGACGTTTCTGAATATACTGATTAAAAGTTCATGACTTAACACCGCATCAATTGTGTGGCTGGATTCCAGATAGTCCTTCATGCCAGTTTCCCGTTCAATGACAATTATGGCACCGATTTTATTTTGGGACAGAATTTGGGCTGCTGTCACTAATTGGCCAATATCCAGATCAGTTTTTTCCTGTTGCAGGGTAAAGGGCGCCGCCTGACCCATCTGAGTTAGAGCCCGGCGGATATCTCGCTGGAAGACGATGATTACAATTAGGAATATGGAACTTAGTAAGGTGCCTAATAACCAATAGAGCGTCATGAGCTCAAGCTCTCTGGCCCCAAAATAGACAATGATCAGCACCCCGATCCCGGCCAGCATCTGCACCGCCCTGGTGCCTCTGATAAGCAGAATTATCCGGTAGATAATGAAGGCAACAATCATTATGTCGGCGATATCCTGCCAGCGGAGGGATTGTAGAATATTTAGCATGGGTATATTATGCCTGAAAACAGGATAAAATACAAGATTATCTATTTGAAAACAGGCTCAGAAAATCAATACAATTGTTCGCTGGTGTGGCAAATATCAGGGTGTGGTTCGTTTGTCGCTTACGAAGTACTCGTTAGCTGTTAAGGCACCAGGAATTTAGCGGTGAAATGAAAGCTTGAACCTTTGTGGATTTTACTTGTTAACCAGATATCTCCGCCCAGTTGCTTGGCTAATTTTTTGCACACGGCTAAACCTAAACCAGCACCTTCATGACTTCTGGTCAGGTAATTTTCTGCCTGCGTAAAGGCTTCAAAAATTGTTTCTTGTTTGTCAGTCGGGATGCCGCAACCTGAATCTTTAACTGAAAAATGTAAAAGAATAAAATTGTCTGGCTGTATCCCCTGAATTTGCACCTTAATCTGTATCCTGCCATGCTCCGTAAATTTTAGGGCATTATCGGTAAGGTCGTGGAGTAAGCGTTTCAGTATTTCCGGATCGCCTGATAAGTCGGTTGGCACGGTTTCGTTAATTAATAGTTCTAATGCTATTCCTTTATTTTTCGCTTTTTCCTGAAATGCTGTCAGAACACTTTCTAATACTTGCTTTAATGAAAAAAAATGTGGTTTTTTATTTTTCTGGCGTGACTCGAGTCTGGAAAAATCTAACAGCTGATTAATTAAGAGCATAAGTCTATCTGATGATTTTCGGATCATTTCCAGGAACTCTTTCTGTCTGGAATCCAATTCTGTACCAGCCAAAATTTCACTGAAACCCATAATGCCATTCATGGGGGTAAGAAATTCGTGGCTGATTGTATTGATGAAGCTGCTTTTAATCTCATTGGCCTTTTCGGCGGTATTTTTGGCAATAAGAAGGGCTGAACTGGTTTTCTTGTGACTATCTATTTCTCTGCGCAGTTTTTCGAATATACTTTTCTCTCTTAGTATTCTACTAAATTTTGCAATTAATTCATCTTGCGGAAAGGGCTTCTCGATAAAATCGCTGGCGCCGGCCTTGATGACATCTATGTAGGAGTAATTTTTACTGTAGCCTGTCATCACAATAACATTGGTGAGCGGCGCATATCCTTTGACGAATTTAATAATCTGCATGCCATCCAGAGTTGGCATTACCATATCGGTTATAATTATGCTGAAATTCTCTGCCTTGATCAGATCTATAGCCTTTAAACCGTCTTCGGCCACGGCGTATTGGTATCCGGCATCGTCTACATATCTTGCGACAAGAGCCAGGTGATCCTGATCGTCATCAACTATTAAAATTGATGGTGAAAAATCATTCATTATTGCAAACCAGCCTAATTTTTTTGAGGTTAATTTTTTGCCATTTTCGAAATGAACATTGATGAACTTCTAATGCCTTAGGCTTTCATCGATGGCACTACAAAGCTCCCCTATTGATATAGGCTTAATGATAACCTTTTTAACGCCTATATCCTGGGCTTTTTGTAGTAAAGATTTGTTCAAAGTACCTGTCATAATGATGATTGGTATGTCAGGTTGAATCTTTAAAATTTTGCCAGCCATCTCTGTGCCAGACATTTGCGCCATTACCTGATCGGTCAGGATCAAATCAAAACTGTTGGGGGTATCTTTGAAACTCTTTAAGGCGACATTCCCATTGGCCTTTATTGTTATTTTGTACCCGGCTTTTTTGAGGTGCCGGGCGGTTATCTCTGCCAGAGATGTCTCGTCTTCAACGATGAGAATTCTACGATTGCCGCCGGTAATATGAGGAGGCTGGGATGTATCAGGTTTTGTGCCCTGCTTCTGGCACGTCGGCATATATACATCAAATGATGAGCCATGCCCCGGTTGGCTGTCAACTGTAATTATGCCATTCAAATCGGTAATTATGCCATGAGTTATGGATAGTCCCAAACCTGTGCCTTCGCCTTGAGAATTGGTGGTGAAGAAGGGCTCGAAGATATGCTCCAACACTTCTTTGGTAATACCGGATACTGTGTCGGATACGGTAAGTTTCGCATAATTACCAGGGGGGAGGCCGGGGGGTATTTTAGTGCTCGTGGGTGTGATGTCGACAACTTCCAGGTTGATATTGATGACTCCGCTCTGTCCTCCTATCGCTCGGCTGGCATTAGTGCATAGATTGATCAACATCTGATGTATTTGGGCGGGAGAGGCTACGATATAGGCGGTCGTGGGGGTGATGCTCGTGCGGATGTCAATATTTGCCGGGATAGATGCTCGTATTAGTGCTAATGTTTCTTTTATCAGTGGTTGTATATGTATTGGGGACTTTGCTTGGTCGGTTTGACGGATGAAGGTGAGTAATTGTCTGGTGATATCTTTGCCCCGTTTGGCGGCAGAGATAATATGTCCTAAATCTTCATGGGGCTGGCTGTTGCTTGGCAAACTTTCCTGGACAATTTCGGCAAAACCCAGAATTGAGGCGGTAATATTGTTGAAATCGTGGGCTATGCCACCCGCCAAAGTCCCCAAGGCCTCAAGCCTGTGAGACTGCTGCAGGTGTTGATTTAGTCTATCTTTCTCTTGATTGGCAATTTTTCTGGCTGTGATATCACGGATTATACCAATGGCGCACCATTTATTTTTTATTTGCAGCCTGGATAATGAAAGCTCTATGGGGATTTTGTGGCCATCTTTGTGTTTACCGCTCACTTCAATGGTTTGGTCGAATAAACGACCTCTGCCAGTTTTAAAGAAACTTGGCAGGGCAGATTTATAGGCAGAAGCATAATTGCCAGGTACGATGAGATCATGCAGAACATTACCTATGGCTTCGGCATGTGAATAACCAAATATTGCTTCGGCCGCCGGGTTCCAGAAGGTGATTCTACCTCGGTTTCCCAGCATGATAATGGCATCGGCGGCGGCATTGGTGATGGCCTGGTAACTTTTTTCACTTTCCAAGCGGTCGGTTTCACAGCGATGTAGGCGGATCATGCCGGCAACTGCCGCCGCTGCGGTCTGTAAAATTGCTTCGATCTCCGGGCGACGTTCGACTCCCGCTTGGGTGTATAAGGTGAAGACCCCCAATATAGTGTCATCTGCCGATTTTATCGGGATACAATAATGACCGTGCGGTGAGAGATTATCACAGCAGTTTTCGTGTTGATTGTTGATTTGGTTCATGAAAACAATCTCTTTTCTCAAGGCGGCTCTGCCGCACAGGCAGCGGCCAAGTGGCAGATCGGCGCATTGGCTTAGTATCGGTTTGGCTACATTATGATGGGCCGTGAGAATTAGTCTTTGAGGGTTGTTTTCGTCAACCAGAAATAAGACCCCCTTTGGCTGTACCTCCAGCCATGGGAAAGACACCAGCAGAGTCAGGAATTCCTGCATTAAACGGGGAAAGGGGTATTTGCCGATGGACAGACGCAGCAGATCACTTAATATCTCCTGAATCTTCCGGGCGCTAACTGGTTCTTGCTGGTTGTATTCGTTGGGCATGGTTCCCCTTATGGGTTGGATCTTGGTTGGTTACAAATTAATTTTCGCAGGAAACATTAATATTATCAAGAAGAAAATACAGTAACCTGATCTCTTGCAGGTAAATTTTTTACGCCATAGGCAATGGCCGGCTTTTTTTGTATTTGCCGCTTCATTTTAATATATCTAGACTATTGACATGTGAGATTAATTAATTTAGTATACTCAGCTTTCCATAGAATGGACTGTGGTACCTTTTAATTTACATAAATTGGGCAGGAGAAGAAGTTTTGGCAAATCATAAATCAGCATTGAAAAGAAACAGGCAGAGCCAGGTGCGCAGACTGCGG
>Ga0114931_10008769_pt1 | contig 12195 bp, 12 predicted proteins | sample 2SBtaG_FD_89579 | JGI IMG/M metagenome (GOLD analysis project Ga0114931, IMG submission 89579) | Deep subsurface microbial communities from Kolumbo volcano to uncover new lineages of life (NeLLi) - 2SBTROV14_V59a metaG | ecosystem: Environmental > Aquatic > Marine > Volcanic | place: Kolumbo...
GAAGCGGTCTGGCAGACGTCGAATCTCGGTCTCGGTCAGACGACCTGTGTCGGGCTCGGCGGCGATCCGATCGTCGGCATGTCGTTCATCGATCTCTTCAAACTTTATGAAGCCGATGCGGAGACCGAAGCCATTCTGATGATTGGCGAAATTGGCGGCACGGCAGAGGAAGAGGCCGCCGCCTTTGTGAAAGAACACGTCAGCAAGCCGGTCGCCGCGTTTATTGCCGGCCGCACGGCGCCTCCCGGCAAACGGATGGGTCATGCCGGCGCTATCATCTCCGGCGGCAAAGGCACCGCCGCCGAAAAAGTCACCGCGCTCGAAGCCGCCGGCATCGAAGTCGCCGAAAGCCCCGCCGACATGGGCACCGCGGTCCAACGCGCGATCGAGAAGAAGGCCGGTTAGATTAAAGCGGCTCAAACCAAGCGCCGCCGCTCTTGATCGAGCGCGTCGGCGATAAAGGTGACGGCTTTCTCGGCCATCAGATTGTAATAGTCAAAGCCGTGGCCGCCGCCGGTCGTTTCGAGGTCACACTGGTGCGGAACGCCGAGCGAAGATAGCTTCATCCGCAAGCGATCGGCACTGTCCCACCAACGATGATCGGCCGGGTCGCAACAGAAGAATTGATGCCGCGGCCAATTCAAAGGATGAACATGGAGCGTGGCCGTGTCCTGGCGAACTGCTTCGGGATCGGCATACATTTGTTGGATGATCACATCTTCGTCGAATCGAGTTTGATAATCGATGGCCGGCGAGATCGCGGCCACGACTGGAAAACGGTCGGGATGTTTGTAAGCAAACCGCAGCGCCCCCTGCCCTCCCATGCTCGTTCCCAGCAACGCGATCTTGCGGTCTCCCTCGCCGAAACGTTGCTGAACGAAAGGCACGACGCTTTCCAAGATGTGCTGTTCGGCCGTTATTTCGCGATCGAACTGCACCGCGATCCGATCGGTCCACCAGGTCGGTCCGGTCATCGGCGCGACAACCGGCAACCCATGACGGGCGAACTGCTCGGCAAACGGCGTCTGGTCGATGAGCCGATTGAGATGAACACCGTGGAGGTAGATCACCGCCCAACCATGCTCGTTTTTTTCATTCGGTTCGAACACGTCGCACGGATGCCCGCCCACGGTCGTCTCACTCCAACTTCCACGCAGTTGCTTCATCGGTGTGCTCGGTTTGTTTGATCGTTTTTGCCAACAATCTGCCAGCGTATCGTGACCGCTCGGCGCGGGCTACCCGTGATTGCAGAAGGCACTTAAAATAGCGCCGTCCACGATCTGCCATGAGCGAGGTCTGCACTTTGAAGACGCTGTTGACTGAAGAAGAATTGCAAGCTGCCGTCGCGCGGCTCGCGGCTGCGATCACGGACTGCTACGGCGGTCGCCCGTTGACGATTGTTGGCGTCTTAACCGGCAGCATTGTGCTGATGGCGGACTTAATTCGCCAATTGAAGATGCCGCTGCGCGTCGGTGTGTTGCAAGCGAGCAGTTATCGCGGCGGCACCACGCGCAGCACGCTGACAATCAACGACGAGATGATGTTGGACATCACCGGGCGCGACGTGCTGTTGGTCGACGACATTTTCGACACGGGTCATACGCTGGTCCAAGTCATCGAAAACCTCAAGCAGATGGAACCGGCTTCGGTGCGCGCCGCTGTCTTGCTGCGGAAACAGGGCCGCTGCGAAGTTGACTTTTCGCCCGACTTCGCCGGATTTGATATTCCGGATGAGTTTGTGGTCGGTTACGGATTGGACTATCAGGATCAGTTCCGCAACCTGCGCTATCTTGCTGCGCTGGAGCGGGAAGACTTGCTGCATGAAACGCCATGACGCGACTTCTGATCGTGACGCCGAGGTATTGGCCGCTGGTAGACGACACGGCGTGCGTCGCGGCAACCCTGGCGGACGCCTTTAGCCGCGAAGGCATTTCGACGACAATCTTGACTGCGAAATGGCACATGGATTGGCCGGAACAGGTCGTACACCGCGAGGCGGTGGTCCATCGCTTGCCGCATCCGCCGCGCGGCGGCTGGCTGAAGTTTCGGTACCTGCGGTCGTTGTCCCGCTGGTTACGCCAGCGGGCCGATGATTTCGATCTGGTTTATGTCATGAACTTACGGCAAGACGCTTATGCTACCGTGGGCGTTGCGGAAGGAGTCGGGATGCCGGTGGTCTTACGTGCGCAGCGCGCGGGCGCGGCAGGTGATTGCCATTGGCAAGCTACGGCCCGGTTCGGAAGGCGGATTCAACGCCGCTGCCAAGCGGCTGACGTGGTCGTTGCATCGACGCGATTCGCGACCCACGAATTGCATCAGGCGGGATATGACTCGGTGCGGTGTATCGAAGACGGCGTGGCGCAGCGGGCTCCGCGTTCGCCCGCGGAACGCTTTCGTGCTCGGCAAGCACTGGCCGACGCCAATTACGATTTGGCGGTGGCGGAATTTGCGCCCGTGGCTGTCTGCGTCGAGCGGTTCGTTGAAGACCGCGGGATTGCCGAATTGGTCACGAGCTGGCTGAGCATTGCGGCCCGCTGGCCAAGTGCCGAGCTGTGGTTGATTGGCGACGGACCGCTGCGTGAAGCGTTACACGAAGGGATCGTGCAGCGGGAGCTTCACCATCACATCTGCATGCCCGGAAGTTTCGACGATTGGACGGAGCTCTTGCACGCGGCTGACGTGTTTGTCTCGCCAACCCCTGCTTTTGGAACGACCCAAGCGCTGCTCGAGGCGATGGCAGTAGGACTTCCGGTCGTGGCGATGGACACGCCCGACATTCGCGAAGTAATCGAGCCCGTCCGTGAGGTCCTGCTTGTTCCTCCCGGCGAGCGTCACCGTCTGTCCGAAGCGATTGCCACGCTGTTCGAGTTACCCGAACGAGCTGTCGCCATCGGAGCAGCCGCCCGCGCGCGGATAGAATTGACGCGACCGCTCGCACGAACGGTGGCAGCTCATCTCGACTTGGTTCAACAGCTTCTCGAAAAGCCTTCGTTGGGAAAGTGATGACGATTCGCGTGTTGGAAATCATCCCGACGCTCGTCCGCGGCGGAGCTGAAAAGCAGCTTTCGCTGTTGGCGACGGGTTTGCCGCGTGACGAGTTTGATGTGCATGTCAATGTGCTCACACACAGCGGTCCCTATGAAGCGACGTTACGCTCGGCTGGAATTCCTGTCACGCTGATCGGCAAGAAGTGGAAAATCGATCCGGCCGCCTATTGGAAGTTACAGCGATCAATCCGCCGCCTGCAGCCGGACCTGGTCCACACGTGGCTGTTCGCGGCCAACGCCTACGGGCGTCAGGCGGCCTTTGCCGCGGGGATCAAGCATGTTGTGGCCGGCGAGCGGTGCGTGGACCGCTGGAAAGTTTGGCATGAATTCGCGATCGATCGACGGCTGGCCCGCAAGACCTCGAAGATTGTCACCAATAGCAGCGGCGTCCGCGATTTCTATGTCGAGCACGGCCTCGCGGCAGAGAAGTTCGTCGTCATTCCCAACGGCATCGAACCATCGCCGAACGGAACCGTCACGCGCGCCGAACTGCTTCAGGAACTGGGTCTTCCCGACGACGCCAAATTGATCGCCGCGGTAGGACGACTGTGGCCCCAAAAACGCTACAAGGATGTGTTGTGGGCAGCCGAGTTGTTGAAAGCCGTCCGCGATGATGCTTATGTTTTGATTATCGGCGACGGGCCGCAACGCGATGCGTTGGAGAGTTTTTGTGCTGACATCCATTTGCAAGATCGCGTTCGCTTTTTGGGACAACGCGACGACGTTCAAGAGATCCTGCCGCTGCTGGATTGCTTCTGGCTTGGCAGCAGCTATGAAGGGCAATCCAACGCCATGATGGAAGCGATGGCCGCCGGAATTCCGGTTGTGGCGACGGACATTCCCGGCAACCGCGATCTCGTCGTGCCTGAACAAACGGGTTACCTCGTGGCCATCGGCGACGCCGCGGGGATGGCTCAAAAAACGCAATTCCTGTTGAACGATCCGCAACTGGCTCAGCAGTTCAGCCAAGCCGCGCAAACGAGAATGCGAACGGAGTTTTCCGTCGCCAAGATGGTCCAACGCCACGCCGATCTCTATCGTAAAGTTGTGTTATGATAGTTCATTGGGTTGAGTCCCATCCGCGACGTGTGTCGGAGATCTTACTGCCGCGGTACAGCTTGCCGCACGGAATTGTTTGAGTAGCTTCCATGTGCGGTATTACGGGTGCAATCTGGACCGATCCGAAACTTCCAATCGACGCGCCCACGCTGCAATCGATGACCGACGTCATCACCCATCGCGGCCCGGACGATCACGGCCAATATGTCAGCGAGTTCCGGCTGCGACCTCCCTATGAAGCGATGCCAGGCGTCGCACTCGGCTTCCGCCGGTTATCGATCATCGATCTGGAGGGCGGTCACCAGCCAATGTCGAATGAAGACGGAACCGTGTGGGTTGTCTTCAATGGCGAGATTTACAACTACACGACGATCCGGCGACGGCTCGAAGGGGCCGGGCACACTTTTCGCACGCATTCCGATACCGAAACGATCGTACACTTGTATGAAGACGAGGGGCTCGATTGCTTTCGCCATCTCAACGGCATGTTCGCGATTGCGATTTGGGATTCTCAGCAGCGACGGCTCGTTTTGGGACGCGATCGGCTTGGTCAAAAGCCGCTGGTCTATCGGCACCAGCCAGGGCGATTGCTGTTTGCCAGCGAGTTGAAAAGCTTGCTGCAAGTCGGGGACAGCTCACGCGATATTGATCCGGGCGCGATCGACGAGTACTTGACCTATCAGTATGTCCCGCATCCGCGGACGATTTTTCGCGGTATCCACAAGCTGCCGCCGGGACATCTGGCCGTCTATCACGAAGACGAATTGGAGGTCCGCGACTATTGGGAACCTGATTTTCGGACAGAAATCTCGCTGGATCGCCGCGCCGCGGCCGAGCAACTGCGCGAGCTGCTCACCTCGTCGGTGGTCATGCGGATGCGCAGCGATGTTCCGCTCGGCGCGTTTCTTTCCGGCGGTGTTGATTCGTCGCTGATTGTCGCTTTGATGCAACAGCACTCTGCTCAGCCCGTCCAAACGTTTACGATCGGTTTCCCGGTCGCGGAGTATGATGAAACGTCATACGCCCGGCTTGTTGCCAAGCACGTCGGTACCGACCACCACGAACTGGAAGTCACTCCCGATGCCGTCGACATCCTGCCGAAGCTCGTTTGGCAATACGACGAACCGTTCGCCGACAGCTCGGCGATTCCAACCTGGTACGTTTCCCAGCTCGCTCGACAACACGTCACGGTCGCTTTGTCGGGCGACGGCGGTGACGAACTGTTCGCCGGCTATCCGCGCTACAAAGCGGCGTGGCTGGCCGGGCGATTCGACCAGCTCGGGCCACTGCGTTCGTTGCTGGCGGCGCGGATCTGGCAACGGCTGCCTGGTTCGCGAGAGAAGTCTTTCACGCGGCGTGTGAAACGCTTTAGCGAATTTTTGATGAGGTCGCCGCAACGCCGCTATGTCGAATGGATTGGCATCTTTAACGAAGCGCGGCGGGCAACCCTGTATCGTGATGACTTTGTCGAGCAACTGCCCGACGTCGACCCAATTCATTTTCTGCAGCAAGCGTGGCGGCGAGTTGCCCCGCGCGACGTCGTTACCGAAGCGTCACTCGCCGATCTGACGACGTATCTGCCGGGCGATTTGATGACGAAAGTCGATATCGCATCCATGGCGCACTCGTTGGAAGTTCGCCAGCCCTTTTTGGATTATCGCCTCGCCGAGTTTGCCGCGTCGCTGCCCGTGTCGCTAAAATTCCGCCGCGGTAGCGGCAAGTTGTTGCTCCGCCGCGCGTTCGGCAAGCTGCTGCCTCGGGACATCTGGACGCGCCGCAAGATGGGCTTCGGCGTTCCGCTCGGGCATTGGTTTCGCCACGAATTACGCGACCTGACGCACGACGTCTTGCTCGACGACAACGCCCAAACTCACAACTTCTTTCGCCGCGACATGATCGAACAACTCATCAGCGAGCACGAAACCAAACATTTCGACCACGCCTATCGCCTCTGGGCGCTGCTGGTCCTGGAGCTGTGGATGCGCGAGTGGTGCGGCGCTCGACCCGCGTAACCGGCTCGCGTCGCGATCGACCTTACTGCGATTCGCGGCGTGCCTAATAAAAACCTCGCCGCAAGTTCCCTCACGGCGAGGTTAACTGAGTCTTGATGACGTGGACTAGCTGGGTTATTCCGCTTTGGGAGCAGCAGGCTCCTTGGCAGGAGCTGCTTCCGGTTTGGGAGCAGCAGGTTCTTTGGCGGGAGCTGCTTCCGGTTTTGCTTCGCCCTCTTTAGCCGGTGCAGCGGCTGCGGGCTTCTCTTCTGCAGGAGCAGCTTTTTCGGAAGACTCTTCAGGCTTTTTCTCGGCAGCTTCGGCAGGTGCTTTTTCCGCAGGTGCAGCCGCATCGGCATCGGTACCTTCGCCTGCAGCATGTGTGTCACCACTGTTGCTATCGTGGCTCGCAGCTTCCGTGGTGTTCGACGTCGCCGGAGCGGGTGTGGTCGAGCCGCCTGTGGAGCTTGGCTTGTCACAGCCCCAGGTGGCGACGGCAACAACCGCCAGCAGCGAATAGAGAATGTGAGTTTTCATGGCTGAGCCTCCTTGAAGAATCGTGGCTGAATTGAACTAGCGGGTAATCATCCCATACTCTTCGGTGCACGGTCAAAGGGGTATGAGCTGGAAATCGGTCGCGCGGTCCACACGTCCCGTCACAACAACCGCCCACGCGGTCCCCGCACCAGTCTGATCCACGCTGCGCGCCGATTATTCCCGCGTTTTCAAAATGATTCGGCCATATCGCGAGCATGATAGCTGCTGCGAACGAACGGCCCGCTGGCGACTTTCTTGAAACCGAGCCGTTTCGCTGCAGCCCCAAGAGCCGCGAATTCGCTCGGCGGCAGATAGCGGACGACGGGCAAGTGCCTGGCAGAAGGCTGCAGATACTGCCCTAGCGTCAAGAAATCGCAACCATAATCGAGCAAATCCGCCAACACGTCGAACAGCTCTTCGCGGGTCTCGCCCAATCCCAGCATCAACCCGCTTTTGGTCTTGACCTGCGCATTTTGCTCTTTGACGCGGCGCAGCAGCCGCAGCGTCCAACGATAATCCGATTTGGGACCGCGCACGCTGCGATACAGCCGCGGCACCGTTTCCGTGTTGTGATTAAAGACCTCCGGCGCGGCTTCGACGACGCGCCGCAAAGCCGTCTCGTTGCCGATAAAGTCGGGCGTCAGCACTTCGATCGTCGCGGCAGTTTGTTGGCGGACGGCTTGCACACAGCGATAGTAATGTTCCGCCCCGCCATCGGGCAGGTCGTCGCGGGTGACCGACGTAATGACCACGTGCCGCAAACCCATCCGCGCGGCGGCTTCGGCCACACGATCCGGCTCGTCGTCTTCCAACGCATCCGGCCGCCCTCGCGAAACGGCGCAAAATCCACAAGGCCGAGTGCAGACATTGCCCAGGATCATGAAGGTCGCTGTCTTTTGCGAATAACATTCCATCCGATTCGGACAGCGGGCGTTGTCGCAGACCGTTTCCAACCGCAACTCTTCCAGCAGGTTCGCGGTGAAATGGTTCGCATTGCCCCGCGGCACTTCGCGGCGCAGCCATTTCGGCAACCGCCGCGGTGGTTCCGGCGAAACGATTGGCAGTTCAACTAGCGCGGGCGGCGGGTTCATGTTCGTTTTCTGTTTGCGGACGGAGCCACGGATGGCCTGTGTGCAGATTGTAGCGGTCGCAGGCAAACGACCGGGCGAGCTGTTCAATCGCACTGGCTCGCACAGCCGTCATTCTAACCGGTTGCCGGCGTTCGGCGAGCAGGCAGCTCATCGTTGCTTTCTCGCCCGCCTCGACACACGTGGCGGCTGTGTCGACAAAACCGAAGTTCATCGGATTCGGCGCGACATTGATGTAAGCTCCCTGACATGTCGTCTCCTGCTTCACGCCGACACCGATCGCCGCCAGCAACCCCGTCACTCCCCACAGCCCGGCACTGCCGCTACGCCGTCGCTACGCGATCCCCATCGCTGACAGTGCCGCAGTGATCCCCGCTCGCAATCGTTGCCGGTACTCGCTGGCTGTCCACTGCAACCGGTCTAAGGGAACGATCGGGTAGACACACAGTTGACCCGGTGCGTGTAAAATGCAGCCGCCACTCCGATTGATCCACCGCACCGCAAGTTGCCTCCGCCGCAACTCGGCAGTTGTCAAACGAATGTGGCTGCGCGACCCGGATCGACCAATCGAGATGATCTCGGGATGCTCGCACAGCAAGACCACCAGACGGCGATTCACTTCGCTGCTCACTTGATACCGCAACCGCCGTTGGAGCGCAATGCATGCGTCGAACGGAACGGTTCCCAGCAGATGAAAATCCGCGACGGTTTCGCCGGCGTGCAGGTCGAAGCTGGTCATCAGACGGTTGGGGTTTGGGTTGCGGGAAGCGGACGAATGTAACAGCCGTCGACAAACCCAGAAAGATCAAAAGAGTTACTCCCGCTCTTGCCAACTGGTCCGCGCGGCTAGAATCGGTTATAGCAGAGAAAACCGAGTGGCCACCCGGCTTATTCAGCGGCGAAATCACAACCATGTCGAAAACGCAGAAGAAACAAAAAGCCAAAACGCCCAACACGGGTCAGCGTCCGATTGCTGAAAACCGCAAGGCGCGGCATCGCTTCGCCGTGCTGGAGACGCTGGAATGTGGCATTGCGTTGGTCGGCAGCGAAGTGAAGAGTCTACGCAACGGCAAGCTGTCGCTCGACGAATCGTATGGCCGCGTCCGCGATGGCGAATTGTGGCTGGTCGGCGCCGACATTCCGGAATATGCAAACGCCAGCCTGTGGAATCATGATCCTAAACGGCCGCGGAAGCTGCTCATACACCGCCGCGAAGTCCGCCGTTTCGCTAACAAGACTCATGAAAAAGGGCTGACGCTGGTGCCGTTGAAAATGTATTTCAATGATCGCGGCGTCGCCAAAGTGTTGCTGGGACTTTGCCGCGGAAAAAAGCTGTACGATAAACGTGAAACGCTAAAGAAGGCCGACATGAAACGCGACATCGAGCGCGCCATGCGGCGACGACACTGAACGAGGAAGCGTATGCAACGTCTCTTGACGTTTGGCATGTTCGTAATGCTTCTGAGTTGTTGCGGCTGGGCATGCGGCCAAAACAAACGCCAGGCTGCGGAAGTCACTTACCCGCCGCGGTCGGTGCCAATCAATACATTGCCGCCATCGATGCCGATCCCACCGGCCGCTATTTGTATTATGTTCCCGGAGCACACGGCGGAAGTGACCGCGACGGTTCGGCAGTCGTTCAGTTCGACACCACAACGCGTCGCCGCAAAGTCATCGCGTTTTTGCATCCGTTTTATGACAAGAAGTACGGCTGCATCCCCAAAGGAACCTACAGCCTCGCCGTGTCTGACACGGGCCAGACGCTGTTCGTCACCTGGAACACTTCCCGCGGCAGTCGCCATTGGGATTGCTGCGCGTTGACCGCGATTCACATTCCCGCGGCCGAGCGACCTCGTTGAGATTACAGAATCTCTTGCGGATAGGCATTCGCGGCTCGCAAAGCCTCGGCGTAGGGAACACCGCAAGTGTAGCCGCGGTACCGCGCGAGTGATTCTTTGGCTCGTTGAGCGCCATCGAATTGCGTTGCGTCATACTTCTCGTTGCGGACCAGTGCCATCAACCGTCCCAGCCACTCGATCGCTCGCGGCCAATCGTCGTTGATGTCGATAAACGTATCCGGCTCGAAGCCGATCGTGTGACGAGGCCCGTTGTCGTACAAGTAAACACGCTTTGGCCGTTTGAACGGCACGCCAGGCGCCAGCATCCGGTCGCCATGATGCAGCGCGATCTTGCTCAGCCGCGAGGCGACTTCATGATCGCTGTGACCATCGTGCGGCCAGAGCCGGAACGCGACGTCGGGTCCAATGTCGGCAACGGCTTCGGCGACGGCACGCTTGGTCGCGGCAGTCACCTCGTATTGCATCGAAGCAAAATCGAGAAAACGATGCTCAACGCCATAGCTTTGGCAAATCGCGATCGTTCCATCGACCAGCTCTTGCGCGCGGCCGGCAACCGGCCGCCAATTCGTGTAATCGCCGATCAGCGACAAAATCACAACACGATGATTCTTGCGAATTGCTTGCAGCAGAATGCCGGGAATGCCGAACACGCAATCGTCGTAATGAGCTCCGATCCCGAGAATTGTCTTGGCCATCGTGGTTCTCCTTTGGCACCAATGTGTGCAAACCCGGGCGGTTTTGCAAATTCCTCGCGACCGCGGCGTCCGTGCGCGCGAAGCGATTCTTGTCACGCTCCGGCGTGGCAGCAATAATCATGCCTGACCTCCTACCCAAGATTCTTACTCCCGCCACAGGCCCGCGATGCAACGCACTCTCGGATTTCTCACCTTCGCCTTTGCCTTTGTAATTGCCGGCGTGGTTTCCTCGGTCGCGTTCGGCGACGAATCCGCTGCCGCCAAAAAAGCACAAGACTTCGACCGGCACATTGCTCCGCTGCTGGCGTCGTATTGCCTGGGTTGTCACAGCGGCGCAGAACCGAAAGGCGGCTTGGACTTGTCGGAACGCGAAGCTGCCATGAAAGGGGGCGAGAGCGGCGTCGCGATCGCCGCCGGCAAGGTCGATGCAAGTTTGTTGTGGCAACGCATCGAGCAAGGCGAAATGCCGCCCAAAGAGAAGTTGCCCGACGACGTCAAACAAACCCTGCGACAGTGGATCGCCGGCGGAGCCAATTGGGGCAGCGACCCGATCGACCGATTTCGTTATACGACCTCGAAGCGGGCCGGATACGACTGGTGGTCGCTGCAACCACTCGCCGCATACGAACCGCCTCAGGTCAAAGCCACAGACCGCGTTCGCAATCCCATCGATGCGTTCTTGCTCGCCAAGCTCGAAGCCGGTGGCCTCAGCTACTCGCCCGATTCCGACTTGCGGATCCTGGCACGACGCCTGTCCTTCGACCTTATTGGTCTGCCTCCTTCTCCCGATGAAGTGAAAGCCTTCCAGGAAGAGGCTTCGCGCGACGTTGAAGCGGCGATTTGCAAGCTCGTCGATCACCTGCTCGCTTCACCACACTATGGCGAGCGTTGGGGCAGGCATTGGCTCGACGTGGTCCGGTTCGGCGAAAGTGACGGCTTCGAACGCAACAATCCTCGCAAAAACTTCTGGCCCTACCGCGATTGGGTCATCGAATCGCTAAACGCCGACCTGCCGTACGACGAGTTTGTGCGAATGCAAATCGCCGGCGATGTGCTGACCGATAACTCGCCGCAAGGCTTGGCCGCCGCCGGTTTTTTGGTCGCTGGTGTTCACAACACGGTGGTCGGCGGCAGCGAATTCATGAAGCGACTGGCTAAGCAAGATGAACTCGAAGAAGTCGTTGGCACGATCAGCCAGACTTTTGTCGGCTTGACCGCAAACTGCGGCCGCTGTCACGACCACAAATTCGATCCCATTCGCCAGGAGGAATTTTACAAACTCGCCGCCTCAGTTTCCGGCGTGCGGCACGGCCAGCGCGATTGGCCGCGTCCCGAGATCGATGTGCAGCGGAAAGAACTCGAACAGCAACTTGCCAAGATCACCCAAGAGATTGGCGAACTCAACGCGATCGGTCGCCGCATCGTCTTGGAGCAGCGTAAGGCAGGAAAAGCGAAGCCTCCCAAGCCGCCAGCACCTTATGCGAGCTGGGAATTCGATAAAGACCTGAACGACGGCAGCGGATCGCTGCACGGCAAGTTCGTCAACGGCGGGAAGCTCGACAACGGCGCTTTGGTCGTCGACGGGCAAGGCTATGTCGCGACCGAGCCGCTTCCAGACGACATCGGTGCCAAGACACTCGAAGCTTGGGTCCTGCTCGACAATCTCGACCAGCGCGGCGGCGCGCCGATCAGCCTACAAACGCTCGACGGCCATTATTTCGATGCAATCGTCTTTGGTGAACAAGAACCGAAACGCTGGATGGCCGGCAGCAACGTTTTTGAACGGACGCAATCGTTCGGCGGGCCGCAAGAACACGAGGCCGTGAGCAAACCGGTTCACTTCGCGATCGTTTATGACGCCGACGGCACGATCACAGGTTATCGCAACGGATTGCCGTACGGCAAACCTTACAAGAGCA
>Ga0114931_10008771_pt1 | contig 12195 bp, 9 predicted proteins | sample 2SBtaG_FD_89579 | JGI IMG/M metagenome (GOLD analysis project Ga0114931, IMG submission 89579) | Deep subsurface microbial communities from Kolumbo volcano to uncover new lineages of life (NeLLi) - 2SBTROV14_V59a metaG | ecosystem: Environmental > Aquatic > Marine > Volcanic | place: Kolumbo...
CCAAAGCATGTTCGATCCAACTGTTGATTGCGAAAAAAGATTCACCGGAATTAGAATAAAAGAGGGATATGAAAAGCAGGGGAATCGAACAAAATGCCGGTGTTATTTGCTAATACTGGATACTCAATGTGAAGTAATATCGTCGATCGCGCAGAGTCAAGCCTTCCAGTTCAAAATCATCGTTTACAAGATTTCTGAGGCTGGTATTAAAAAACAGTTTCAGCTTGTTTATCTCAAAAGACTTGCTGAAAAATATGTCTAAATTCCCCACCGAGGCGATACTGATTTCCGAAAAGCCGCCATTTAAGTTGCGAATTTGGGCGACTTGCCTGCCCTCTTTAAAAGCATGAATTCGTAAAGAGTAGCCGTCTTGGTCAAGCTGAATATCAAATGTATATTTCCGGTCCTGCTTAAATGGAAACACCGCTAAATCAGATAAAAAATAACGGGATGCGCCAAATTCGAACGTGACTTTTTTGCGATATAAAAAAAGTTTTTGCCGGGTTTCAAATCCGCTGATGCGGGCGGATTTAACATTGTCATAAAAAGCAATCGGCGTTCCCGGTAACGTGAAACTTCGGAATTTATTTTTGTATTGATTATGAAACAGGTTTGCGGAAATCTGCCAGCCAAAAATTTTGTTTTTACGAATTTCCCGAATAATGTCCACGCCAAGCTCAATACTCCGGTTTGTTTCCGGAGCTAACACCGGAACCGCACTGCTTGACGCCAGCATTTCCCGCGTGCTGATTTGTTGAAGCAATGTGGGAAATTTAACGTTTGTACCCAGGTTCAAAAACCCGTTTACAGCTAAATTCGTATTCCCGGCGGAGGTGTGGGTTGATAATTTCACCGTGCTTTTATTCCATTTGCTTTCTCCGATGATCGCGGAAGTGGTAAAACCTGGAATATTGCCGCTGATCGGTGCGATTTCTTTATCATTTACCACATCATGGCGAAAACTCAGGTCGAAATTCAAATTTCTGAAAAAGCCGGCGTGAAGCGGATGGCTAAATTTTGCGATTGAAATAAATCCATGATTTTGGCGTTTGAGCGCAGCTGCGTCCTGGTCGGTGGCGTTGTTGCTGAAGGCAAACCGGGTGTCGTTAAAATCCAGGCGGGTTTGATCAAATTGATAGCCGACCAACAGCTTAAAATTCCGAAACCGAAAGGTTTTATCCGTATTAAAATGCCAGGCACGATTTTTGATTCCCCGTGATAAAGAACCCGTCTGCGATGCAGTGTCGGCATAGCGAAGAAATTGGGATTCATCCAGCCACTGGTAAGCACCGGAAATAGACACATCCGTAAAATTGCCCAAATCGCCGGTGTAACGGGCGGTAATCATCTGGTTAAAATTGTTGAGCGTTTCGCTGTCTCTTTCGTTTTCATAATTCAAATCCGAGCGAATATACATCAATCCCAATGATGAAAGCGGCCGCCCGGAAGGCGACTCGGAAAAATGATAGGAAAGGCTGGCCGTGTGATGTGCGGAACGGTTTTCAAGCAAATTTCTTCCCGACGGTTCATTCAGATATTTACGCTGCGAGCTTCCTTTTTTAAAACTATAACCGCCGTGGAGCTTGCCGATATCATTGTACAAATGTAGCCCCCAATCGCCGGAATTATGCGAGCCGATTCGCTGCTGAAAGCGGATTTTGTAATCCTGGAGTGAGCGGGGAATAACGTTGATCACGCCGGAGAACGCTTCGGGGCCATATAACGCGGTGTTGCTGCCTTTGATGATTTCCAGCCGCTCAACGTCAGTCAAATCGATGAGCGACAGATCGAAAATGTTATCCAACGCACTGTTCATGCGAATGCCGTTGTACAAAACGATCACTTCATCCGCATTGCCGCCGCGAATCGACGCGGTTTTCTTCCCGCTTAATTCCTCATCGATCTGGATGCTCTGATCCGTTCGCAGCAAATCGCCGGCGTCTAAGTAGCCGTGCAAATCAAAAATACGGGCATTCAGCACAGCGACACTCTGGGGAATATCTTTTTCGATTTCCAACTGATCTTCAATGGATTCTGCGCGAACGACCGGAAGCAAAATGAGGCGTTCGTGGAGTTCGATGATTTTCGATGAAAGCACATCTTCAACCATCATCTGTACCGAATCATAAGCGACGTGTTGGAAGGTGACAATCATTTCCGGCTCAGGGCGTTTTATTTCCATTTTAAAACGACCCGATGCGTTTGAAACCGTGCCGATGTCTAATTCTTCAATATAAATGCTGACGCCGGAAATGTCCTGGTGGGTGTTCGCGTCTCGTATTTTTCCTTCTAAAATGAGGGACTGCCCTGCAACGGCCACGGAGAAGCAAAGTATCCACAAAACTCCTTTTAGCACTGTCATCAATTGCCCCATTGATTCTCCGTTTTATCATTTTCCAAATCATTATCGGAAAATTACGGAATTTCTATTACCCATTTCACTATCTGCCCCCATTTGCAAAATTAATTGCGTCTCCAAAGAATGTTTAATAAACAAAAACAATACCAACGCTTAAGAGACAATCGTTAAAATACGAAATAACAAATAGTTATGTCTATTCAGCACTCCCAAAGATTAAATCAATAACGCGGGTTTTTCCGCGAAAACGGAAATTTTTTTCCCACTTTAAATACAAATTTTTTGAAATCAATTTCGGAAGCTTTAAAAACTTGCGGAGGTGCGTGGGAGTCGAACCCACCTGTCCCGGTCTGCCGGGACACACGCGGCTTTGAAGGCCGGGGAAGACACCGGTCCCCATCCACCTCCGAAAATGCGGAGTTTTTTACGAATTAATTATCCAACACTGACTTCGCTTAACTTCTCTTTCAAAAAATCAATGCTGTCTATCGTTATCGGATCTTTTTCATTTAGCATGGCAAGGTAATAGCTTGCCCAATCGCCGGTGAAAATCAGGGAAAACATGCGGGCAAGCCGCGTGTTCCCCTCGGAAAAGACTTCGCCAAACAAGATTTTATGTTTGCGCAGAATTTTTTTGGTCACTTTGATTCGCTCTTTGATTCGGGGATTCTCGTTCGCTTCACGCAATAAAATAATCCTGAAATGTTTGTTCACATCGGGCAATCCTTCGAAGCCCATAATTTCGTTATGATTTAATTCCGGGAAGCGATTGCTGTAAGCCAAAACCTTTGCGTTTTCATTAAATTGATTTTGCCAGCGAACCGGCACGCCATAAAGATACTGAACGCCGGTGTAGGTAATCGGGATGGCGTGATAAACACTTTGCGCAATATGATTTGCGAGATTGTTGCCAAAATTCTTTTTCGGATCATACCTTTCCACCATGTCTTTGAGCAGCAACACCGTTTCGGCAATTTCTTCTTCTTTCGATGAAATAAGCCTGCTGTTTTCAAACATGCGGAGCAGCGGAAAAAACATGTATCCCAACGCCTGACGGGGCGGAAGCCCACCGGGAACCTGCACGTACGGAAAGCCGTTTTGAATGCAAATATCTTGCAGCTCGCCGCCGGAGGTCACTGCGACAATTTTTGCGGAACGCGCCATTGCTTCCCGCGTCGCAGCCAATGTTTCTTCGGTGTTTCCGGAATAACTCATGGCAACAAAAAGCGTTTTATCGCTGACAAACCGCGGAATGTCGTAGTTTCGATTGACCACTGCCGGAATCGGTAATTCATCCCGGAGGTATCCGAGCATCAAATCACCGGAAATCGCAGAGCCGCCCATGCCGGCGATAACGATATTATTAATATCCACGGTGTCGAAATTAAATGAAAAATCAGACGTTAACGAAAGTGCTTCAGGAATTTGTGCCGGAAAATCTTTTAACAATTGCAAAAAATTTGATCGATCAAACTCAAGCATCTCTGGACTCTCCCCTTGTAAAAAATGAATGTTTAAAAGCTCTTGAGATTATTCAATTCAGCAAATGGTTTTCGGGAAAATGTCGGGCATAAAATTTCTCAACCTCACGCGCAATTTCATTGGCCGTCGTATAATTCTCAATTTTCTGATAAAGTTGAGTACATTTTTTCAAATCTAATTGCCGAATAAGCTTTTTGATCGCCGGTATCCGCGTATGTGTGACACTCAGGTTTTTAAAGCCCATCGCCAACAAAATCGGAATGGCCATGGGATCGCCGGCCATTTCACCGCACATGCCTACCGGAATTCCCGCTTTTTTTGCCGCGGCCAATGTCATTTTCAACATTCGCAGCACGGCGGGATGAAAATGCGAATAAAGCTTTGCGACTTTCTCATTTCCCCGATCCACAGCCAGGGTATATTGAACCAAATCATTGGTGCCGATGCTAAAAAAATCAACTTCCCGGGCGAGGATATCGGCGATGATGACAGCCGAGGGGATTTCGATCATAATTCCCAAATAAACCTTTTCGCCAAATGGTTTTCCTTCCTTTTTTAGCTCGGCGGCGGCTTTATCGAGCAGCGTTTTTACTTGCTGAACCTCCGCAAGCCCGCTCACCATCGGCAGCAAAATCTGCACGTTTTCTTTTAGATTTGCCCGTAAAATGGCTTTGAGTTGCTGGATGAACCCCTTTTCATTATCCAGCCAAAAGCGAATGGCCCGCCATCCCAAAAAAGGGTTTTCTTCGCGAATATTCATGATGTTGGGGGCAACTTTATCGCCGCCTAAATCCAATGTCCGAATAACGACGTTTCGCGGGTACATTTTTTCGGCAATATTTTTATATGTCTCTGCCTGCTCATCTTCCGTCGGTAAATCGGGATGATTTAAGAAAAAACCTTCGGTTCGGTAAAGCCCGATGCCATCGGCTTCCACGCGAAGCACATTCGGCAGTTCCTCCTGAAATTCGATATTAGCGTGAACACAAACGCGGATATTGTCTTTTGTCCGGGTTTCGACGCCGCATTCTTTTAACAACCGCGCTTCGTGAAGTTGGTAAGCCTGCTGAGTTTGCCGATATTTTTTTATTGTCTCGGATGAAGGATTAACAATCACCTTACCTTTATTCCCATCCAGCACTAACATATTGCCGGTTTGCACTAATTCCGTGATGTTTTCCAGCCCAACAACGGCCGGCACGCCCAACGATCGCGCAACAATTGCCGTATGCGACATTTTTCCGCCGGTATTTGTTGCAAATCCCAACACTTTTTGTCGATGAAGCTGGACAGTATCCAGCGGACTGAGATTATCCGCAACGATAATTACAGGTTTTTCAATCGTCAGGGCAGCACTGCTTTCGCCCCGCAGGTTGAGGATAATCATTTTCTTTAGGTTTTGGATATCTAAAGCACGGTCACGAAAGTACTCATTGGAAAGGTTTTGGAAATACTCTTTTTTTTGCCGGAACACACTAAATGTTGCATATTCCGCCGAAAAACTGTCTTGGCGAATGACATTCTCAATTTCCTGTAAAAACATTTCGTCTTCTAAAAAGGCGATTTGTAATTCCAAAATTTCCGCAAGTTCGCCGCCAAATTGCTGCAACGTTTTTTGGTGGGATTGTCTCAGCGTATTCAGGGATTTTTGAATGGATTTTCGAAAGCTTTTGATTTCGGTAAGGGCCTGGTTGGTTTCGATGTGACGGGGTTCCGGGTGCCAGTTGGTTTCCATGCAAAGTTTGCAATTGCCAATCGCAATTCCCGGGGATGCCGCCACCCCTTCAACAACGGTTTCCTGGGTATCTGTGTTTTTCGCCGTCGGCTTACTCATATATTTTTGGTGTTTTATAAAACTAAGGTAAAGTTAACACTTTAAGGAAGAAAATTCCACACCTATTCTTCATAAAAATTATTTTCTATCAATTCCGCAATTGCCGCCATTGCTTCTGCTTTGTCTTCACCGTCAATCATCACTTCAATCTCACTTCCGGGTTCTGCAACCAGGGTCATCAATCCCATAATGCTCTTGCCATTTGCGGTCAAGCCATCTTTACAAATTTCAATTTTAGATTTAAACTTACCGGTTGTTTTAACAAACATTGCCGCCGGCCGGGCATGTAACCCGTATTTATTTTTAATTTTAAATATTTTTTTGAGCATTGATGATTCCTTTGTTGAAACTAAACCTGATTTTTTAACGGCTATAACAGCGATGAGATCGCGTAAGCGGCGATCAAACTAATAAAAAATGCCGCGACCACAGTCAAATAAAAATTATTTGTAAATTTTCGTATAATATAAACAGATCCTGCCGCAAATACAAAAACAAGGAAGTGATGCGCATTTGAATTAAAAAGCGAAATCATTAATGTGATAACGAATAGGGTAAATGCGGGAATTCCCAGCATCAAATAAATGGTTTCCAATTTTTTGAATCGTTCATTTCGCAACCGTTTATAGACGTCCAAGCCGTATTCATAGCCCTCCCAAATCCCTTTGTAACGCAGGTAAATGTGCGGAATGTTGTAAAATAAAAAGGTTGCAAAAAGCGCCGCAATTTTCAGCGGTATGGATTGGAGCGTGTATAACAGCAAAACGCCAACCATCAACGAGAATGGCTTGATCACCGACCAGAACAGCTTATCACCCACAGCCCCCAAAATGCTGACCAGCAATTTTTTCAGACGTTCGAGCTTTTGTGAGGCTTCGGTATCGCCTGCGGCGAAATCTTCTTCCAATTTTATGGAAACGCCTAACGCATACGACACCATGTAAGGATGCGCATTAAAAAATTTTAAATGGCGATTTAAAAATGCCTTTTTTGCCTGTGGGTCTTCGTAAAGCCGATTCACAATCGGAATCAGACAGATGCCAAAACCGGCGGAAATCAGGCTGCGATAATTCCATACCGATTGGACAAAAAAACTTCGCAGGAAAACGCGAAATATATCAATCCGGCGAATTTTGGGAATATTTTGTTTTTGATTCTTTTCCAACATGCCTCAAGGGTTTGTCAGACTTATTTGGGAATTTTAGAACATTTTTATTTGTTTGACAGCCTGATAGAGCATCGGAATTGTAAACGCAATACCAATACCCCACACAATTGGTTTTATCGCGGTAAATTTATCGTCTATCCGCACCGGAAATTCGCTTAGAAAAGGCATTAAAAAACCGGCGCAAGCTAATGCCACATAAGCCAAAATGCTCATCAGTAAAAAATATATCAGAATACTGAGCAGATCCAAAAGGGTAATTTTTCTGATACTGGCATTTTGAGCGGCTTCTAACATCCAATCAACAATTTGGCCGTTCAATTTACGGTCGATGGTGGTGAGCTGCGCACCCAGGTAGCTAAATAATATGCCAAACAGGAATGACGCCGCAAATACTAAATTTGGCATTTCCAATCCCTGGTATTGAATGGCAATCACACAGGTGATCATCGAGGCTATATTGCCTTCCGGGAATTTTGTTGCGCCCGCCGGAATCATGTACAGCCAAAAAAGCTGCATCATGATGCCGATTTCCACGCCTAACGGGAAATTACCCAGTATGCCGCCCAAAATGCTGCACGCGAATATCGGCTGTGAGATGAGCACCTGGAAAGCGACGGTCGTATCTAATCCCAAAAAACCGATGATAAATGCGATCCAAAGATTTGACATGCTTTTTCTACTGAAAATTGAAGATTGAAAAATGAAAAATCTACCATCCCCTGGCGGGGAAATTTCAGCCCGGATGACTCATGCTAACGAATGACTAAAATTTTTCCGGATTTCGATTTTGTATTCGATTGGACGCGATAAATATAAACGCCGGTACCCACGGGTTTTCCCTGAAAGGTCGTTAAATTCCAAAACGCGATCTTTCCGGTACGCGAGGGTTCAACAGAGGCAACGCGCACACCATTACCGGTAAAAATTTCAATAACGGCATTTTCCGGCAGGTTGATAAACGTTACCTGCGCAACCTCCAGCCCCGGTTTGATGACATTGGGATAAGCAAATATTTCATCCGTTTCGAGGACATTTGAGCTTCTCAATCGCACCTCAAAATCCATCAGCGAATCGCTGACATCGCTCCAGTTTCCGCTGATCACGGCTTCAAAAAGATCGTCTTCCGGGGAATTAAAAAAGGTTTCGCTAAAGATATTCGCTGGAAATTCCTGAATATGCGGCTGGGCAAAGGAGAAATTGACGCCGCCCCAGTCAATTGCCGCGTTTGCCGGTGAGACCGCAATGGAAATGCCCTCCGCGACGGCCACCACCGGAATTTTTAGCAGCAAAAACGACAGCGGCGGAAGTTCATCTTCATAAACCGTCTGGCTGGTAACGCTATTTAATAAAATATCGTCGGACTCCGCGAGAAACGGATCCGGGTAGTTTGCGGCTTCTTTAAAAAGCAGACCGGGCAGGCTATTGGCACCGCTAAAAAACATCCACGAAGCCAGCCGCGTCAGTTCAAAATTAAAGCTCGATTCTTTTCGCTGAAAAACCGCTTCCATTGCCGGAAGACTTGGTTGATTAACGATTTCTTCCCAAATTTCCCGGGTGATGGTTTTGCCATATATATTGCCCAACATAATGTAGAAAATAACATCGCCGTAAAGCACGCTGCTATCGCCCCAATTGCGATCCGTGCGGCGGTAAAAACTGCGTAAATATTGGTAATAATCATTCACCTGATTGGCGACAACTTCTTCCATATATACCGCCGATCCCTCGATGTAGCGCAAATCGACGATGTCGCTGAGCGTATTTTCGCCGGAGGACCAAAAGCGATAACCCAATTGCAGGGCGTGATTGAATTCATGCGCCGCCGTGACGGCAATGGCCATGCTGTCGCGAATAATCGGGTCATTGCCGCCGGGATACGCGGTTGTGAAATTAAAAGTGGCAGAATTTATAAAACTGAAATCGGTGTTAAATTCGATTTCGCTGGTAAAATTCAGCCCCGGCAAGGCGGCGATATCATTAGTGCCAATGAACAGGGTGCTTCCGTACAAACTATTACTCAATTTGCGACAAATCACCGAATAAGTTGATTTGGGCTGGCCGTTTTGATCCGGCGGCGGCCGGAATCCCAGGCTGTCAACCTCTACTTCCCAGGCGCGATCAAACGATTTTGCCACGAATTCCAGGTAATCCGGCGTGCCGTTATTATCGCGGTCATACGTGGGAATCGCGTCAAATCCGCTGGTTTGATATTCAATGATAAACCGTCCGGAGGGGCTTACAAAAGTGTCGGTTGCTTTATTTAATCGTTCGGCACGATACGCATCCATGATTCGCCGGGTTGCCTCCGGGTCTTTTGCGTACGCTTCCGCCAAAATGGGCAAACCGCATTTGTAGTGAACGCCATTAATCGAGGCGGGCAAATCCAACTCATTTTGCAACGCTTCTGTCCAATGCTGATCCGCAAATCCAAAGTTTGACAAAAACAATAATCCAACGATCAATAAAAATAATAAATTACCTGTTTTTCCCTTCATCCCTTGTCCTTGTTTCTCGATTTTCATTCTTCAATTTTCAATCTTCACTTTTTGGAATCTTTGAAGATTTCCTCCTGATTTACGACCGGGAGGGGAGTGTCGTTATCGGGACATTCTTCAATTTCTATCTCTTTCTTTTCGCTTCGATTTAAACACAATCGTCACCGGCACGCCTTTGAAACCCCAAAAATTGCGAATCTGGTGTTCCAAAAAACGACGATAGTTTATCGGTATCAACTCCGGGCGATTGCCAAAAAAACCAAACACCGGCGCAGCGGTTTTTAGCTGAGTGATGTAATTTATTTTGATTTCCTTTCCGCGCACTGCCGGCGGACTATTCTCTTGTATGATTGGCAGCAACGCTTTGTTCAAGTCGCTGGTACGAATTTTTTTGTGATATTCTTCGTGAATAAACGTTGCTAAATCCAGCAGCTTGTAAAGCCGTTGCTTTTGCAGCACGGATGTAAAAATGATCGGAATATATTGATTCTCGCCCAATTTTTCCCGTAAATCCAACTCCCATTCACGCACGGTTTTATGATCTTTTTCGATGAGATCCCATTTATTTACCGCAATCACCGCGGCTTTTTTTGCCTGGGCGGCATCGGAAACAACATGCATATCCTGCCGGGTAATGCCCTTTGAGGCGTCGATAAAGCATAACACCACATCCGCACGTTGCAGGCTGCGCATGGTGCGAAGCTGGCTGTAAAACAAGACATTTTCCTGCACCCTGGCGCGGCGTTTCAGTCCGGCGGTGTCAATCAACAAGTAATTGCTTTTATTGTATTTAAGCGGTGTGTCAATCGGGTCGCGCGTGGTGCCGGGAACCGGCGTGACAATCACCCGGTCTTTACCAACCAATGTATTCACAAAAGATGATTTTCCAACATTCTCTTTTCCGATGACCGCTAATTTTATAGCATCGTCATCCGGCGGCTCCGCTTGAGCTTTATCAAAATTCGCCACCAAAATATCCAGCATATCGCCAATGCCGCGACCCTGGATTGCCGATACCATCAGCGGATCGCCCAATCCCAGGCGATAGAAGGTGTACCCTTCACTCTCACGGGCGTCGGTATCGACTTTGTTCACTAACAGCAGCACCGGTCGATCGGCACGCTGAAGCTTCTCGGCAATTTGCTCATCAATATCGGTGATGCCGGTGGTTAAATCGACCATGAACAGAATGATATCCGATTCATCAATGGCGATCTCCACTTGTTCACGCACCGCGGTATCGAAAAGCTCATCCGAGGCCGGCATGTATCCGCCGGTATCCACCAGCATAAAGCTTTTCCCGTTCCAATCGCTGATGGCGTAGTGGCGGTCCCGCGTGACCCCGGGCTGGTTGTGCACAATGGCGTCGCGCTTCTTCAAAAGACGATTAAAAAAGGTTGATTTGCCGACATTTGGCCGGCCGACAATGGTAACAATGGGTTGTTTCATATTCTCAATATTTTTTTTATCAAACCGGTGGCTTCAGTACTTTTTTACTCCGCCAAACTAAGCGCATTTTCATGTTCCGCGATCACATCGAACAACGCCGCGAAGCTGCCGGGAAACACAATCACTTTTTTGCCTAACTTTTCCTGCAATGCCGAAAGCGTCCAATCATCTAAAAACAGGCCGTCATCATTCACGCATTGCGGCGGCAAAATGATGTAATCGCCGGTGCGCTGTTCGTGCAATTGATTGTAAATATCCTGTCCCGTCAGTAGCCCGGAAACGGTGATCGTCGGTCCGTAAAAATGATTAACAATCGGGTGCAATTTAAAAAACATGCCGGGAATCCGGTTCAATTTTCGCATAAAATAAGCCTTCAGCACATCCGCACCCAGCTTGCCGGTCACCAGGCTCAGGCTCAACGGACGATTGGCCGGGTTGCGCAATGCGGGCCGCTCTTTTTCAAAACGATCCATCAAATCGCGGGTCAGCCCCACCCCGTTTTCTAACTGGTAAAAATTCTCGTAATAATCATTCTCCGGGATGGGCGTGCCGGTTCGGATGTAAAATTCATCCGAAAGATAAACAAACGAACTGCTCAATTCCGACTTGAGTTTTTGGCGACGCACATCCATTTCTGCAATCGCCTGCAGGGCATATTCATGCGTTACCGGCTTGAATTTGTAAAGATTTTTGCGATGCTGAGTCAGTCCCACCGGCACAATCGCAATCGATTGGATCATGGGGAAATATGCTTTCAGATCATCGATGGTTTTATCTAAATGCACGCCATCGTTTAATTCCGGGCAGAGCACAATCTGGCAGTTGAGTTCGATGCCGTTCGTCGTGAGGTAATCCATTTTATCAAACAACCGGTCATCAAACTTGATGCCCAACATCAGTTTGCGCAGTTCCGGGTCAGTGACATGCACGGAAATATACAGCGGCGTCAATCGCTGCTCCACGATGCGCTCCAAATCCGCCTGTGTGGCATTGGTCAGGGTCGTGTAATGCCCGTACAGAAAAGAAAACCGGTAATCTTCATCTTTAAAATACAAACTTTTGCGCAAGCCCTTGGGGTTTTGATACACAAAACAGAAAATGCAGGAGTTGCCGCAGGAGCGCAGTTCCAAATCTTTTAAGGTGATCCCCAAATCGTCGTCATACTCTTTTTCGATGTCAAAAAGCACCTGTTCATCACCTTGCCGAACCAGCAGTTCAACCGTTTCGGTGGTGATGTAAAACCGGTAATCCAGCGCATCGCTGATCGATTTACCGTTTATCGACGTCACAAAATCACCGGGTTTGATACCCAACTCTTCGGCAATGCTGCCCGGCAGTATTTTTTGAATTTCAACCATTTTGAACCAAAATTTAAATCACGTTTTTATAATTTTAAACACACGATTAA
>Ga0114931_10008772_pt1 | contig 12194 bp, 10 predicted proteins | sample 2SBtaG_FD_89579 | JGI IMG/M metagenome (GOLD analysis project Ga0114931, IMG submission 89579) | Deep subsurface microbial communities from Kolumbo volcano to uncover new lineages of life (NeLLi) - 2SBTROV14_V59a metaG | ecosystem: Environmental > Aquatic > Marine > Volcanic | place: Kolumbo...
GGCAGGCGAGATTATTGCGTAACTACTCACACGCCGCAGGAGCCGCCACCGATATTGGCTGTTTCTTCCGGAAAACGCCGTAAATACGTCCCTGTAGGCTCGACGGCGGCATCCCTGCCGCCGTCGTTTCCTCCAGAAACAGCCAATATCGGTGGCTGAGTGCCAAACTGCAACCTTTTGGGCGCCGTGGGTGAGTAGTTACATTATTGCAATGTAAAGGTTTTTTGCTGCAGAGGATGAACTGAATGAGAATTGTTGTGATTCTGACATGGCTGCTGATCCTTCCCGTCTCGGCACTGGGACAGGTCGCGGACTGGAAGCAGGTGAAGGACCGTGTCGCAGGGGCCATCGTCCATGTACGCGTGGTGCACGAGACCCGCGAATACCTCAAACCCTATCGTCAGGGAGACCTCAAGCTGCGCATGGGCACCGGCTTCTTCGTCAGCAAGGGGCTGCTGGTGACCAATCAGCACGTCATCGAGGGGGCCCGCACCATCAAGGTGGAGGGGGTGGGCAGCAAGGAGAAGTTTGCGATGCGCGTGGCCGCCGAACCCAGTGTGCGTTTCGACCTGGCGCTGCTGGAGTTCGTCTCCGACGAGGAGCGGTTGCGCTTCGAGGCGGTCAACGGGCCGATCCAACCCCTGGAGTGGGGTGAGTGGGATGCCGCGCGGCCCGGTGCGCAGGTCGCGGTGCTGGGTTTCGGCAACAGTGACCAGCTGGTGGCGACCCAGGGGATCATCTCCAACTGGGAGCCCCGCCACGACCTGTTCCAGCGCCGCCTGGACCATGTCACCCTGATCCGTACCGACGCGGCGGTCAATCCGGGCAACAGTGGCGGTCCCGTGGTCAGCGACCAGGGGCGGGTGATCGGGATCAGTGCCCGCTACGGGGCCGGAGAGAACATCGGCCTGTTGATCCCCTTCGTGACCGCTCGCCAGGTGGTGGCGGTGATGCGCAAGGAGGGGCGGTTCGTGAAGACCGACCCGGGCTTGATCGCCTACAACCTCAATCCCGTCGTGCGCGCCACCCTAGGTCTGGATCCCGGCCAGCAGGGCATGGTGGTCTCCCACGTGCTGCCCGGCAGTCCGGCCGATCGGGCGGGGCTGCGCCAGTGGGACGTGCTGACCTCGGTCGATGGCTACGCCATCGAGCACGGCGAGATCAGGCACGAGCACATCGGCAAGGTGCCCTACTGGTTCGTGTTCAACGCCGCACCCGAGGGTGCCCGGCTGGCCCTCGAGGTCCTGCGCGGCAGCACGCACCTGTACATGCAGCTGAACCTGACCCCGGTGAGCATGCCGCGCATCTGGCTGCCCACCGAGGGCGAGGACTACCGGGCGGAATGGGGCTTTCTGGGCGGGCTGGTGATCACCGAGGTGACCCGGGACCTGCTCGAGGAGATCGAGGAGGGCGGCAACTGGCGCTGGGACCTTGTCAACGACGCCCCCCGGGCGGGCAAGCTGTACGTGGTGGCGAACATAGAGCCGGGCACCCAGGCCATGGCCTATCAGGAGTATGGCCTGGACATGCTCCAGCTGCGGGTCCTGGCCATCGACGGGGTGCCTCTGGAGGGCGCCCTAAGCGATCGCCTGGACGCACTCTACCACGCCGTGGAGGAGGGCAGCGCGCCCGAGGTGGTGACGGTGGATCTGGAGAAACACATCTCGATCCGCCTGGATACCGCCCGCCTGGCAGCCGATATGCAGGCCCTGGAGGATCGCTACCCGGCCATCGCACGCAAGGCGCCCAGGCCGGCGCAGACCGCCCGGGGGGGCTGGAACCGACGCGCCCATCAGGTCTCCCATCGCTGGCTGGGTGCCTCTGGCGGTGGCAAAGAGGGTGGGCGGCCAGTCCCCGGGTCGCGGCGAGAGTCACGGTCCGTCTCCCGGACCACGGGCCAGTCCTGCGGGGGTGCGCTGAACGACTGCGCCCACGGGCAGCCGGAGCAGGGGTCGTCCACCGCCTCCCAGGGAAGGCCGACACACGCCCGGTGGCCGGTCGGCGAGCGCTTCCCGGGCTCGGGGGGCGCCAAGCCCTGAGCCCACCCCGGGGCGTGCCCCCCGGCCACAGGGGCGCGCCCCCTGGCCTGGCGGAGCCCCGGGCGTCCCTGAGGGGGACGGCGAGCCCGGCCCCGGAGGTGCCCTTGGCGCCCGCTACCGATGCCTTCGGTGGGGCGCCGTCCACACCGGCCGGGGCCGTCGCGGTCCCGCGCCCCGCCCATGCCGCGCTCGCCTCCCGGCGGGTGGACCTGAACCCACAGGGGTCACGAATATGGAACTGGAATACGCCAGGCAGCTGAGTCCGCTGCGCCGAACCACCCAGGCCACCACCATCGAGGCGCTGGTTCGCGAGCAGCTCGAGCACTTCTCCGTCGATCCGAACACCGAGCTGGGTCGGCAGCTGTCCTCGCTGGCCGGGCACATCTACGCGGCCAATGTGGATCTGAATCAGTTATGGGCCACCACGGTCAGCGCCCTGGCCGGGCTCGATCGCGCCGACCGCATCGCCTGGTTCAACGCCAAGCGTTTTCTGTGTTTCCAGCTGGCCAAGGCCCTGGACACCCTGCAGAACCCGATGCGCAAGAGCTACCAGTCGCTGACCACCGACCAGGTCTCCACCCAGATCGCCAAGGGGCCGTATCCGGTGTTCGACAACGTCACCGCGATCTTCAGCGCCGCCCCGGTCATCACCCGCACCGCGACCTATCTCTACGCCTGCACCGAGTGGGTCGACGACGCCTTCCATGGCAAGGAGCTGCTCCACGAGATCTATTCGCGCCTGCTCAACCCCACCTCCATCAGTCTGGCCAATCAGATCGTCGACATCGAGGCCGGCCCCCTGGCCGGCGAGTACTTCGCCCTGAACTTCAACTCCGGGATGGCGGCCATCGACACCACGCTCAGCCACCTGCTGGGCTATCGGGACATCGTGCTCAGCAGCCGCAACGTCTATGGTGGCACCTATCAGCTGCTCCACGACTGGTACGGCAAGCAGGCCAATCTGGACATCGCCGTGCGCTGGTTCGACGGCTACACCGTGGCCGACTTCGTGGCCGCGCTGGAGGCGGTGAGTGAGGACTGCGCCGAGCGCCTGGGCGCCGGGCGTCGGGTCTATGTCTTCCTGGAGTCGCCGTGCAACCCCCACGGCTATGTGCTGGACGTGCCGGGCATCTGCCGCGCCGCCCACGAGCGCGGGCTCACCGTGATCTGCGACGCCACGGTGGGCACCCCGCTGCTGCAGCCCGTGCTGCGCCGGGACGACCCGGTGGAGCGGCCCGATTTCGTGATCCACTCCTACACCAAGGACCTGGCGGGATCCGGGACGGTAACCGCCAGTGTGGTCATCGCGCGCAACGAGCGCATGTTCATCCCCAAGGGGGAGTCGGTGACGGTGCGCACCCCGGACGGGGAGGCGCGCTTCGACTGGGAGGACACCCTGTTCTGGAACGTCTACTATGTGAAGGGGACCTTCCTGGATGCGAACAAGGCCTTCGACGTGATCAACGGCATGCGCACCCTCGAGCTGCGCATGCTCCGCAAGTGCATCAACACCATGGTGCTGGCCCGGGTCCTGGCCGCGCATCCGCAGATCCACGTGAAGTGCTCGGCGGTCGAGGGCGACGAGAACGCCGGGCTGCGCGAACGCCACCTCTTCCTGGGCCTGCCGCCCCCCCTGTTCACCATTGCCTTCGAGAACGGGGACGGCACCGGTCGGCCCGTCGACAGGATCCATTTCAAGCGCTTCTTCGACTGTCTGGAGCCCGCCTTTGGCATGCAGGTGAGCCTGGGACAGGTCAACACGGTGGTGCTGTGTCCCGCCCTGACCAGCCATTCGGAGCTCTCGGACGAGGCCCTGGCCGAGGCCGGCATCTCTCCCACCACCATCCGCATCTCGGTGGGAGACGAGGACCCGCGCACCCTGATCGCCCACTTCGCCCGCGCCACCGAACTGGCCCTGGACCCGGTGTGCCCGGGCTTCTCCCGGGGCTTCCCCTCGGCCGAGGAGATCGATGCCCTCTCCGAGGCCGTGTATCTGGACGTACACACCCGCTATATCCGATCCAGGCCCCCCATGAGCAGCCTGATGGGGTAGCGCCCCGGGCTCGCCCCGCTCACAGGCCCATCTCCCGGCGGACCTTCGCGAAGGCCTGCACCGCGGTGTCGATGTCCCCGGGGCGGTGGGCGGCGCTGAGCTGGACCCGGATCCGGGCCTGTCCCCTGGGCACCACGGGGTAGGAGAAGGCGATGACGTAGATGCCCTCATCCAGCAGGCGCTCGGCCATGCGGGTGGCGGTGAGGGCGTCGCCGATCATCACCGGGGTGATGGGGTGCTCCCCCGCCACGAGCTCGAAGCCCGCCGCCGTCATGCCGGCGCGGAAGCGCCGGGTATTGGCGCGCAGGCGCGCGAGCAGTTCCGGATGGGCCTCGACCAGCTCCAGGGCCTGTATAGAGGCGGCGACGATGGGCGGGGCCAGGGCGTTGGAGAACAGATTGGGCCGGGAGCGCTGACGGAGCATCTCCACGATCTCCCTGCGGGCACTCGTATAGCCGCCGCTGGCACCCCCCAGGGCCTTGCCCAGGGTGCCGGTGACGATGTCGACGCGCCCCATGACGCCACAGTGCTCGGGGGTGCCCCAGGCCTGGTCTCCCAGGACCCCGACCCCATGGGAGTCGTCGACCATCACCAGCGCCTGGTGGCGCTCGGCCAGCTCGCAGATGGCCTGCAGATCGGCGATGTGGCCCTCCATGGAGAACACCCCGTCGGTGGCAATGAGGCGGAAGCGCGCATCGCGCGCGGCCTCGAGCTGCTGCGCCAGGTCGGCCATGTCCCCGTTGCGGTAACGCAGCCGGCGCGCCTTGCACAGGCGGATGCCGTCGATGATGCTGGCGTGGTTGAGCTGATCCGAGATGACCGCATCCTTCGCCCCGAGCAGGGTCTCGAACAACCCGCCGTTGGCATCGAAGCAGCTCGAGTAGAGGATCGTATCCTCCATGCCCAGGAAGGCGGACAGCCGCCCCTCCAGGGTCTTGTGCAGGGTCTGGGTGCCGCAGATGAAGCGCACCGAGGCCATGCCGTATCCCCAGCGGTCCAGGGCCTCGCGGGCGGCCTGAACGATCTGCGGGTGATCGGCCAGCCCCAGGTAATTGTTGGCGCACAGGTTGATCAGCTCCCGGCCGTCGTCCACGGTGATGTGGGGGCGCTGGGGGGAGGCGATGCGCCGCTCGGCCTTGTACAGACCGGAGGCCCTGATCTCCTCCAGGGCCCGGTTCAGATGTGCCTGAAACTCACCGTACACGATTCCCCCCTGTGACAGACGTCTGATGTGCCCGCCGTCGGCCTGCAGCCCCCGCGTCTGCGGGGTGAGTCAGCCTCGGAAACCGTGGCCACGAGGCGTCATGACGGGTCGGCGCCGAGTCCTGAGTGCGGACTCACGCACCGTACAGGACCGACCCTGGTGCCGCGTGGCAGGCCTGGGGCCCTGTCTGGCCCGCAGGACCGTCGGCACGGGTGCGGGGGCAGGGGCCCACCGTCTCCTGCACCCCGGGTGACGGGGACCGTCGAAGCGGGTGCGGGGGGCAGGGCTCATGGCTGGGGATCGCCCTGAGCGGCGATGGCGTCGGACCACTGGAGGATGACCTTGCCGCAGCGCCCGGCGGCCATCACCTCGAAGCCCTTCTCGAAGTCCGTGTACGGGAGGCGGTGGGTGATCACCCCGGAGATGTCGAGCCCACCCTCGAGCATGGCGGACATCTTGTACCAGGTCTCGTACATCTTGCGCCCATAGATGCCGAGCAGGTTCAGGCCCTTGAAGATCACCTGCTTCCAGTCGACGGGTACCTCGGTGCTGGGGATGCCCAGCAGGGCGATGTTGCCCCCGTTGCGCAGGTTCTCGAGCATGTCCTCCAGGGCGGCGGGGCTGCCGGACATCTCCAGGCCCACATCGAAGCCCTCGGCCATGCCGAGCTCGCCCATCACCTGGGCCAGGGAGGTCTCCGTCACGTCGACCGTCCGGGTCGCACCCAGGTCCGCCGCCAGTGCCAGGCGATAGGGGTTGACGTCGGTGATCACCACGTGACGGGCGCCCGCGTAGCGGCAGATGGCGCAGGCCATGGCGCCGATCGGGCCGGCGCCGGTGATGAGCACGTCCTCGCCCAGGAGGTCATAGGACAGTGCGGTATGGGTGGCGTTGCCGTAGGGGTCGAAGATGGCCATCACATCTGGGTCGATCCCGGGGTGATGGACCCATACGTTCTGCTTGGGGATGACCACGTACTCGGCGAAGGCCCCGGGGCGGTCGACGCCCAGACCCATGGTGTGCTCACACAGGTGGTAGCGTCCGGCCCGGCAGTTGCGGCAGTGCCCGCACACGATGTGCCCCTCCCCGCTGGCCACCTCCCCGACGTGATACTCGGTGACGTTCTGGCCCAGCTCGGTGATGACGCCCACGAACTCGTGCCCGATCACCATGGGCACGGGCAGCGTGGCCCGGGCCCAGGCGTCCCAGTCCCAGATGTGCAGATCCGTGCCGCAGATCCCGGTGCGGTCCACCTTGATCGAGACCTCGTTCGGCCCGGGCCTGGGTCGGGGGACCTCCTCGAGGCTGAGGCCTTGCCGGGGATACTTGACCAGGGCCTGCATGGTCTGTGGCATGAGAGCGTTCCTGCGGGTTCAGGGCTGCCGTCTGGGCGTCGGATACAGTCTACACCCTGGCAGCGAATATCCAAGGCCTGAGGGCGACCAGGTGTGCGCCGGCGGGGCTCCGTCGCCGATTCATGCGCCTGGACGTCACGGCAGCCTGCGCAGCCGGGCCGGGAGGGCGCCGAGCCCGATGCCGATCCGGCTGCGCAGGACCCGCGCCCGGGCCTCGAGCGCCGCGCCCGGTGGCGGGGGCCGGTTCAGGGCGAAGAGCACGATGTTCCGGTAGTCCCGGAACTCCAGGATCAGCATCCACTCGAAATGGGTGCGCACCGCGCGCAGGACCTCCAGCATCTGCGCCTCGCCGTCGGGCAGCAGGTTGAGGGCGAACACCCCCGTCGGCGACAGGCACTGGGCGACCCGTGCGTAGAAGGGCGCACCGGACAGGGCCTGGGGGTGGCCGCTGCCGCCATGGAGGTCACACAGCGCGAGGTCGTAGGGAGCCTGTGCCTGGTCGAGAAAGCCCTGGGCGGTGGCGTGGACGACGGGATGGGCTTCGGGGACCATGAAAAAGCGCCGGGCCACGTCGATGACCGCGGCGCTGGATTCCACGGACGTGACTTCCAGCCCGGGAGTCCGCGCCACAAGGAAGCGCTCGAAGGTGCCGCCCCCGAGGCCCAGATTCAACAGCCGCCGGGGCCGTTCGTGAAACAGGAGTGCCCCGAGCATGGCCCGGGTGTAGGGCAGGAGCGGCTGCTCGGGCCGGTTCATCCGGACCACGGACTGGACCGCCGCGCAGCCGAGGTGCATCCAGCGCAGCCCCTGGTGCTCACGCACCTCGATCGGCCGACCGGCGCTCTCGGCGATGTGCAGGCGGGTGCCGAGATGCGGGGCACACCCGACAGGGTCTCGACGGCGACTCACGGGTCTGTGCTCAAGGCAGGCGCGCAGCCAAACAGGCGTAGGATTTAGGGGCTGTGCCGCCAGGAGGCCGTCCGACGGGTGGCCAGGCTGACGCGCCGCTGGGAGCAGGGCCCGGATGTCGCGGATGGTTCGTCGCGCAGCCCTCACGGGGTGTCTCGCTCTCGGTGAGGTTCAATCGACTTTTCCCATCCTGCTCGCTACGGTCGCCCAAATCCGATAGTCTCCCAGGCCGGATCATGCTGGAGCGAGGACCGGTGATGAGCGAAGACAGGTACAGGCGGGAACCGGAGGCGGTCGAGCGGCTCGACGGCCTGCAACGCCACGTGACCCAGTAGAACGGGACCGAGCCCCCGTTCCGGAACCGCTACTGGGACCACAAGGAAGCGGGCATCTATGTGGACGTGGTCAGTGGCGAGCCGCTGTTCGCCTCGACGGCCAAGTTCGATTCGGGCACGGGGTGGCCGAGTTTCGTGGCCCCGATCGAGCCCGGGCGCGTGGTCGAGCGCCACGACCGCGGTCACGGCATGGTGCGCATCGAGGTGCGCTCGAAGGCCGCCGACTCCCACCTGGGGCACGTGTTTCCGGACGGCCCCGGGCCGGATGGGCTGCGTTATTGCATCAATTCCGCGGCGCTGCGTTTCATCCCGCGGGATCGCCTGGAGGCCGAGGGCTACGGCGAATATCTCCGGCTGTTCGAGCCCGCGGAGCGGGAACGGCCCTGAGCGGCCGCAATATCTGGCGCACGAGGTCTTCGGGACGCGTGGACCTGCGCGCAGCAGCACAAGGCGGAGAGCGGAGCCATCGTTCAGATCGGGGCGCGCATCGCCGCCCAGGGCCCACTCCGGGTAAGATTTGCAATGCGGAGCTGGACGATCGCCTCCACCAGCCGTCAATCCACGAACAGATCAGACCTTCCCTGAGGGGGGAATATACGATATGCGCCGTCTCTATTTTCTCGTTCCGGACGCCGAGACCTGCCAGAACATCGTCGACGAGCTCGAGGAGTATGGCATCCCCGAGCACGACGTCCACCTGGTCGGGTCAGACGGCACCACCATCGCGCACGTCAATCCCGCCACCGTCGTCCAGACCAGTGATATCGTGCGGGGTCTGGTCGGCGGCATCGTGGTGGGTGGCCTGGCCGGGCTGCTCAGCGGGTTGCTGGCGGTCTACTACTCGCCGGTCCCGCTCGATCTGGGCAGGTATGCCCTGGTATGGACCACCCTGGCCGGGGCGGCCTTCGGGGCGCTGGTCTCCGGCATGGTGGCCAAGGACATGCCCAGCAAGACCCTGCGCGCCTACGAACGGGCCATCCTCACCGGCTGGTTCCTGTTGATCGTGGATGTGCCGAGGAAGCGGCTGGAGGAGACGGTCGCCATGATCCGCAGCCACCACTCCGAGGCGGAGATCCGGATCGCCACCCCCAAGGAACCGGCCTTGTTGTAGTCAACGGGGCAGCGGGGTCTGGATCGTGCTCCGTGCCCTGCTGCTTGCGCGGGTGAGAGGTCCACGCGGGGGCCGCGACAGCATTGCATCCCATGACATCGGGCTCGCAACCGGCCGGTCTACGAACGATACCCCACTGGTCCGCCCCCGCCGTCCCTCCCGTTCCGCTACCCCTGGTCGCCGGTGATGCTCGGGGCGTGCTCGACCTCCACCACCTCGCACGGGCCCCGGTACTGCTCGGGCACGTTCTCCGGGCAGGCCCCGCACTGCTCGTTGCCGGGGACCGCGAAGTCGATCTTGCGCGGATAGGGGAGCTCGAGTCCTTCCATGATGGCCACGAACTCCGCCTCGCTGCGGCCCTGTCCGACCCGCGGGTTGCGGTTCTTCTCCTGGCGGATGGTGCTGATCTGGCGGCCCTCGTAGTCGTGGCCGGGGTAGACCAGGGTCTCGTCGGGGAGGGTGAAGAGCTTGTCCACGATGCTGTGGTAGAGGGCGTGGGGGTCCCCCGACTGGAAGTCGGTGCGCCCGCAGGCCTCGATGAGCAGGGCGTCCCCGCTGAACAGCATCTTGTGGGTGCCGTCGTCCACCAGGTAGGCGTGGTGGGTGGCGGTGTGCCCGGGGGTGTACAGGGGGTGGATGGCGATCTCCCCGACCATGAACGGGGTGCCCTCCGAGACCCCCAGATCGGCGCACGACAGGCGGTCCATCTCCGGCACCACGATCCTGCTGCCGGCCAGGGTGCGCATCTTGCGTGCCCCGGTGAGGTGGTCGGCGTGGATGTGGGTCTCCAGGGTGTAGGTGGGTCTCAGACCCAGGGACTGGAGGATCTGGAGGTCGCGCTCGACCGTGTCGATCACCGGGTCGATGAGCACCGACTGGCCACTGTGCTCACAGCCCAGCAGATAGGTATAGGTGCGGGAGTCGGGCTCCAGGAGTTGTCTGAAGATCATCGGGGGGCTCCTGTAGTCGGGTGGAAGGGGGTATGTTCATGGCGCCATGCCGGTCCACATCCCGTGTATCCTGGCGGCCAATCGTAACAGATCTCAGGTGTTCCGTTCAGATGCAGCGCAGGGCGGGCGCGGCGGCCGGTCCAGGTCCTTGTGCCCCGCCCTCGCTACGACCCCCATGACCCGGAGGACACCCGGTCCTGCCCTTGACCCGCAAGCAGGGTGGATTGGCGGCGCATGGGCAGGGTCGTTGCGTATCACACACGGGCCGAGCGCCGCGTGCCACCACCGGGGGCCGGAGAGGGCGGGTTACGGCAGACATGAGAGGCTCAGGCAACGGAAGTTTGAGCGCCATGCGCCCCTGACCCGCCCTGCGATGCCAAGTTGGCGAATATTTCAAGGGGTAAGGCTAGTCGGTCTGGCAACTGGTGGGCAGACTCAGGGCCCCGATCAGGTGCGCGCGGGCGGAGCTCTGCCAGAAGTCGTAGTAGGTGAGCTCTGCCTGGGGCATCGTCCGGGTGTCGCATACATCCAGCTGGATCAGGGCCGCGTTGGCGTCGAAGCCCTCGAAATCGACGAAATCGAGGTGGCTGCTGGCGCCCTTGGCGATGTGGCAGGTCCGGCAGTAGGGCTTGACGACCTGCTGATACAGGGTCGACTCGCCCGTCCAAGCGGCGGGCATGTAGTCTCCGTCGAAGCGGGTGCCGGCGCCATAGAGTCCGCCGTCGCGATACCAGCCGTCGATGAGGTCGGCCATGGCATCGGTGGCGTTGGTCTCGCGCACGATGCGGTTGAGCTTCGGAACGACTCCTCCTGGTCGCCCCTCGAGTAGCCGGCCTCGGTGGTGTATTCGAAGCTGTCGAGATCGAAGGGCAGGAAACGCGCGCCGCGCACCGTATGGGTCTGTTCGTCATAGCTCCCCTGATGGCAGGCAAGGCAGACACCCGGCACCGCTTTGGGCCCTTCGCTGTCGAGCTCGGCCTCTTCCAGGCGCTCGCCGAATCCATCGTAGACATAGAAGCGGACCTTGTTGCCCGAGGCGCCGGGCAGGTACTCCATGGCGACGGTGGCCACCGGGTTGTGATGGTGGATGGCGTCGTCCAGGGCGGCATTGACCGGGGTATCGGTATCGCCATAGTTGGTGACGTAGCAGGCGGTGGCCCCGTCCTCCCGCTGCCGGCAGTGCATCTCCCGCCCGAAGCCCAGATCGGCTGCATTAGACAGTGGCTTCGAAGCCATTCGCACGCTTCCATCCCCCCAGCGTGAACCGCTCCTGCCGGGGTCCGGCGTCTGTGTGGTTCATGGCATGGTCTCGTCACGTCGTTGGGATGTGGGCCTGTCCTGTTCCCGGGCACAGGCCGCTACATCGTAGCCGGGGGGGCGGATCTCTCGACTCACGCATGCGGGGCCGTGTTGTATCCAACGGTCGCAGATGCACACGCCGGCCGGCTCGTGAACCCGGTTCACCGGGCATCACCCGGGTCGATGATCTGCGGAGCTGTCCTTGCCGACACTGCCTGGCAGTCTATCCGGCACCTGGCCCGGTGTTTGTACCGTGGTTGGTAGGATTGGTGTGAGATCTGCACGGACCGCCTCGGGCGAGGGGCCGCGTGACGACACCTCAGCTGTTACGTAAGCCCTTTCTTTCGGCCTGAAAATGAGGTTCCGAGGCTTGGGACGTACTCAGGCAGGGGTATAATCGGCGTTCCGCCGGATCCGGCGTATTGCTGAGGACGCTATGCGGTTAGATATCAACAAGATACAGAGTGGTTTTGTCACCCTGCGGAGCAACAAGCTGTTCGAGACCGCGGTGATTATCATCATCGTGCTCTCGGCGCTGATTATCGGGGCCAAGACCTATGAGTTCAGTCCCTTGGCCCTGAGTGTGTTCCACGTGCTGGACTGGACGGTCACGATCTTTTTTCTGATAGAGATCGTGATCCGCATCATAGCCGAAGGCAGACTGAAGACCTTTTTTTCCAAGGGGTGGAATGTCTTTGACTTCGTCATCGTCACCGCCAGCCTGGTGCCCATAGAGGAGAGCGAGATGGCGCTCCTGGGGCGGCTTCTGCGCATCTTCCGGGTCCTGCGCCTGGTGTCCATCATCCCGGAACTGCGGGTCCTGCTCAATGCCTTCCTGAGGGCCGTGCCGCGCATGGGCTACGTGTCGCTGCTCATGTTCATCATCTTTTATATCTACGCGGCCATGGGCAGCATCTTTTTTGAACGGATCAACCCCGA
>Ga0114931_10008773_pt1 | contig 12194 bp, 8 predicted proteins | sample 2SBtaG_FD_89579 | JGI IMG/M metagenome (GOLD analysis project Ga0114931, IMG submission 89579) | Deep subsurface microbial communities from Kolumbo volcano to uncover new lineages of life (NeLLi) - 2SBTROV14_V59a metaG | ecosystem: Environmental > Aquatic > Marine > Volcanic | place: Kolumbo...
CGACATCGCCGGCCACGGCGCCGGGGTCGGGGGGCGCCGCCGACGCGAACAGGCCGTCGAGATCGGCGAGCTGGGTGGGCAGATCGCCGGTGGCGGCCTCGAAGCCGTCGAGCGCGGCGTTCAGGGGCTCGGCGGGATTGCCCAGGTCGGGCGCGTCGCCCAGGGCGTCGATCAGGTCGAGGGCGCCGGTCACCGAGTCGAGCAATCCCTGGGCGTCGCCGAGCAGGCCGGTGTCGAGGCCCCCGAGGGGGTCCGGCGGCGGCGGCGGCGGCGGGCTCTCGGTGAGCACCAACCGGTAGACCAATTCGTCGGCGCGCGCGCCCGATTCATGCACGTCGAGGGTCTCGATCAGCACGTAGGACACCGACGTGGCGGTGACGATGTCGGCGACGAAGGTCAGGGGCTCGCCGTCTCGAAAGCGCGCGCGCACGGTTTCGAGGAAGGCGCTGCGCGGGTCGCCTCCCGCCAGGCTGCCGGCGACGACGACTCTGGCCGGCCGCGTGTCGAGATCCTGGAACAGGCTGCCGACCCGGCCGGGCACGGGCAATTCGACGAGACGGCGTGCCTCGGCACTGCTGATCGCCGCCACGTTGGGAATCTCCCAATCACCGAGCACGGGTCGCACCCTCATGGCCGGGACCTCATGACAGGTCCACCCCGTGCAGGCGCGCCTGCGCGGCCAGGGCCTCGCCGACCAGCTCGGCGAGGGTGTCCCCCGAAATGTCGCCATCGAATGGCACGGAATGGGCTGGCATGGTATGGGCTGGCACGGTATGGGCTGCCACGGTCGCCGGACCCAGCGCCTGGTGATCGGTCGGATCGGGGATGCCGGCGTCGGGGGTCTGGAAGACCCTCGGCGTCTCAAAGGCCAGCGGCGCGCTCCGTTCGCCCTCGAGGGCCCGGTCGATCCGCTCGCCGCCGGCGGTCGCGTTCCAGGGCGCCCGAGGGGCGCGCCCAGCGTTCAGGCGCGTGCTCAGGCCCGTGCTCGGGCCCGTGCTCGGACCAGCGCTCGAGCCAACGGGTGCCGCCCGCTGGTCACTGGCCGGTGAGGTGCCGGGGCGCACGGTGGCGTGGTGCGCCCGGGGCCACGGACTCCGCCCGCGGGCAAGGTCGGTGGCCGCGACGCGGTCGGCCAGCAGGGCGAGGCCGACCCGCGGGGAGCGCCCGTTCTCGACCCCATTGTGGCCAGCGGCATGGCGGGCCACGCCCGGAGCGCCCGGCGCTTGCTTCCCCAAACCGCGCACCTGCTCGCGCGGTGCCGCCCGTCTGGGATCTGCCAGCCATGAAGAGGCTGCATGGCCGGCGCGTTCGGCCAGGGGTCGCAGCCGGAAGACCGGCGCCAGCCCGCCACCGGCTGCGTCGCTCCCGTGCGCGGCCTCGGTAGCACCCGGTGTTGCCTGCGGTGCGGCAAGCAACGATCCAGCGCTCGCGGCGCCGCGCGTTGCGGCCGGCAAGGGGGTCACCGCCGAGCCACCCAGTCTGCGCGCCGAGGTGGACGTCGATGTCGGTTCCCTCCGACTGCTCGCGCCTACGCCGGACGCTAGCGAGTCTGTGCTGGCCCGGGCCGCTGGTACCCCCGCCTTTCCCGGGCGGGGACTCCCCACGCTCTGCCCGGGGAAAGCAGGGGCGAACTCGGCCAGGGGCGCGAACGCGACCAGGGGCAGATCGACGCTGATGAGGGCGCCGAAGCGCGCTTCCAGGTCGAACAGCGCCCGCGTCCCGGGAATGCTCTCGCGTCGTCCGCCATCGCGCCGTCCGCCATCGCGCCGTCCACCATTGCGCCGTCCGCCATCGCGCCCCAGACCGAGCTGCTCGGCTAAGGCGCGCAGGGTGGCCACGCGCAAGCGCCAGCGCTCGTGGACCGGAAAGGTCGTCACCCGACCGCCCTTTCCTTGAGCATCTCGAGGTGGAGGAGCACCTGACCGAGGGTCAGCGCCTGCACCTCTTGAGGCGTCCATCCGAAGGCCTCGGACAGGGTGAAGGCCGCTTTCGCCAGGGGCTCGGCGGCGGTCGCCTCGAGGGTGGCTGCGTCTACTTCGAGGCCGCTGATCTCCATCACCTTGGCGAGCAGGAACTGCGCCAGGCCGGCGTGCATGCTGGCCACCTGGGCGACGCCGAGACTCGGCTTGACCAGCGCTCGCTCGACGCTCAGCACCGACGCCAACTGGTCCTGGTCCCGGGCCGCCCGGGTGATGCGTTGGAGATCGCGCACGCTCAGCGGTCGCAGCACCACGGTCGACGTGTCTTCGGTGCCTTTCGTCCCGGACGGCGGCGCCGTCCCGGGACGCAGCATGGCTGCCGGCACCGTGACCTCGAAGGTCAAAGCGCTGCCGGCCAGAAGCTCGTCGGCGCCCAGCGTCACGACGCTTCCTCGGTGGTGATGTAGAGGGCGCGGAAGCCGACCTGCTCCATCACAAACTCGTCTTCGGGCATCTCGTAGCTCCAGCGATCGATCTTCACGTCGTGGAGCGTCACGCTGGTGCGCAGATCAGGGGTCGCGGCGTTCTCGAGGGTCAGAGTGATGTTGAAGGCCGGCTGCGGCCAACTCGCCGCCGGGCGTGCGCCCGCAGCCTCGCCGAGCAGCAGGCTGAGCAGCGCGCCGTTGATGTGCGCACGGCCGATGGTGCCGCGGATGTTGACGTTGCCGGTGCGCAGCTCGGTGGCGTAGCGCTGACCGATCTCGTGGAAGGGCTTGACATCGGAGCTGACGGCGAAGCGAACGTCGTGGGCGCGGCCCACGGAGATCAGCTCGAAACTGTCGAGGATCCCCTGCGCCGCCTCGCCCTCGGGACCTTGCGGCGTCGAAAGGGTGATCGAGCCGTCGGCTCCGGTGAAGACACTGGTATTGGCCATGAGGTTCTCCTACTCCAAGACGAGGGTGACCATGATGAAGTCGATGCTGAAGGTCGGCCGCAGCACGGCATTGACCGTCACCCGGCCGGCGATCTCGTCTTGGCGCGTGGCGGTGACCTCGAGCAAATAGCTGATCAGCATCTCGTTTTCGACCATCGAGTCGAGGAAGCCCGCGAGCGCGCCCTTGAGCGCACCGCGCACCCGCTCGTTGTTGAGCCGACCGAGGAAAGGATTGCCCACCGAGCGCATGCCCGCCTTGGCAAAGTCGGTGATGCGCCGGGTGGTGATCTGGGCGAAGGGGCCGTCGTTGGAGGTCAGGCCGCGGATCACCCGTACGCCACTGCGTTCTTCGAGGGTCAGCACCCGGCTGCTCACCAGATCGACGTTCTGGCCGTAGCTGAAGCGCTCGGCCAGTCGGGTGATGCCCGGAATCACCTTGTTGGTCGGGCTCGACTGCGGTGCCAGGCCGCTCAAGAGGCCGGCCACCGGCGCGGCGGTGAAGGTGCCGCTGAGGTCGGTCTCGGCGCCCTGGTCCGAGTCGAATGCACGGACACCCGGAGCGGCGAAGACGATGCGGCCGTTGTCCGGCACCTGGCCGGTGATGCCCGCCGTCGTGTCCTCGTCCGAGCCGATCACCGCGATCATGTCCTGGCTGTTGGTCTCGCCGGTGGTGAGCACCGGGCCGAGCACGGCGAGGGCGGTGTCGGTGCCGAGCTCCGGTGCCACCAGGATGTTGACGTCGTCGAGCACCAGCTGGTCGAAGGCGGTGGCGAAATCGTTCTGCGCCGCCGCCGCCGGATCCAGCCCACGGGCGTAGACCGTGCGCGCGCCCGCCCGGAAGAGCAATTCCAGGCCGCGGGTCAAGTGGTGGGTGGCGTCGTACGGGCCCACAGTCTCGGTCGCCGTTCGGTAGTCCGAGAAGAGGTGGGTCTCACCGAGGCCCTGGCTGGCGGTACCGACGATGCCGATGTTGCCGGTGGAGATGCCACCGGCGGTGATCAGCGCGTCGGCCTGCACCCGGATGAAGGTCCCCGGGATGACCACCTGTGCGGGGAATGTGGATTCCATGTGTTCGTTCCTCCTAGCGTTCTCAGGGCAGGATCTCGGACGCGCCCGCCACGGCGACGGTGTCGTCGAGAAGAATGTGATCGATGACGTCGCCCGCTTCCTCGGGTCGCCGGACATGCTCGAAAAGCAGATGGAAGGAGAGCTCGCACACAGCACCGCCACCCTCGGGCAACGACATCGGGCCGAGCTCGTCGAGCACGATGGAGAGGAAGCCCAGTCCGCGCAAGGTCTCGCGGGTGGCGCCGAGCACCGCGTCGGTGGTGATGACGATGTCGTTTTCGAGGGCCGACGCATCGGCGGCGCGCAGGCTGACGCGGGCGATGGCCTCGAGCCGGCGCCCGAACACCTCTCCCGCCACCGCCGGGTCCGCGCCGATCAAGCCACCGATCCCCGACCCCCGGCCGCGCACTGAGGAAAAGGCGACCGTCCGATCCAGCGCATCGGCCGGTGACGCAGCGAAAAAGGTGTCGAACGCCGCACGCAGCGCGGTCAGGGCTTCACCGTCGGTAGGCTCCATGCCCTGCGAAGAGAGCAACAAGCGAGCCAGGTCGATGCGGACTCGTTCGATTCTGGAAAAATTCGTATTTTAAGATATAACTCGTATCGCTTTAGGTTTTATATAATCTTTTTGAGTCGGGTGTCGATACCAGGTGCATAGGACGGCAAGCAACGCAGAGCCACACCTCCGGCAACATTGTGGGCGGTTGCCCGCCGGGCATCGAGGGCCTGACACGGCCGAAGTCGCGTCAAGCAAGGGCTTCGGGGCAAGACTCGAGCGTGGGCACCGACTGCCCACTTTGGAGGTACCGGCCGTCAACCTCCGCCAGGCCAGGACCCAGGTTACCGCCTGCAACAGATCCCTTCGATCGCCGGCCGTTGGGCCCAGCGCGCAGCGCGGCGGACGCGCAACAGTCGTTGTCGCGGACCGGCAGATGTGATCGACGCGGGACAGGGGTCGATCTCGCTGCCCTCCTATCGGGCGCCTGCCCGCATCGTGGGCTGGCGTTCGCTGGCGGGTGTCGAAGGGTCGTAGCATGCTGCCGATCCGAGCCGATCTGCAGCGAACACGATCGCAGCGAACGGCACGTCCTGGCCCGACCCCGTCGGGCCAGGTGGAGGCCGGCGCGGACATGGGCGAGGGTCGCTGGTCAGACGCCAGGTGCGGTGGGGAGGGTGACGGTGCCGGGCTTGTTGAGTGCTGCTTGGGTCGCAGTGAGCAGATCGGCCGGTCGAAGACGTCAGGCGCTGGCCGCGGGGGCCGCCTCGAGCCACCGACGCAGCGTTAGGGCGCCGACCCTGAGCTCGTTGGCAACCCGGCCCTCGCGCCCGCCAGAAGCCAGGCACGCAGAGGCGACCTCGACAGCAGACGCTCGAAAGGTTCGTGGATACCGGGCTCCGCGGCCTGGACGGGCATCGAAGTAGGCTTCAACCTGGCGGCGAAATCGCGCCATTCGCTTCTTTATGATGGGTCCTCCTTGTGAGGACCAACCATGAACCAGATTCCTCCGTCTGGCGAGACGGGGCAGGGCGAGCAGGTACGAATTCGGAGAAACAGGTTAGGAGGTCTGGAATCAGCGTTGGCAGCGCCATGAAGCGATGAGCGCCGATGGGCTACCGGGCAGACGCTGCGGCCGGTAGAGCACCGGCCGCAGCTTGAGACGAGGGCTCGCAGCCCGCGGCAAGAGTCACGCTGCGCGAGGAGGGAGTCTTTGCGGCAGTCTGTTCGTTGAAAACCCTCGGCGATTCTCGAATCGCCTGCGGATTCTCCTTCGATCCCGCACGAAAACCCTTCGCTCTCGCAAGCGGCCGACTCTCGCCAGGAACCGCTAGTTGGCGCAGATCGATAGGTCGTCGATGCCGCCTTCGACGATGTCGCCGGGGCCGGAACCGTCGGCGACCCGTAGCCGCAGTTGTACGTTCGCGCCGGCCGGTACCGCGGCGGTGGCGTTGGTCCAGGATGCGACGGTCCGCACATCTCCGATCGAGACCACGGAGCTGAAGGTCGCGCCGCCGTCGGTCGAGATCTCGAGTTCGAAGAAGTCGCCGCCCGGATCGTCGCCAGTGTCTCGCTGGCCGTGGAAGTACCAGACCGAGAAGGTCGAGGCGCTGGCCACGCTCCACACCGGTGAGGTCAGGACGCAGGTGCCGCCGTCGACGTCTGCGTTGCCGGCACTGGTGTTGGTTGCGGTGAAGATGGCATTGCCCACTCCGCTGGTGTGATCGCCGCCAACCTGGGTGACCACGGTGGAGGTCTGCTGGGTCGGGGTGGTGAGCACGAAGGCGCCGGTGGAGCAGGTCGAAGCCCCATCATTGGCCCAGCCGGCCGCGCCGCCTTCGAAGTCGTCGTCGACCGTGCAGCCGCCGGGTGGTGGTGGTGGCGGAGCGCCGTCCTCGAAGATGTGCACGCAACCGAATTGACTCTCGTTGTCGAGGGTCCCGGAGTCCTTATCATTGGTGAACACGAGGTTCATGGTTCCGGTGTAGCTTCGACCGACCGGGATGGAATACGACTCGAAGCTTCCAGAGCCGCTGTATTTCGGCGTCAGGTCGATCTTGCCGGTGCCGGTCCAGTTCTGGGTGCCCCAGAATTGGAAGTGACGTGGGTCGTTGTTCAGCGTGTCGTCGTTGTCGAATCCGATGGCGTGGATCTCTCCTTCGGACCCTGACGCGAACTGGAATTCGATCACCGTATTCGGGGTAATAGTGAAGGTTTGTGTCGAGCGTACCCAGGTATTTCCGGTCAGCGCCAGGATGTTACCGCCGTCTTGGACCGCCGTGGCATTGGTCACGTTTTGGTTTGCGTACGAGGTGAGCGCCAGGCTGGTGAAATCGATCGATCCCGCGGGGCAATTGAGGGCCGGCGGCGGCGGTGGTGGTGGCGGCGGTCCACCCGCGGCGTCGAGGGCGGTCCACAGCGCACTGTTGAAAAAGCTCGTACCGCTGTTGTTGCCGCCCGAAGCGCTACAGCCGCCATTGGTATGAATGCCCACTGCCTCGCCCGTGGTCTCATCGATCACCGGGCTGCCGGAGTTGCCGCCGGTGGTGTCGGTGGCGTAGCGCATGGTGGTGCCTGAGGAGCCGGTGTTCGGCCCGACGTGGGTTTGGTTGGTCTGATTGGTCGTGCCATCGTCGACCCCGAAGCCGGTAATCCGGATGTTCGCAGGGCCCAGGTCCTGGCGGACGGTGAACGCCCCCTGCGCCTGGATGGGCTGCAGACCGGTTTGGGTATTGTTGAACACGCTGAAGATGCCCCAATCATTGCCGATGCCGCCGTTCGTGAATTGGAAGCTGGCTTGGTCGATCGAGTACTGATCGGCCGGTGGCGGAAACTGTACGGTGCCGTCGGGCAACGATGGCGGCGGGTTGAAGGACAGCGTGGCGTTGCTGGCGCCGCCCGCCAGGCAGTGACCGGATGTGAGCTGCTTGCCATTGCTGACGATCCAACCGGTGCAACCGATGGGGTCGATGCGTGCCACTCGCGGTTCGCTCGATGCGATGCGGTTGTCCGTGCCGCAGATGCTCTTGGTCACGCTGAAGGCCCAGTCGCCAGCCACCACCTCGGCGATCTCGACCGACACCGCTCGATCCTGGGCGTCGACAAAGAGCTCGATCACCACCGCATCGCCGTTGAAGAAGGCGCTGCGGCCATGCCATTGGCGCAGTGTGGCAGTGTCGAGACGCTGGCTGGCACCATCCGCCACGGAGGTGATTCTCAGGTAGCTGGCGTTGCCGAGTTGGCTGCGGACGAAGGTCAGTTGCAGCCAGGGCGATCCCGGCACGCTGACCACGTCGCGCACGACCTTGCGTGCGAGCGCCACACCGTCGGTGCGGCGATCGCCCGAACCATCATACTTTCCTGAATCCCAGTTATAACGCACCCTGTGTCGCTGCAGCTCAGCCGTCTGCGCGGCCGCTTGGACCGCCAGCGGTCCGAGCATGCCGAGGATGGCGATCGCGCACACGATCCCTGCGTGTCTGGTTCCGAGTCTCATGCCTACGCTCCTTGCGTACTCGCCTGCGATGGGTCGGGCAGTGCTTCGCCGCAGGCGAGGCGCAGCACGCCAGAGGCAAGCAGGATCAAGGTGCTGCTGCCCCCCTCTCGGTATGACTGGGGCCATTGTACGGAATCGGAAGCGGAAGCGGCATCTGTCCCGGGACCGTGTCGAGCGAAGGTAGCCATCGGGCGCGCACTGCGCGGGGTCGTGCGCAACGTCGCCCCGCGGTCATGATGCGGTGGCGCTGCGCAGAGGGGTGGTTCGGGATCGGGCCCAGGCTATCGTATCCTTCGCGTGCCGAGGTCATCTTGGGGGAGCCGCCATCACGCCTTCGAGCCCACCGTCCGCCAGCCGGCAACGCGCCGAGACATCGCCCTTGTCGCCGCGGTCGATCAGCATCTGGCGACCGCAGACCCTCGACGGCGAGACGGTCTTCGTGCGCCCGATGCCTGGGCCCTTCGGTGATCACTACGCCGAGCGCCTCGAGATTCCCGCGCGCAAGCCAGCAGGTACCCTGCGCGTGGCGTTTTTCGGCGAGTCGGCAGCCGCGGGCTACCTCTACGCGCCCGATGTGACGCCGGCGGGGGTGCTCGCGGCATGCCTGCGCTCGGCTCTGCGGGGGCCGGTCGAGGTTATCGATCTGGCCCGTACCAACGAGCGTTTGCGTTCGCTGGTCGTGACCATCGAGCGCTCGCTGCAGCTCGCACCGGATGTGCTGGTGGTGTTTGCCGGCAACAATTGGACCTTGCTGGAGAGTCCGCAAGTCTCGCCCTATGCACCAGGCGCGGAGGCGCGCCGGGCCTATGGTGTGACGCTTTCGGCAGATGGGCTGTGGGGGCCGATCCAGGCCGCGGCGCGGAGCGTGCTCGAGCGCGCTGGTGCCAGTCTGGCCAGGATCGCGCGTCTGGCGCAGACGGCGGAGGTGCCCGTGGTGTTGGTCGTCCCGGAGGTCAACCTGGCGGATTGGGCCTCGCGCCAGTGCGTGCCGTGGCTGCCGGGCGACGGGGTTGCGCGCTGGTACGCCGCTTTCGAGCGCGCACGGCGTGCGCTCGAGCGGCGCGATGCAGAGCGTGCGCTCGAGCACGCGCATGCCATGCAGACGCTCGACGATGGCGTGTGTCCTACGGCCTTTCGCATCCTCGCCGAGGCCCATCACCTCAGCGGCGACGAGCAAGCCGCGGCCGCGGCCTGTCGCGATGAGATCGCTGCGTGCCACTACGCCACGCTCGGCTTTCTCGCGGCGCCGCAAGCCTCACCGATGGTGCAGGCGCTGCTGCGTCGCGCGGCCCAGGCGCATCGCTTCGGCCTGGTCGACCTGCCTGCGATCTTCGCCCGCCATACCGGCTCGCCATGCATCGGCAGCAGGCTTTTTCTCGACTACTGCCATCTCAGTACCGAAGGCATGGCGGTGGCCATGGCGGCGGTGGCGCGTGGGGTGGAGGAACGATTGCCCCTCGCGGGCACATCACCCCGGCAGCGGCGGCGATCCCTTGCGCCGCCCGCCTGCGCGCCAGACGTCGAGGCAACGGCACGGTTGGGGGCCGCCGCCCATTGCGCCCACCGACTGGTTTCGATCGGATCTCGCCAAGGCTTGCTCCGCCGTCTTTGCCGCCAGGCGCTGGCCGCCTCTCCGCGCGTTGTCGAGGCCATGGTGGCGGTGGTCGAGGCGCGCACTGGCGGGCTGCCCGCCGTGTTCAGCGAGGGCCAAGCGCGGCTCGACGCCAGCGGACTGGGCTTCAGTCTTCAGCATGGTTGGCGCTACGACCACCTCGACAGCGATCTGATCGAGGCGATCCTCGCTGTGCTCGAGGAGGCCCAGCCCGAGCAAGATGGGCTCGAACGCGCGGCGTGGGGCAGAGCCCGGGATGCCATCGAGCAAGCCCTGGACCGGTGTGCGGTGGAGAACACCGGTGCCATCGACCTGATCGCCCGTGGTTTTTTTCTCGATCAACCCCTAGAGCAGCTCTTTCCCGCCATCATGCCCGGCAGCGGCGCTGCCCGCCGGGCGTTTTTTCGCGCAGCTTGGCCGATCACCACGTTGGCATTTGTATCGAATGCTGCGGTCGCCTTGAAGCTGACGTTGGTCGCGCGTTTGCCGCGGCAAAACGGCCTGGCCATCGCCCGTGAGCCCGCCCTGGCCCGGATGCGCCTCCAAGACCATGACCTGGGTACCCTGTCGCTCAGCGAGCACTGGCGTCGCAGCGAGCTCCGGGTGCCGGCCTCCGCGCTGCGCCGTGGCATCAACCGCCTGAGCATCCACTGGCCGCAGCCCGCTGAGCGTGGTGAGGAGGTGCTGCGCGCGGCCGCAGAGCGTCTCGAGCGCGGCATCGAATCCGACGTCCACCCCCTCTTCGGTGAGCTATTCTCCGTCCGCTGCAGCCTGGCATGAGCCGCCGTCCATGAGCCACCGTCTCCAGCCACCTGGTGTGCGTCTTGGCGCTACACTCGCGGCCGCTTGTCCCTCGAGCGCGAGGGACCCTGCCGATGCGGATCGACGCAGGGTGCTGGTTGGGGATTTGCGCGGGGTTTTCGATCATTGAGCCAGGCCATGACCAGGGGTCTTCCGACATGGACGCCAACACCAACACCCTGACCCGCAGTCTGGGCCTGCTGCCGCTGGCTGCGACCGGCATTTGCTCGATGCTCGGCGCCGCGATCTACGTGGTGCCGCTGATGATTCAGCGCAACGTCCCGGGCATTGGACCTTATGTGCTTCCGGCCTATTTACTCGCGGCTTTGCCGGCGATTCTTGCTGCTATAGCCTATGCCATGCTCTCCTCGGCAATGCCGACTTCGGGAGGCAGCTATGTCTTTGCCAGTCGGGCGCTGCATCCCTATCTCGGATTCGTGGCCAGCTTTTCGCAGTGGTTTGGGCTCTCGATCGCCATCGGCGTGGTGTCTTACCTGCTGATTCCCTTCCTGCGCGACGTGTCTGCGACACTCGGTTGGCTGTCGCTCGCGGGCTCCCTCGAGGGTGGGCTGCCGAGGGTTCTTTTGGCGCTGGCCTTCCTGTGGCTTTTCGTGGTCATCAACCTGCGTGGGGTGCGGCTCTATGCCCGGGTGGTGGTGCCGCTGATGTTCATGATGTTCGCGCTCGGGGTGCTGGTGATCGTTGTGGGGTTTCATTTCGATCGACAGGACTTCGCCGCAGCGGTGCTGGCGCGCGGAGAACCGGCGGTGGCCGCCAGCACGCCGTCAGCGTTTCATCTTCCCAGCTTCTTGGCGGCGTCTGCCTTGCTGTTCTCGAGCTTCATCGGCTTCGATGCCATCGCCCAGGCCGGCGGCGAGGCGCGCAACCCGGGCCGCACGCTGCCGCTCGCCATCGGCATCGCGGTGGTTACCGTCGGCACCTTCTATCTGCTGTTTACAGCCGCGGTGTACCACGCCGTGCCCTGGTCCTACATCGCACGCGAGGCGATGAATCGTGACCTGACAGCGCCGGGCCTGCTCGGCTACTTGCTGCCCGCAGGCTGGACCGCGGCGATGATCGCTGGCGCCGCCGCGGCGTTGATCAATGATCTGCCGGCGATGCTGCTGGCGGTTTCACGTCTGATGTTCGCCTGGGGTGAGGATGGTATTTTCCCGCGCCAGGTGGCGCGCGTCCATCCGCGGTGGCAGACACCGCATGTGGCCCTCCTGGCGAGCGGTGCCATGGCCTCGGTCGGTATTGTCGGCAGTCACCTGGCGGGCGATTTCTTTCTCGGCGTCGATCTCCTGCTGACCTCCATGCTGGTCAACTTTCTGCTCATGTGCCTGTCTGTGCTGGTGCTGCCGTGGCGCAACCCTGGCCTCGCGCGCCGTGCGCGGGTGCTCAAGACGCGTACAGCGCAGCTTTTTGTGTCGCTTTTTGGGAGCGTGCTGTTGGGCGGTTTCTTGGTGGTGCATTTATGGAAGGATGTGACCGCTGACGAAGCGGCCTGGTACTTCCACGCAACGCCCTTGTGGCTCGCTGTGATGGCCACCGGCACCGTGATCTACGCCCACCAGACCCGCCGCATGCGACGCGCGGGCATCGACCTCGAGCAGCGCTTTTCCACCCTTTCGGAGCTCGCCGAATGACCCGGTCAACCGCGGTTGCAACCTGTAGCCTGGCGCCTGGGCTGCGCATTTCACGCGTCTTGACCGGACTGTGGCAGGTCGCGGATTTGGAGCGCTGCGGCCAGACGCTGGATCCAGCCATGGCGGCAGAGGCCATGTGCTCCTATGTCGAAGCCGGGTTCACCAGCTTCGACATGGCGGACCACTATGGCTCGGCAGAGGTGATCGCCGGCGCGCTGC
>Ga0114931_10008774_pt1 | contig 12194 bp, 4 predicted proteins | sample 2SBtaG_FD_89579 | JGI IMG/M metagenome (GOLD analysis project Ga0114931, IMG submission 89579) | Deep subsurface microbial communities from Kolumbo volcano to uncover new lineages of life (NeLLi) - 2SBTROV14_V59a metaG | ecosystem: Environmental > Aquatic > Marine > Volcanic | place: Kolumbo...
GAGTCGTACCGGGAACCGATGTTCGAGGATTTCAGGATCTGTGATTTTGGTGTTCGTCATGTGTTGATGTACTCCATCACTGCCATGAAAGCCAGGTCCCGCACCGGTTCCTCCAGCAATGGTTTCATAGTAGCTGAAGGAAGGGTCTCCAAAAAGGAAATTATTCATTGTCCCCTGACTGCACGAGGCTAATTTCATTGCCTTTAGTAAGGTATCCACCAAACGCTGACTGACTTCGGTATTACCCCCAACAACGGCAGGGCAATAGCGGGGATCTCTCTGAAAAGTGGGATTCAACATTCCCACGGGGATTTTTAATTGTATTGGAGCCATTAGTCCTTCATTCAGGGGTACATCCGAGTCAATCAGTAGCTTGAGAACATAGATGATGGCCCCATTGACAATGGCTTTCGTGGCATTCAGGTTCCCTGGATTTACTTTTGCTGTACCGGAAAAATCAAATGTCAACTCCTTATCTCGTGTTAGGGTCACTTCAATTTTACTTCCATCGTCGAGGTATTCCACCGCATGCATAAGATCAGCCGGTAACTGGCTCAACTTTTCGCTCAACTGTCCTGCCGCCTGTTCATAAAGAAGGGTCATATGCCTATTCACCTGTTCATGCCCAAATTGCTTGCAGAGCGATATCAACTGATCCTGCCCAGCCTTGATGGAGGCCAGCGAAGCTTGTAAGTCTGCAAGGTTTTCATTGGGCGCCCGGGAAGGAAAGGGTCCTTCTGATAAGATGCTGAGGATATATTCTTGCATAAAAATGCCATCTTTTACCAGGTAGGTGGGTGTAATAACTACCCCTTCTTCCGACAGACAAGAGGCATCGGCAGGCATTGATCCGGGTGTTGTTCCACCCAATTCAGCATGATGCGCCCGGTTGGCAACATACCCCACTAGCTTTTGCTCATGATATACCGGGGCAATAATGGTGATGTCAGGTAGGTGAGAGCCCCCATAGCCCGGATGGTTAGTGATGGCCACATCTCCTTCGTTTAATGACAGGTGCTTTAAAACCGATCGTGTGCAAATGCCCAGACTTCCCAGGTGAACAGGAATATGTGGAGCGTTAACCACCAGATATCCGTTAGTGTCAAGGAGGGCACAGGAAAAATCAAGCCTTTCCTTGATATTCACTGATAATGCTGTTCGTTGTAGCATCATTCCCATTTGATTGGCAACTGATCGGAAGCGGTTGGCAAAAAGTTCAAGGGAAATAGACTCGTCTTTCACTCCGGAAACCTTCTTACGCTTGCCTTCATGATGAAGGATGACCACATCAGCCTCAAACCTAATCTCCCAATCCGGTACAATAACAACCGTGGTAAAGGGTGAGGTCAGAAGGGCTGGTCCTGTAAGAATTCCATCGAATTGGTGTCCGTTCCATTCGTAAACCGGTACAGATCTCCAGCCCTCCCTGAATAATACCTGCTGTTTTCCCAGAGGTTGGGGGCAGGGACAGGTTCCTTGTTCTCTCTTACTTTTAACTCTTGTCGTAGGCTCACTGGCTACTACCTTGATGGATTCTACTTCTATGGTTCTTTCAACCCAATGTCCGAAAAGATTTTGGTATTCTTGCTTAAAACAAGGTTCTAATCTGTCATAGCTTTCAAATCTTACGGGTAGGGTAGCATCCTGCCCTTGCAAACGGAGCAGAACCTCCACTGACTCCAACATCGGATATTCGACGCCTTCCTTCATCAGACCATCGAGTGCCTTGTTTGTTAATTGGTCAATTACTTCAAGGATATACTCTTTAGATTTCAGCCCACATAACATTTGACGGCTCTCAGTTTTTTTGATCAGGGCTGACTGAATTCCAACTGCGCTGAGAAGGCTTCCGTTTGCGGGGATCAATATGGATGAAACCTCCAGTAATTCTGCAATTTCACAAATATGCTGACCCGAAGCCCCTCCAAAGCCTATGAGTGTGTAATCCCTGGTATCAAACCCTTTTCCAACAGAGATTTTTCGTATGGCCTGGGCCATTTTCTGGTTGGCAATATCTTGACAACCGATAAGCAATGACTCATGGGTCATGTCAGTGTTTATTTTCAATACCTCATCAAGAAGCTGAGCAGCTCGTTGTTCTGATTTATTCCGATCAAGTGGTATTCCAAATGAAGCCGAAAAAATGCGCCCGGTTAGCAGGTTTACATCAGTGATAGTCAAAGGGCCGCCATGTCCATAGCAGGCAGGACCAGGGCGCGAGCCTGCACTTTCAGGACCTACCCTCACAGCGAAACCATCGAACCTGCAAATGGAGCCTCCTCCCGCGGCCACAGTATGGATGTTGATTGCCCGTGTGAATAGGTGGGCATTACCAACAGTAAGCTCGTAATCAAAATCAGGCCGTTCATCAATTCTGGAGACATCGGTGCTGGTTCCGCCCATATCCAGTGTCAATACTTTATGATAATTCATGTTTGATGCAACGTCCATGGCGCCAATTACACCCCCAGCCGGACCTGAAAGTAGACTATCTTTGGCATCAAAATTTTGAAGTAGAGACAAAGCACCGCTACTTGTCATTACTTTAATTGAGTCTGATTGCAGGGAGCGGCAGATCTGAAGTAGATAGCCCTCCATAATAGGGGCCAGATAGGCGTTAACAGCACATGTTTCCATGCGTGTGAGGTAATGTATGGAAGGAGAAAGAAATGATGAAGCGGAAATGTGATTAAACCGATGTGATCCTAACAACTCGACGACCTGCCGTTCATGTGAAGGGTTTTTGTAGCTGTTCATCAAGGCAACCGCACAAGCATCTGTATTTTGTTCTCTCAGTTCCAATGCCATCTCACTTAATCGGTTTTCATCAAGCGGCAATATCACTTTCCCTTTTGCATCAATCCGTTCGTCCAGTTCTATGACTCGGTCTACAATCGTCTTCCGTTTTTTAATGTCAAGGGCAAAAAGATCAGGCCGTTGCTGAGTACCAACCTCCAGTAAATCACGAAATCCACTTGTGACCAGTAATGCCACCCTCGCGCCCTTTTCCTCTAGTAAAGCATTGGTTCCTTTGGTTGTGCCCAAACGTAGAGATATTGGAGGAAAGGAAGAGCTAAGAGCCGTACCCGTTGCTAGCCTAACAGCAAGAATAGGGGCCTCTTCATTTGCTGTGATTGATACAAGGGTATTGATATCGAGCTCAATACTACGGTTGAGGATAATGCTATGGGTTGATGAATTGTATGCTTTCAATCGGGCCAGCAGTTTGCCATCAGGACCAACAACATGATATCCTTCCAGAGAAGGCGAAACGAATGACCAGTTGTGGTCAATTTCGTACTCCATGCCACTCAATTTCTTAATGACCAAAGCTGCCAGACTCCCATCGCTCAGTACTTTTAAATAACTGAGGTCTCCTTCTGGAGAAAGGGCCACACAATCAGTGAATGTGCCTCCCGTGTCAATGCTTATTTTCCAGCCTGGGGTTTCCTTTTTCATATCAAGGCAATGCTAACTAATTCGTTCGACTTTATTGATTCTCAGAGCACAGGATCAACCTTTTCATTTTCAATTTGGGAAAATAGAAATGACCGGTGTAGGAATGTTATTCCTGAATTTAAGCATTAATACTTATCTTCGTTGTCATCGAAATTTTATTATTGTAAATCCACCCTTAATGAAAATCCGTCATCTGGTATTATCCATAGTCATCTTTGCCTTAGTCACAGCCTGCTCGTCATCCACGGATAATGATACAGATGATAGATCGGGATTGCCCCGTGTTGCCATTGCCGGCCTGGCGATTGAATCGAGCACCTTTTCACCCGCCACTACAGATGAAGAGGCTTTTCATGCAAGTCGTGGTGCAGAGATCTTCAACAATTATCCGTTCCTCGCTGCTGACGCTGCAGACCGCAAACGCGCAGAATGGATTCCTGTGTTGCAAGGCCACGCCCTGCCTGGAGGTATCGTGACCCGGGACGCCTATGAATCGCTGGTTACCCAAACCCTCGATTCTCTCCGTGTCCATGGACCCTACGACGGCTTGTTTTTTGATATTCATGGAGCCATGAGTGTTGTGGGTCTTGATGATCCTGAGGGCGATTTTATCACACGTATAAGAGCGGTGATCGGTACCAAAACCCTGATCTCAACGTCAATGGACCTGCATGGCAATGTATCCCGGCGACTGGCCAGGAATACCGACCTGATTACCTGCTTTCGAATGGCCCCCCATGAGGATGCCATGCAAAGCAAGCAGCGGGCGGTAGAAAACCTTCTGGATCGACTTGAATCGGGAAAAGGGAAACCGGCCTTTAAAGCATGGATTCCTGTGCCCATCCTTCTGCCTGGTGAAAAGACTAGCACACGGATTGAACCCGGTAAAAGTCTTTATGCCAAGGTGGAACCTTCCACACGGCAGGAGGGAGTGATAGATGCGGCGATCTGGATTGGCTATGCCTGGGCCGATGAACCTCGCAACCATGCTGTGGTAATGGCAACAGGAGACGACAAAGAATCTGTAGTTCATGCGGCTGAATCACTGGCCTCAAGTTTCTGGAAGGTCAGAAAAGAATTTGATTTTGTGGCGCCGACTGCCACACTGAAGGAAGCACTTGATAAGGCGGTAAAAAGTGACAAACATCCCTTTATGATTAGCGATATGGGAGATAACCCAACAGCTGGTGGAGCCGGTGATGTGACCTGGACCCTGATGAAAGTCCTGGAAAGACCTGAATTTAAATCAGAATCCGGTCCATCAGTTATTTATGCTTCACTTCCGGGGCCCGGGCTGGTCAGACAGGCAGAATCGGTGGGTGTTGGAGGACAGGTGGATGAACTGGCTGGCGCCGAAGTAGACGATAGGTTTGCCCCACCAATTCGATTGCAAGGTAGGGTAAAGGCTATTAATAAAGGCGATAAGGATGCCGGAACAGAGGTGGTCGTTCAAATAGGTAGCGTTAATGTGATTGTAACGGAAAAACGTAAGCCGTATCATCATGAGAGCGACTTTACCAATCTTGGCCTTCATCCGAGATCTGAGGATATCGTTATTGTAAAAATCGGTTACCTGGTACCTGAACTTTATAATATGCGGGCCGACTGGATTATGGCGCTGACTCCCGGTGGAGTGGACCAGGACCTTGAAAGGCTGCCGTATAAACGGATTATGCGCCCTATATTTCCACTGGATAAGGACATGCCAAGGCCTGACTTGTCCGCCCGGCTGATCCCGGCATCAGATGAATGATTGCCAGGATAAAAAGATGACTTTTTCTAACACTTGGAAACATCGTTTGAATTGGTTTGAAACATACTCGGAAAATTACATGAAATTGATCAGGCATGGCTAAGCTGAAAATGAATCTTACCTGATTTACTCATCACATGGCTTCATTTTTGGTATTGCCTATCCTTTTCTTCCCCTTTAGGTTAGAAGGCATATTTACCCGTTGTCGTTATTCCATCCGGGACTTTTATGATGTTTATTTTTCCCCTTGTAGGAGCAGCTCTTATATATGGACCCTTCATTTTGTTTATAATGGTCCTGGTGCATTCCGATCATTTGGTGTTTAAGCTGTTTATCTTTAGTGCATTGGGGCTGGCTGTCGGCTTTTTTAACCGAAATATTAAGAGAAATATGGTGTCAGGGATTGTGTCCGGAATGACTGTCTTTTTTATATCAGGTGGGATACCCCTACGTTTCAATACGGGCGTGTAAGTAGATTGCTTAGTGAAGATGCAAGAGACAAATCAAAATAATGACTTGTTTCTCACTCCGTGGTGAAGCAATATTGAATGATATTTGCACCCATCTTCAGGGCCTGCTGTCGCAACTCCTCGGGATCGTGGTACACCTCCTGGTCTTCCCAGCCATTGCCCGGGTCGCATTCATAATCAAAGAAACATACAAGTCTCCCCTTGTAGATCAGTCCCCTGGGCCGGCTTGCCATCATGCTCATGGATCTTGGTCAGAAGTCGATTTAGTGTAGTCGTAGGGCAGATGCTCTTAACCCGCGATATTTATCACACTTCCAAGAATAACGATTTAATATGGTTGATAACTATTGATTATTAAATACTTATGAAAGGGTTAACCCTGCATATTGCCTAATATTTAATACCCATATTTGGGTAATATGTTTTCTTTAAATAAAGTTTATCTGAAACCTAATTAACAGATTATCAATAATTTAACATTGGGCAGCCCACTGGATGGAATATTCTGTTGAATTTTCCGGGTTAAACAAACGAAATACCCTGGCACCAACTTGTACTTGAGTATTGCCACTATAAGTTGATAGACTAATTACCTATTGGAATATTTGGTCTATTCCATGCTCCCTATAGACAATTATGTATCGATCAATTCGTGTTTTATTTCATTTAATTAAGTGTTAAATATCACTGTCAAATAGCCAAAATTAAGGTGCAGGCACTGTAGTTTAGATACATCTAACGGACAAATTTTTAATGCTAGAGGTTAAACTTAAACGCCATGAAAAAAAACATAAAATTTCAATCTATTCTAGTAATTGATCTGCTTTTTGCTTTATTATTTTATTTAACAAGCTGCGACAACAATAGCATAGAACCCACAAAAACACCGCCTGTGGCTAGTTTTACATTTACAGCTGATAATGGTCAACATGCTCCAACGAATGTTGATTTTGCTAATACTTCGGTTAATGGTGATTCATTTCAATGGGATTTTGGTAATGGAGATTCGGCACTTACCTCCGGTCATGGTGCATTCACAAGATATGATGAAAAAGGTACTTACAAAGTTACCCTGATAGCAACTAATGCTTTTGGTAGTGACACAACAAGTGCAACCATTGTAGTGACCGGAATGATTGTGGACCAGGCATCCATTGTTGGCAAGTGGAGCATTGTAGACGAAACATTTATCGCTAATAATGATACGGTTCAAGTTAGCCAGTCTCTTAATCAGGAATCTTTAGAGTTTAAGTCAGATGGCACCTATCAAAGGATCAGTTCTATTTGGGTTGAATGGGAAACGGGAACATATACCATTGTAGGCGATACGATAAGCCTTCATGCTTCAGGTGGCAATGATACCTATGGAAATACTGATATACATATTACCAGGCTATTGGACAATGAAGGCATGGCCAATGGCGAAGTAACTATGCAGGAAGATAGCATGACCGTACAGATTCAAGTTTTGTTGGAGAAGAACGGCCCTGATGTCCCTGGAATTGAGCAGTCCGAATTTATAGGAAAATGGAGTATAACCGGTGATGATAATAAATTATATACGCAGTCTTCTGACTTCACAGGGGAATTCACCCTTGGACCAAATGACGGAGACTATACCTTCAATGTGACCCACAACTATAATACGCTGGACGTAAAAGATGATGGCTCCCTGCTCAATATTGATAACTGGAGCGATGGCGCCGTTTATGATATGACCTATACCCGGTTGGACAAAAATGATTATTGGGTAGAAAGTCCTGATGGGGAAGAGAATCTTGTACAGATCCGACTGAATGATGGGAATGGTGCAATAGGGCTGAAAGTATATGGTTTTTTTGATGACAATGGTACAACTTACCGCATGGAGGACTGGGTTGATCTCGTGAAAAATGATGGGACGGAAGCAGGTATATCTACCGGCATTTTGGAAGGTACCTGGCTGGTTGCTTCAAAATCGGAAACTAAAGACCAGACAAGCCTTGATCCTGCTAACCAAAACGGGCCAACGGTAGGCAATACGGTAGTATTTTCTGCCCCAACAGTAGTTAATGGTTATGATACAGGTACTGCCACACAGTGGGAAGGAGGAGAGCAGGGCAGCTGGACATTATATGGGAGTAGCGATTTTGTGATGACGCTACCATCCCAAGGTATTGACCGCCTGTATCATGTCACAGACTATGATCCCATGACCGGTGATTTATCGCTTTACAGTCTATGGTTGGATAATAATGACAATGATGCAAAATATGAAATGACTTTGCAGTTGACGAAACAATAGGTTAGGGTTTATCGGGGGAGTCAAATAAGTTTTGGCTCCTTCGATTTTTTAAACGAAACCACTTAGTCAAGATCCCAATCACATGTTTTTTACTCGGTGATAAAACAATATTGAATGATATTTGCACCCATCTTCAGGGCTTGCTGTCGCAACTCCTCAGGATCGTGGTACACCTCCTGGTCTTCCCAGCCATTGCCCAGGTCGCATTCATAATCAAAGAAACATACAAGTCTCCCCTTGTAGATCAGTCCAAAACCCTGGGCCGGCTTGCCATCATGCTCATGGATCTTGGGCAGGCCTTTAGTGAACTCAAAATGTTGATGGTAGATCGGGTGATCAAAAGGCAACTCCACAAATTCCAGTTCCGGAAATACCTTTTTCATTGCAAGTCGCACAAATGGATTCAACCCGTAGTTATCATCAATATGCAAAAACCCACCGCCAATAAGGTAGTTTCTCAAGTTCTCTGCTTCCTGGTCTGAGAAGATGACGTTCCCATGGCCCGTCATATATACATAGGGATATAAAAAAAGTTCAACACTTCCTACTTCTACCACATCTTCTTCCGGGGCTAAGGATGTATGTAGATTTTCATTACAAAACTTGATCAGGTTCGGCAGGGCCGTCTTGTTGGCATACCAGTCACCTCCTCCATGATATTGCAACTTGGCAATTTTGATTGTTTGGGCATTTCCATAAAATGCAAGAATTGATATGAACTGGATGAACCAAATTTTGCGCATTATTAAAACATATACCTTTGTCGGGATAAAATTGTTGCTTTTTTTGTGAATTAATGACTTCTCAAAACTTTTTTAACCTTCTGAATAGTGAATATCCGAGATTTTATGACGCTGCAATTCAAACGAATCGGTTCTCACCAGAATTGCTCAATAAATCAATGGACAAATATGTTGGTTCGGTTGTAAAAAAAGATTGTTTGGGTCATTCTATAGAAGGTAAACCGATCTGCCGATATATCCTGGGAACAGGACCTATTAACATATTGTTTTGGACCCAAATGCATGGCAATGAATCCACAGCTACAAGGGCCATGTTAGATTTATGTTCTTTTTTTACTAACCTAAAACTACTGCATGATGAGGCCAGGTTCCTGCTTGAAAAACTTACCGTTCATTTAATACCCATGGTAAATCCGGATGGAGCAGCAGTGTTTGAAAGGAGAAATGCTACGGGGATTGATTTGAATAGGGACGCAAAGACATTGGCTGCCCCTGAATCTCAAATACTTAAGAAAGAGATTGATGAATTCAAACCGCACTTTGCATTCAATTTGCACGACCAGCGTAGATTTTATAATGTAAAGGGCTCCAAACAACCTGCCACTATTTCTTTTTTAGCACCGGCATTTGACACCAATGAGGGTATTAATGAAGTTCGATTAAAATCAATGCAGATCATCAGCCACATGTACCACTGTCTTCAGGCTATTATTCCTGGGCAAGTGGGTATCTACTCTGATGTATTTAGTCCACGCGCATTTGGTGATAATTGCCAGGGATGGGGAAGCAGTACCATCCTTATTGAGTCTGGCTGGGCATTAAATGACCCCGAAAAAGAATTTGTTCGCAAGCTAAACGCCTTACTGATCCTGGATGCTTTAATGAGTATTGCAAACGATTCATTTGTTCATTATTCATCTAAGGACTATTTGAAAATTCCTGAAAATGACGAAAAGCTGTTTGACTTACTATTACGTAGCGTAAGGGTTGAACAAAATAGCACCTATTCGAATGTTGATTTGGGCATTTTTAGGGAAGAATTATCAGTTCACGGTTCAACCAGATTTTTTATTAAAAGCTGCTTGTCTGATATCGGTGACCTTACTGATTATTTTGGCTTTGAAACAGTTGAAGCGGATGGAAATAAGGTGGTAGTAAATCCACTAGTTGCAGAACAGACAATGGATTCAGTAGAAGAACTCAATGAAGAACTTATTCAAAGATTTTTACTGGAAGGAATACTTTTTGTTAAGGTAAAGAATTTACCTGCTGGTGAAAATTCCGGAATACCCTTAAATCTGATTTCAGTTGACTATCAAGTCTCGGCAAATCCACTTGCATTGGAGCAGCCCGTCAACTTCCTGATTAAAAATGACAATGACGAAATCACGTTCCGGGTAATGAATGGCTTTTTATTAGACCTTCAAAATGTAACTAATTGTAATGGATTGATATACAGATAGAGGCGTTTTTTTAACTAAAAGATGCATTTTAAAACAAAATCTATAGCTTTAATTGCTTGATGCTCCAACTTCAATACCGCTTTTAGGAATTAACATTAATGATGATAAATACTTATATTGCGATATACTTCTTGACCTTTGACCACCGCTGAAGAAACCATTTCACTTTCCAGTTACTGGCAGCAGGACATGCACTTGCCTGTTTCACTGAAACTGTATCGAAACAGCGTATTGGAGATTCTTTTTCAAAATGAGATAGCAAAAGACCGGATCAGGCAACTTTCAATTAGCAGGCAACCGAAAGTTGATATGTCCCAGGAGGCTGTTACTAATGCACTCGCTATTCTGATACTCGTAAGAAAGCAGGCTAATTTGAAACATGAGATAGGTGTAGCCAGGGAATTGAATGATAAAATCAAGGATATTAAAGATAGTTTATCGGGCTTTTCTGAAAACATACTCAACCAACAAATTGATAGTTATTCGAACCAGGTGAAGCAATATGGGAACAGATTGGTTGTTAAAATCCCTGTAACCATCATCCCTTTAGTTTTAGATCACTTAATTCGTTGGGGGGTTCTCTGGTTTTTTTTGCCAGGTGTTCTAGAAAGCAGTACGATTTTCTGGGTCATTAATATTGGCCTTGCCCCCATAATTCTTGGGTTATCCCTCGTGTATCATCGATATATTCAGCGAAAAAACAACAAGCTCCTTATACCATACGGAGGAATTAGAAATATTCAATTAAAAAGAACCGTCAGTTCTTTACAATATAGTCTTTTGACGGCAATGGTTGTTGTTGGAGTAGGAGTTGTGGCAACGGTATTTAATCCAGATCCTAATGGTGATTGGATGATCATTGCGGCATTTGGATTAACGGTTGGGTATGTGATTTATTATTCCTTTTTTTTGCAATATCTGTCAGCGGGTGTGCTATCAGAACAAAGACTCCTTGAACAAATCGATGAGAAGGAACAATTTAGAAAAGAACTATCACCAGATGAGAACGATAGTGTTATTGTTGAATTAAGCACCAGGCTTAAGGCCTTAACCAGCCGTTTGGAAGCTTATATCCTCGAAAGCGCTCTTTTTGGTGCGTTGGCTTTTTCGGGGTTCCTGCAAATTATGGCAGAGGGTTTAGTAAGTTTTAAAAACCTGGAAAATTTTGCCCTGCACTTTTTTACATTGTTCCAATATTTCGCATTGTTTGAATGGGGTGAAATAACAAAGGCAATCGATATGTTGTCCTCAAATTCTGATCTATTTGCCCTCATTTCTGTAGAAACCCTGGTCTGTTCTATCCTTTTTCTTGCTGTAATTGCCTCACGACTCCGTTTCAGTGATGTGGCAGATAGGGTTACGCATTCTCTGGGCATGGCACAGGTGCTTAATGAAAAGGAGGAGTATCTTTTGCATAAGGTAAACATTACGAAAAATGAACGGGAGAAATTAAATAAAATTACTAGTGAAATTCAGACCCAACTGTATGAAGCAAGGGATAGACTGGAGGAAATTTTACCAGTCACATATTATATGCGCTATTTCCGCAACACAGGGATTCTGACTTTCCTATTGATTCTAATAAGCAGCGCCTTTTTTATTTCGTCTTTTCTGAGTCTCCTTTTTTCTGTTTTAGGGTTTTCCACACTTATCTATTTTAACCGGCAGGAAATCCGATCCCTTGCAGAGAAAATTGTTTTTCTGACAAGATCAATCTTTATGAATAAGGGTATATATATATTACTAGGATCTATTTTATTATACATTACCGGAGTTCTGTTAAGGACAGTGGCAGGTTGGCATAATACTGATGGATATCTGATAGCAGGATTTATATTACTTGGTGCCTACTTATTTATATGGATTGTTTTTTTGCCACATTATGACAAAAATTTTGATGAAGCAGGTGGAACCGGGGATACCGCTCAGGATAAATGGTGGGTTATCGTCAAAACGGTATGGGCTGTTGCTGTTTTCTTATTTGTTATTGGATATCTTCTAAAAATCACCCATAATCCGGGA
>Ga0114931_10008775_pt1 | contig 12191 bp, 8 predicted proteins | sample 2SBtaG_FD_89579 | JGI IMG/M metagenome (GOLD analysis project Ga0114931, IMG submission 89579) | Deep subsurface microbial communities from Kolumbo volcano to uncover new lineages of life (NeLLi) - 2SBTROV14_V59a metaG | ecosystem: Environmental > Aquatic > Marine > Volcanic | place: Kolumbo...
AAGGAACTGGTGGCCCGCGCGCTGCATGATTACGGCAAGCGCCGTCACGGCCCGTTCGTTGCCATCAACATGGCCGCGCTACCGCGCGATCTGATCGAGAGTGAGCTTTTCGGGCACGAGAAAGGCGCCTTTACCGGGGCCGGCGCACGCAGCGCCGGGCGCTTTGAGCAGGCGGAGGGTGGAACGCTGTTCCTTGACGAGATCGGCGACATGCCGATGGAGGCCCAAACCCGATTATTACGGGTGCTTCAGGAGGGCGAATATTCGACCGTGGGTGGCCGCATCCCGATCAAGACCGATGTACGGATCATCGCCGCCACAAACCGGGATCTGCGCCAGCAGATTGCCAGCGGCGTGTTTCGCGAGGATCTTTTCTACCGGCTCAATGTGGTGCCGGTTTCGCTCCCGCCGTTGCGCGAGCGCAGCGCCGACATTCCCGATCTGGTGCGTCACTTTTTCAAGCACTGTGAGCGCGAGGGACTGCAACCGAAGCGGCTTGACGCCGCCGCATTGCGCCGCCTCGGGCAATATCGCTGGCCCGGCAATGTTCGCGAACTGGAAAATCTGGTGCGACGTCTCTCGGCACTTTATACGCAGGACGTCATCACCGTGGATGTGCTGGCAAACGAGTTGTCCGAACCGGACCCGTCCATGGTCGCCGCTGACATGTCGGTGGAGTCCGGAATTGCCGAATTTCTTGAAGGCTATCTGGCGCGTTACTTTTCGGGCTATGGCGATGAACTGCCGCCGCCGGGCCTCTACCAGCGCATTTTGCGTGATGTCGAAATACCGTTGATCGGGGTTGCCCTCGTGGCGACCGGCGGCAATCAGGTGCGCACAGCGGAATTGCTCGGCATTAACCGCAACACTCTGCGCAAGAAGATTCGCGAACTCAATATCCGTGTGACCCGGGGACCGGCACCTGCGGCCGACACTGGCGCCGTCGCCTGACGACGACCCATGCATTAATGCCCGTACCTGTCGCGACGCCACCAGCGAAGGGATCTTCGGAGCGGTGAAAGAACCAAATATCAGCCGAACATCGCCGAATTGATCTGGATTTTGGTGCCGTGAGCGGTACAAATCGTCACTCCGCCATATAAGATGTTGCATTTTTGCAACATTGTGATTTATTTGTCGACAACACGATTTATGGCGCCGTAACGGTAGATTGGCAAGTGCGGCAGCGTCTGGAAAAAGATCGATATGACCGGCAACTTGCCTCAATTCATTCCCATACAAGCGGTTCTTGGGTGTCAGGCAGACGGACTGAGGAAGCTGATGGAAGTCCCCGAAAAATGACAGCCCGGAAGCAGTCCGGCGCAGGACATCTGATGGATTTTGAATCGACCCAGCCGACCAGGTTTTACCGGTTGCGCAACATGCTCGGTGTCGGGGTTGTGCTGTCGGCGATTGCCTCGGGGCTCGCGACCTTCTTCATACTTACCGGGCTCACCGATATTACGCCGAGCCCGAAGATCGTTATTGCGCTTATGCTGGTCAATGTCGCGCTGGTGACTGCGTTGATCGGCATCATCACCTGGCACGGGATCGATCTGTGGGCCGCCCGGCGCAGAAATACCGCTGGTGCCCGGCTGCATATCCGGCTGGTCACCCTGTTTTCCATCGTCGCCGCCATGCCGGCGCTGCTGGTCGCGGTGTTTGCGAGTGTGACGCTCGATCGCGGCCTCGATGCGTGGTTTTCGACACGGACCAGGACCATCGTCGATAATTCGGTGAGCGTCGCCCAGGCCTATATCCAGGAACATGGTCAGGTGATTCGCATTGACGCCGCCAGCATGGCCGCCAACATCAATCAGCTGGAGGATGTCTACAACACCGACCGTGGCCGCTTCCGGCGCATTCTGATCGCGCAGGCCGGTGTGCGCGGGCTGGCCGCGGCCTATCTCATCGACAGCAACTCGCGGGTTTTGATAGAGGTCACGACTACCCAGGAACCGCCGATCACGCCATTTGATAAAGAGACGATGGCCAAGGCGGCGGCGGGGGAAGTCGTGGTCATCGCGCCCGGCGAAAGCAATCGGGTCCGCGCGATAGCACGGCTCGACCAGTATGAGGATGAGGTTTATCTGCTGGTGCACAGATATGTCGACCCACGCGTTTTGAGCAGCCTGCGCAATGCGATTGCCGGCAAGTCGGAATATGACAGCCTGGAAAGCCGTCGCAGTAACCTGCAGATCACGTTTGCGCTGATGTATATCGGCGTTGCCCTGATATTCCTGCTGGCGTCGATCTGGTTCGGCATATGGGTGGCGGATCGATTGGTGCGCCCGATTACCCGACTGGTACAGGCCGCCGAAAAGGTTTCGGAGGGTGAGCTTGACGTGTCAGTGCCGGTGCGCCGTGAAGAGGGCGATCTTGCGACGCTGGGCCAGACCTTCAATCGCATGACCGAGCAACTGCGCACCCAGCATCAAGATCTGCTCAACGCCAACAGCAAGCTTGATGAGCGGCGCCGTTTCACCGAAACGGTGCTGTCGGGTGTCAGCGCCGGCGTTATCGGCCTCGACAAGGCCAAAAAGATCAATCTGGTCAACCGGTCAGCTTCGAAATTGCTCGGGGCGACAGCAGCATCTCTCAATGGCAAGAAGCTGTCGGCGGCCGTGCCCGAATTCTCCGATATTCTGGATCGCGCTTTCCGGAAGGCTGGTGGCAGTGCCCATGGCCAGGTGGCATTGCGGCGCGACGGCACGGACCATATTTTTACCGTCAGGGTGACCACCGAACGCGGCGGACGGAAGATTCACGGCTATGTTGTCACGTTTGATGAGATCACCGAGCTGGTCACGGCACAGCGGAATTCGGCGTGGGCCGATATCGCGCGGCGGATCGCCCACGAAATAAAGAACCCGCTGACGCCCATACAACTCTCCGCAGAGCGGCTGCGCCGGAAATATGGGCAGATCATCGACAAGGATCGTGAGATATTTGAGCAATGCACTGACACGATCATTCGCCAGGTCGGTGACATCGGTCGAATGGTCGACGAATTCTCGTCGTTTGCCCGAATGCCGAAGGCGGTGCTGGAATTTCACGATGTCGGGGAGACCGTGCGTGAAGCGGTCTTCCTGCAACAGGTCAGCCAGGGTGACATTGAGTTGCAGGTCAACCGACCTGAAACGCCGATATCCGCAAACATTGATCGACGTCTTATCGCCCAGGCGGTGACCAATCTGGTCAAGAACGCCATGGAGGCGATCGGTGCGCGCCGCAATGCGGATCCGGAGCCAAAGGGCCGAATTACAGTCGATATCTATGGCCAGGGACAACGGGTGATTGTCGATGTCATCGACAACGGCATCGGATTGCCGAAAGAAAACCGCCCGCGTCTGGTGGAGCCCTATATGACGACCCGCGAAAAGGGCACGGGGCTCGGCCTCGCGATCGTCAAGAAGATCATGGAAGAGCATGGCGGCCGGTTGATCCTGATGGATGCGCCCGGTCTGAAACCCGGACAAAGCGGGGCGTTGGTACGCCTGGAATTGCCAATCGGCGAGAGGGACGCTGCGCCGGCACCGCAGCACTCGGAAACGGCGGGTGGTTCAGCGAAGAAACGCCAGCGCAAACGGGTGGTCGCGTAGGGCGGACATCTCTGGAGTAATATTGAATGGCGTCTGATATTCTGATTGTCGACGATGAGACCGATATTCGCGATCTGATTGCGGGTATTCTTGAAGATGAGGGGTTCCAGACGCGGGTTGCTGCCGACAGCGATTCCGCGCTGAGGGTAATCGAAGACCGCCGGCCGTCGCTGGTGGTGCTCGATATCTGGCTGCAGGGCAGCAGGCTGGACGGCCTCGAAGTGCTTGACAAGATCAAGTCAGACCATCCCGGGCTGCCGGTGGTGATCATCAGCGGTCACGGCAATATCGAAACCGCGGTTGCGGCTATTCAGCGCGGTGCCTATGACTATGTCGAGAAGCCGTTCAAGGCGGATCGCCTGATCCTGGTGGTCAGTCGGGCGCTGGAGGCCTCGCGTCTGCAGCGCGAGAACGAAGATCTGAGGCGGCGCACGTCGCTCGACACGGATCTCATCGGCAGTTCACCGGGCATAAAGCAGATCCGCCAGGCAATTGACAGGATCGCGCCGACCAACAGCCGGGTTTTCATCGCCGGACCCAATGGTTCAGGCAAGGAAACCGTGGCGCGGCTGATCCATGCCCGCTCGACGCGTACTTCCGGACCGTTCCTGATTCTCAACGCGGCAACCATCACGCCGGAGCGCATGGAAACCGAAATTTTCGGTACCGAGGATGAAAACGGGGTCGGAAAGATCGGTGCCCTTGAGGAAGCTCATGGCGGCACGTTGTTCATCGATGAACTGGCGGATATGCCGCTTGAAACCCAGGCCAAGATTCTCCGGGTGCTGGTCGATCAAACATTTCATCGCGTCGGCGGGACCCGGCGGGTGGAGGTCGATGTACGGATCATGACGTCTTCGGCGCGTGACATGGAAGCGGAAATCCGCGCCGGCCGATTGCGCGAAGACCTGTTCCACCGGCTCAACGTGGTGCCGATCAACCTGTCACCGCTGAAGGACCGCTGCGAGGACATCCCCGAACTGATCGACTATTTCATGAGGCGCTTTTCGCGGATCTCGGGATTGCCGATGCGCAAGATCGGCGATGATGCCATTGCGGCACTTCAGGCCCACGATTGGCCAGGCAATGTGCGCCAGCTGCGCAATAATGTCGAACGACTTATGATTCTCTCAACTGGTGATCCCGGCGAAACCATATCTGCGGACATGCTGCCCAGCGAGGTCGGCGACAGTTCTCCTCCCGTGGTCCACGGCAGCGGCGGCGAACATCTGATGACCATGCCGCTGCGCGATGCCCGCGAAGTCTTCGAGCGGGAATACCTGCTCGCACAGGTCACCCGTTTTGGCGGCAATATTTCCAAGACCGCAAGTTTTGTCGGCATGGAGCGCTCCGCATTGCATCGCAAGCTCAGAGCGCTCGGCGTGCCAATTGCCGCCAAAACGGAGAGGGTGTAGGGCTGGCCGAGGCGCGATCGCCGGGCAGGCTCGCCGCTTTGATAAGACCCCGGTCCGCTCTGACCCGCCGGTAGCGCGACCTGTGGGGGTGTGCGGGTCTGTTCCGCATCAGGTACCGGCCCCTTCATATTGCGTCAGCACAACATCGATCCTGTTATTTGAGTCCAGGGCCTGTTTGCCATTTCTCTTCTTTGGCCGGTGAATGTCTATATAATCCGCCCGACTTTTGAGTTTTGCGGGCTAATCGGGGTGGACCAAGATGAAAGTCATTGTGTGCGGTGCCGGCCAGGTCGGTTTCGGTATCGCTGAACGGCTGTCACGCGAACAGAATGATGTGACGGTGCTGGATAGTTCGGAAGAACTGATCCAGTCGATTACCGACCTTCTCGATGTGCGCGGCATTGTCGGTCACGCCTCCCATCCCGATGATCTCGAGCGGGCGGGGGGCAGCGAGGCCGACATGCTGATCGCGGCCACCTTCACCGATGAAGTCAACATGATGGCCTGTCAGGTGGCCCATTCACTGTTCGAAATTCCGACCAAGATCGCACGTGTGCGCGCCCAGAGTTACCTCCAGCCAAAATGGCGCAATCTGTTTTCGCGCGACAACATGCCGATTGATGTTGTCATCTCGCCCGAAATCGCGACCGGAGAAATGGTGTTGCGCCGGTTGGCACTTCCGGGCGCCTTTGAAACCCTGCACTTTATTGATGGTATTGTTTCGGTTGTTGGCGTAACCTGCGAGGAAGATTGCCCAATTGTCGACACGCCACTGCGCCAACTCACGGAACTGTTTCCTGATCTGACCGCAGTGGTTGTCGGCATTTCGCGTGATGGCAAAATCTTTGTGCCGCATGGTGGCGATCATATGCAGGTCGGCGACGAGATCTATTTTGCCGCTGCCCATGACAAAGTCGTGCGTACCCTGAAGATTTTCGGCCACGAAGAAAAACGCGCGCGTCGGATCGTCATTGCCGGCGGTGGCAATGTCGGGCTTTATGTCGCGCAAAAGCTCGAAAAACAGGAAGCGGGAATTCGCCTGAAAATCATTGAGTCGGATCGGCAGCGGGCGATATCGATCGCTGACGAGTTGGAGCGCTCGATTATCCTCCACGGCAGTGCGCTGGATCAGGATCTTCTGCATGAGGCGGGTGTTGGCGAGACGGAAGAATTTATCGCACTGACCAATGATGATCAGGTCAATATTCTGGCTTCCATCATGGCCAAGCGCGGTGGCGCTGAACGGGTCACCAGCCTGATCAACAATACTGATTACGATGCCCTCGTGAAGTCACTCGGTGTCGACGCCACCATCAACCCAAAAGCAACAACGGTTTCCAGCATATTGCGCCACGTCCGTCGCGGGCGAATTCGCGGCGTTCATACTGTGATGGACGGTGCCGCCGAGGTAATTGAGGCGGAAGCTCTGGCGACATCGCCGCTGGTTGGAAAGCCGTTGCGGTAGGCGGATCTGCCAGATGGCGTGCGCATTGGTGCGCTGGTGCGAAACAAACAGGTTTTTATGCCGAATGGCGACACCCAGATCGAAGCCCACGACCGCGTCGTAATGTTCGCACTTGCCGAACATGTACGGGAAGTCGAGCAGATATTCCGCGTGTCGCTGGCATTTTTCTAGGGCCAGGCGGATATGAAAAATCCGGCACTCCTGCACCTGCTTGGCTGGGCAATTGCGACGCTGGCCGTTGCCATGCTGACCGTCACGGGCATTGCTGCCGGCTACGGTGAATCCCGTGCAGTCGCAACCTTTATGGTGTCGGCCCTGATTGCCGGCTTTTTGGCGGGCGGATTGTTGTGGGGGTTTCGCGGCCGGTCCGCGCCGATCACGCGCGAGCAGAGCATGGTGCTGCTGATCCTGCTGTGGACCATCCTTCCATTGTGCGCCGCGATACCGTTTTATGTCGGTCTCAAGGACACCGGATTCTTGATATCTGTTTTCGAGGCGACGTCAGGCCTCACGACCACCGGGACCACTTTGTTCCAGGAAATCAACGATCTGCCGCGGGCAATGGTGTTTTGGCGTGCCTTGCTGCAGTGGCTTGGAGGCGGTCTCAACCTGCTCGCGGTTGTGCTGATCCTGTCGCCGTCTCGCATGTCAGGTCTGACCGGGCCAAATCTGTCGCCGCTTTCGCAGATTGAGCACCACGATATGACGCGGCGGGTTTTGATTGCGTGCCGGACAATTCTGCCGGTCTATGGAATCCTGACACTGATTTGCATTTTTCTGCTGTGGGTCAGCGGCGTGCCGGAGTTCGATGCGCTGAGCCTCGGCCTGTCGACGATATCCACCGGCGGTTTCATGCCTCGCGACGGCACCGTTGCTCAATACGGCGCACCGATGGCTGAGTTTGTCCTCGTGGTCTTCATGGTACTCGGAGCCATGAGTTTCCTGGTGCATCGTGCGCAGATCACGGGTATAGGCTCCGGACACCAGCGCTATGCCGAAAGCCGTTTCTTCCTGGTCATCATTCTTTTCACAACGCTGGTACTGTCTTTGCTGGTTTGGGGGGGCGATGATTTTGCCGTCAAGATGTTGCCCGATGCACTCAGAACCGGATTGTTCCGCGCAATCTCGCTGGCGACGACCACCGGTTTTGACAATGCTCCGGCATCTGCGGTTATCGTCATCCCGTTTGCCATGGTATTGATGGTCACGATTATCGGCGGTTGTGCCTATTCGACCGCAGGTGGAATCAAGACTTTCCGGTTCGCAATGATGTTGAATCAGTCGCGCCGCGAACTTGCCCGACTGATGCACCCGCACAGTGTGACTACGGTGAGATCAGCTGAGGGGATGTTAAACCCGCGCGCCATGACGCCGATCTGGGTGCTGTTCGCGGTATATGTTTCCTTTGCCGTGGTGCTGAGCGTGATTCTGGCCTTTGACGGATTGTCGCTCGAAGCCAGTGTGCTGGCAGCAGCCGGTGCGCTGTCAAATGCCGGGCCGGCAGTCGACTTTGGCGTTGCCGGCGGTGTCAGTGCTGATATGACGGGAGTGTCGGCGTTGTCACTGGTGGCCTACACTGTGGCAATGGTGCTGGGCCGCCTTGAAATGCTTGCTGCCCTGTCATTGGTGACGACACGGCTGTGGCGTGTTTAGATTGAAGCTGGTTGGCGGCAGTCGTCTGGACTGAACCGGGAGAAGGACAATGTCATGTCACGCGTTGCCTATGTAGACGGGGCCTATGTCGCGCATAAGGCGGCGGGCGTGCACATCGAGGATCGTGCCTACCAGTTTGCAGATGGCGTTTATGAAGTCTGTGAGGTGGTCAACCATCGGATTGTAGAGCAGACCCGACATTTTGAGCGCCTCGCCCGTTCCTTGCGTGAATTGCAAATCCGCGCGCCTATGAGTGATCGTGCATTGTCTCACATCATCTCGGAGACAGTGCGCCGCAACCGGGTCCGTGACGGATTGGTTTATCTCCAGGTAAGCCGCGGTGTCGCGCCACGCGATCACGTCTTTCCCGGTGCCGATACAGCGCCCGTACTGGTCGTCACCGCGCGCAGCACGTCGAGCGCGAAAGCAGCCGTGACCGCCGCGCGCGGCGTGAAGGTGATCACGGTCCCGGATAACCGCTGGGAGAGGGTGGATATCAAGTCCGTCTCCCTGTTGCCCAACGTCCTGGCCCGCCAACGGGCGGCAGAGCAGGGGGCAAAGGAGGCATGGTTTGTTGATGCCGATGGTATGGTGACGGAGGGTGCGGCAACCAACGCATGGATTGTCGACAGCGAAGGCACGTTGATCACCCGCCCGGCTGAGCATGGTATCTTGCGCGGCGTGACCCGTACGGTTGTGGTCGATCTCGCACGCAAGGAGGGAATCGACCTGGAGGAGCGTTCGTTTTCAGTCGAAGAGGCGAAAGGTGCCCGCGAAGCCTTTATCACCGCGTCAACGACTATTGTTATGCCGGTCGTGCAGATTGACGACAAGGTCATAGGAAATGGCTCGGTTGGTTCTATTGCGGAAAAGCTGCGGGCGATATTTCACAAATATGCCGAGTTGAGCGAAAAGGGAACTGACCGCTTGAGGCATGTTGACATGTGATAGAAATATTACAAAGCATCTTGCGGAATGACTGCAAAATCGCGTCTAATGGCGGCTCAAGCGCTTTTTTCCTATGCCTCCAATCCGGGAAAAAGCGAAATATAAAGCAGCTATCTGCGGCACGATGGGCCACAGGCTTCGGATACTGCAAAAAAGGGCGGTGAAAAACATGGCGGCAGACAAGAATCAAAATCTTCAAGATGCGTTCCTGAACCATGTTCGAAAAAACAAATTCCCGGTTACCGTGTTTCTCGTCAACGGTGTGAAATTGCAAGGCGTTATCACCTGGTTTGACAACTTTTGTGTATTGCTCCGCCGTGACGGTATCTCGCAGCTCGTGTACAAGCACGCTATATCGACCATCATGCCGGGACAGCCGATCCGGCTGTTTGATGAAAACGGCGAAGGTGCGGACGGCTGAGCGCCAGGACCCCAGAGGTATCGTTTCTAAGTGAAGCCAGGCCCAAGACCTCAGACCCGGAACCGGCCACGATCACAGCGTGACGGCACCAAATGGCGGATTACCAGGCGGCCGGCGGTCGCCGCGCTTGTGATTCATCCCGCCTTGCCTGAAGACCGCGACACCGGCGCGTCGGACTCACCAGGACAGGGGCGCATGACACGGACGCCTGAGGCCCGGCTTGCCGAAGCGGTCGGTCTGGCCGAAGCGATCGAGGTCGACGTTGTCGGGCAATCTGTCGTGTCCCTGCAGAAAATCAGACCGGCAACGTTGATCGGCGCCGGCAAGGTTGCTGAACTCAAGGGCACCATTCACGCTCTGGGGGTCGGTCTGGTTGTTGTCGACACCGACCTGACGCCGGGTCAGCAACGTAACCTTGAGCGCGCCTGGGATGTCAAAGTACTTGACCGCACCGGCCTTATTCTCGAGATTTTCGCCCAGCGCGCCCAGACCCGCGAGGGCAGCCTGCAGGTTGAACTCGCCCATCTCGTCTACCAGAAGAGCCGGCTGGTGCGCTCATGGACCCATCTTGAGCGCCAACGCGGCGCCCTTGGTTTCGTCGGTGGTCCCGGCGAAACGCAGAAAGAAGCGGACCGCCGTCTGATCCAGAAGCGTATCGACAAGATTCTGGGGCAACTCGAAACGGTCCAGCGCACCCGAAGCCTGCACCGTGCGAGCAGGCAGCGCGTGCCGTATCCGGTGATCGCCTTTGTGGGCTATACCAATGCCGGCAAATCAACGCTGTTCAACAGACTGGCAAACGCTGACGTCATGGCGCGGGATATGCTGTTTGCAACACTGGATCCGACGATGCGCGGAACCGAACTGCCACATGGCCGAAAGGTTATACTGTCGGATACAGTTGGTTTTGTGTCCGATCTTCCGACCCAGCTTGTTGCCGCATTCCGCGCCACGCTGGAAGAGGTTCTTGCGGCCGACCTCCTGATCCATGTTCGCGATATTTCACATGATGAATCCGAGGAGCAGGCAGACGATGTCCGTGACGTACTCGCCGAGCTCGGTGTCAGGGATGATCGCTCCACGATAGTGATTGAAGCCTGGAACAAGACCGATCTGCTTGACGATGAAGATCTGACGCGATTGAACAACATAGCGGCGCGCGCCGGTAGCGCGGTGCTGGTATCGGCAAGGACGGGCGAGGGGATGGACGATCTTCTGGATCTCATCGAGCGCGCACTCGCCCGCAACGATCAGGAAATCAAGGTCGAGATCAATGCCGGTGAGGGGGCCAGGATCAACTGGCTATACGAGAATTGCGAAGTCCTCGCCCGCGAAGACTGCGGGGATATTGTCCACCTGAAACTGCGTGTTCCCGCTGCCAAACTGGCCCGGTTGAACCGCCAACTGGCCCGGCCGCGATCGCGCTCGGCCTAACCCGGCGCTTCCAGCTTCCTCTTGGCCGCACTCCATAGCTCCTCAAGCCGCGCCGCGCCGACCTCATCTATGTCCAGACCGTCAGCCGCAAGCGCTTTTTCGATCTCCGCGAAACGCTCGGCGAAACGCTTGTTTGCACCGCGCAGGGCCGTTTCCGGGTCAAGCTTCAAATGGCGCACCAGGTTAACAGCGGTGAACAACAAATCGCCTGCTTCAGCCGCCACCGCAGTCAAATCGCCCTCTGCGGCGGCTTCGTATAATTCGTCAAGTTCGTCTCTGACCCTGCCATAGACCGGCTCCGCATCGGTCCAGTCGAAGCCGATCCGTGCCGCCTTCTTTTGCAGCTTGAATGCCCGTGACAGGGCAGGGAGCGCAACAGGCACGCCATCGAGAGCGCCCCCCGGTCGAGTTTCGCCGCCACCTTCGTTTGCGCGCTGCTCCACTTTCTCCCGGGCCTTGATGTCTTCCCAGAAACCCTCCACCACGCCCCGCGCCCGTTCTTCGTCAGTGCCGAAAACATGGGGGTGGCGGCGCACCATCTTGTCGCAAATAACTTCGATGACATCGTCAAGGGCGAAATGGCCGACTTCCTCGGCCATGCGCGAATGATAGATTACCTGGAGCAGCAGATCACCCAGTTCCTCCTTGAGGTGCGCCATGTCATCGTGTTCGATCGCATCGGCGACTTCGTAGGCTTCCTCGATGGTGTACGGCGCAATGGTGCGAAACGTCTGCGCGACATCCCACGGACAGCCGGTGTCCGGTGCGCGCAGCGCCGCCATGATGGAACGCAGGCGCTCGATAGGGTGGCGCGACGCCCCATCAAAATCATCATCGGGCATATTTTCGACCTCCCAATCTTTGCGTCACGATGTGTCATTAATTCGCATAATATATATTATGGAATGTATAAAGCTCGCCAGACAGCGGCAAACCCGGGTTTGTGAACATAGTTATGCCTCAGCCTTATCGGCAGTGACATCCGGCAGCACGATCTGCAGGCCGTCATAAGCCGGCTCGACGCCAGGCGGCAGTGACGCCGTCAGAGTATCGTAGTCGAGGTCGACGTGCATATTGGTGAGGATGGCGCGCTTCGGTTTCAGGCGGTCGATCCACTCAAGCGCTTCGTCGACACTTAAATGAGTTGGGTGCGCGGTGTAGCGCAAGGCATCGATGATCCAGACGTCGAGGTTCTTGAGGAGCGCGACGCTTTCGGGTGGCAGCCCTTTGATATCGCTTGAATAGGCAAGGGC
>Ga0114931_10008776_pt1 | contig 12191 bp, 11 predicted proteins | sample 2SBtaG_FD_89579 | JGI IMG/M metagenome (GOLD analysis project Ga0114931, IMG submission 89579) | Deep subsurface microbial communities from Kolumbo volcano to uncover new lineages of life (NeLLi) - 2SBTROV14_V59a metaG | ecosystem: Environmental > Aquatic > Marine > Volcanic | place: Kolumbo...
GATCGCCGTTTGTCGCGTTCCTCCGCGGAAAGGCCGGCCCACGGCGACATCTCGTGCCCGAACTAACCCTACAGCGCTATGCCAGTAGGAATCAAATCACCGCCGAGACGCCGAGAAACCAGTAAAAAACGCGCGTTTTTCCGTTTCGGTTCGATAAGAAGCATTAGTCGAACCCTCGCCGCTGAGTTTAGTCCAGGCATGACACAACCGTTTGCCTTGCTTCTGCTTAGACTCCGCGTCTCGGCGGTTCAACTTGGCGCTGTGGTACTAAAAGCCGCTCTGTTGGCTGAGTAGAAAGCCGCTACGTGGCCCCCGGCGGCGCTGCGAATCTCACGGTTTCAAGATCAGCAGTGGGCAGTGGGCCAAACGCATCACGCGTTCGGCGACCGAACCGATCAGAATCCGTGTTAGCCCGCTTCGGCCGTGCGAGGGGATGACGATCAATTCGGCACCGCGTTTTTGGGCGAAGTCGGCGATTTGATGTCCCGGATCGCCGAAGGCGATTTCGATCGAAACGTCCGCATATTTGTCTTCGCTCAATCGCTCGCGAAGCGCGCCTTCGGCATGGTGGCGACGGGTTTTGTCGTCGATCGTGTTCCAAATCACGCCCGGTTCGGCCGGTTCGATCAGCGGGAGGACATGAATAACATGCACGTCGGCGGCGTGGTCAACCAAGTCGAGCGCCGTGTCGAGCGCGGCGAACGAGAGGTCTGAAAAATCGATGGGGACGACGACGTTTTTTTTCGGTAACCAGACCATCGGAAGGATTCCTTTTTTTGATTATGCGCCGGCTCGCGGTTCGAGTTCGCCCGCGCTGAGCCGCCGCCAGTAGTCATCCAGCCGGCGGCGGACTTTGCCGCTCAAGAGGACCACGCCCAGAATGTTAGGGAACGCCATCGAAAGGATCATCAGATCGCTGAAATCCTTGACGTTCGTGGCGGTAATGATCGAGCCGAGAAAGACGAACACCAGAAACAGAGCCTTATAAACGAGCGACCACCGCGGACCGAACAAAAAGGTCCAGCAGCGTTCGCCGTAGTAGGACCAGGAGATCATCGTCGAATAGGCGAACAGCACGACGGCCACCGCCAGAACCCAGGGAAACCAGCTTACCACTTGGCCAAAGGCCCCGGCCGTGAGCGCGGCCCCCCGGTCGCCGGTGATCATCTCAGCGTACTGCGGGAACCGCTCCCTGTCGTACGCCCCGGTAATCACGATCACGAGCCCCGTCATCGTACAGACGATCACCGTATCAATAAATGGTTCGAGCAGCGCGACGATGCCTTCGCTGATCGGTTCGTCGGTCCGCGCGGCCGAATGGGCGATCGAGGCTGAGCCGATGCCCGCTTCGTTCGAAAACGCCGCGCGACGTATGCCCGTGACCAGGACACCCCAAAACCCGCCGTAAACAGCCTCCGGGGTGAAGGCGCCCCGCAGAATCGTCAGGCAGGCGTGCGGGATTTCCTGAAAATTCGCGAAAATGATGTATAGCGACGCCAACACATAGACGGCACACATGAGCGGCACGATTTTCTCAGCCGTGGCCGCGATGCGTCGGATTCCGCCAATGATGACGATGCCAACCAAGACCGACATGACGATGCCGTAGACGTATGGATGATTGTCCAACACCGGGATTCGGCCACGAATCACGCCTAGCGATTGGCCGACCTGAAAGGCACACCCGCCACCGAATGAGCCACCAATGCACATCACGGCGAAGAGCACGGCGAGCACCACGCCAAGCGGCCGCAGGCCCAATTCGCCCAAACCATCGGCCAGATAGCGCATCGGACCGCCGGAAACGCGCCCGTCGCTGCTAATCTTACGGTACATCTGGCCCAGGCTACACTCGGTGAACTTGCTGCTCATCCCCAGCAAGCCGACAACGATCAGCCAAAAAATGGCGCCTGGCCCGCCGGTCGCCACCGCGATGGCCACGCCGGCGATGTTGCCCAAGCCGACCGTGGCGGAAAGGGCCGAGGCAAGCGCCTGAAAGTGGGAAACCTCGCCCTGTTCGTTGGGGTCGTCGTAATCGCCGCGCGTTAGGCGGACGGCATGCCAGAAGCCGCGGAGGTTGATAAAACGCATCCGCAGCGTGAAAAACACCGCCCCACCGAACAGCCACATCACGACCAAAGGAACCGAAGCCCCCAGCCACTTCGAGGTTCCAAAGTCAAAGAACAAGACCGAGGCCAACGGGCTGACGAGATAGTCTCCGAACAGCTTGTCGAGATGGCCCATCCAGTTGCCGGTCTTGCCAGAGGGGGTGGAATTCGAGGCGGAACCGTCGTCAACCGGCTCGACGCTGGTGTCGACCTGAGCGGTCGCCTGCGATCGAGTTTCCTCGGCCAACAGCCAGGGCGATTGAGCCGAGATCGCGAGGCATAACATCATTATCATAAATGATTTGCGCGGTATGTCCTGCATTCGGTACACCTTCATCCATGTGCGAAAATCGTGAATTCCTCTGGCGACGCCTGAGTCGACATAGACGCCCAACAACAATGATTTGGCGTCGAACCAGACGATTTGCTACATCCATGCTGTTTTGGCCCACGGCAGAGCAGTGGTCCGTCTTGTATCGCAAAAAACTTCGATATGTCAACAGGTTACGTCTTTTTGACGCTGCGGAAATTTTTTTCACATATATGGTTGTTATAAATGTGACAATTGAATATCATGACTTTGTTGTTTGAATATGAACCTGATGAAATCGTGGTTTCGATGAGCACGCTAACCGACAGCCCTGATGCTCAGTTTCTGGAATTGCTTCGCGCCGGCGATGCGACCACGGTCTCCGAGATCGCGAAGGCCACCGGCGTGACCGACACCGCCGTTCGTCAGCGGCTCAACCGATTGATGAGCGAGGGTCTGGTTCAGCGAAAGACGGTCCGCTGCGGTCGTGGGCGGCCGACCCACCGTTACGAACTGACGGACATGGCCCGGCGACAGCTTGGCTCGAATTTCAACGACTTGGCCATGATTCTTTGGCGCGAGGTTCGCAGCGTCAAAGATCCGCAGGTACGTCGCGGTTTGATTGCCCGCATTGCCGCGGCGTTTGCGAAGCATTATGAGCCACAGGTCAGCGGATCGACGTTGGAATCGCGGATGCATTCGGTGGCGGAGTTGTTTTCCAAGCGGCGGGTGCCTTTTGCTGTCGAGCACCACGCCGGCGCGCCGGTGCTGACCACGATCCAATGCCCTTATCCCGAGTTGGCCGAACAGGATCGGGGGATTTGTGCCGTCGAGCGGCTGCTTTTCTCGCAGTTGCTTGACGCCGAGGTGCGGCTGTCCGAGTGCCGGTTGGATGGTCACCGCTGCTGCCAATTTTCGCTCAGCGGCGCGACGGGTAATTGAAAGCCGAGCAAGGGTTGATACCTTAAGGGGTTCTTGCAAAGCGGTAAATCCTGGCTGATTGCCGCGCACGTACCCCTAGCGTGGGAGAGGGTCGCCGAAAATGACTCAACCGTGGATTGAAGGACGATTTGAAGACAACGTCATCACCACAACGATCGAGCAGGCCACGAATTGGGCCCGCCAATCGAGTTTGTGGCCGCTGACCTTTGGTTTGGCCTGTTGTGCCATCGAAATGATGGCCGCCGGGGCAAGCCGCTTCGACATGGACCGTTTCGGAGCGGGTGCGTTTCGGGCCACCCCGCGGCAAGCCGACTTGATGATCGTTGCCGGGACGGTGACCTACAAAATGGCCAGCCGGCTCAGACGGCTTTACAACATGATGCCCGATCCCAAGTTCGTGATCGCCATGGGGGCCTGTACGGTAGGTGGTGGACCGTATTTCAAGTACGGATATCACGTGGTCAAGGGCGTTGACCTTTGTGTCCCGGTCGATGTTTACGTGCCGGGCTGTCCTCCGCGGCCTGAGGCGTTGCTCGAAGGGCTGATGCGGATTCAAGACAAGGTCAAGGGACACCGAATCGCCAAGCGATCGACCGGCGCGGGCCTGAGCAACTGGATCAAAACCGCTGGTCAGCCGGGCACCAAGATCGAAGACGAAATCCCCCTGCCGCACCATAGCGGTTACGTGGCGGCTGAAAGTGGAGAAGTGCTGTACGACCATCAAAAGGTCAAGGGTTAAACCGCTCGTATTGGGCGGTCACGGTTTGTCATCTATCGCGGCTGAAGAGAGAACATGTCGGAAACACTGACAATTAAAGACCTGCACGTTGCCGTCGAGGGGAAGCCAATCCTCAACGGAGTCGATCTCGTCATCCGGCGTGGCGAGGTTCACGCGCTGATGGGCCCCAACGGTTCGGGCAAAAGCACGCTCGCGCTGGTTGTTATGGGGCACCCAAAATACGAGGTCATCGGGGGCTCGATCGAGCTCGGCGGACAAAACCTGCTCGAGATGGAGCCCGACGAGCGGGCACGTCGCGGTATTTTCATGGCGTTTCAGCGGCCGGTGGCCATTCCGGGAGTGCGGATGGCGGACTTTTTGCGTCATGCCGCGACGAACGTTCGGCATCCGGACCGCAAGGAAGGCGAAGAGTTGATTCCCATGCGTGAGTTCCGCAAGGAGCTTCGCGCAAAGATGGCCCAATTAAGCATCGATCCGGAGTTTGCCCGCCGCTATGTCAACGAAGGCTTCTCAGGCGGCGAGATGAAACGAGCCGAGATTCTTCAATTGGCCATGCTGCGGCCGAAGTTCGCCATTCTCGACGAAACCGACAGCGGGTTGGATGCCGACGCCGTGCGACTGGCCAGCCAGAGCATCGCCAAGATTGGCGGAAAAGAAATGGGCATTCTGATCATCACGCACCACGAACACCTACTCGAACACAATCCGCCCGATTTTACACATGTCATGCTGGGCGGACGTATCGTCGAGACAGGAGGCCTCGAGCTGGCCGCCGAGTTGCACAAAACGGGCTACGAGCGCATCCGCGCCGCATATCCCGAAGAAGCCTCTGAGAACGGCGAAACGAAATCGCCGGCCGTTGGAGCTGTAACCGATTGAATTAAAAAGGCACCATAATAAGACCAACGCCGCTAGCGACACGGTTTGCTAGCGCCACTGCCCGTTCGTTCGCCCCGCGGAGCGTGAAGCCGCCGGCTTGCGACCGATGGCGAAAACCCACAAGGCACCGACATGGCCACCGACGTGAAACCGCCCGCCGATCACGGCATGGGCGAAATCAATAAGTACGATTTCCATACCGAAGAGCGATACGTCTTCAAGAGCCGCAAGGGGCTCGACGCCGAAATCGTCTCGCAGATTTCAGAAATGAAGCACGAACCGGAATGGATGCGCGCGTTCCGGCTCGATGCGCTGCGGACCTTCGAGTCGAAGCCCATGCCGCGATGGGGCGGAAAGATCGGTCTCGATTTTCAGGACATCTACTACTACATCAAGCCCTCGGATCGGCAAGGTCGCACGTGGGAGGAAGTGCCCGAAGAGATCAAAAAGACCTTCGACAAGCTTGGCATCCCCGAGGCCGAGAAGAAATTTCTCGCCGGCGTGAAAGCCCAATTCGAGAGCGAAGTGGTCTACGGTTCGCTGCGCGAAGACTTGACGAAGCAAGGGGTTATCTTCACCGACACGGATACGGCGGTGCGCGAACATCCGGACCTTGTCCGTGAATATCTGGGCACGATTATCCCCACCAGCGACAACAAATTCGCGGCCTTGAATTCGGCCGTGTGGTCCGGCGGTTCGTTTATCTACGTACCCAAGGGCGTGAAGATCGACTTCCCCTTGCAGGCCTATTTCCGCATCAACGCCGAGAACATGGGTCAGTTCGAGCGAACGCTGATCATCGCCGATGAGGGCGCTCAGATCCACTACGTCGAGGGTTGTACCGCGCCGATGTATTCCACCGAAAGCCTGCATTCGGCGGTCGTTGAAATCGTGGTGAAAAAGAATGCCCGATGCCGTTACACGACGATTCAAAACTGGGCGAACAACATCTACAACCTGGTGACCAAACGAGCCGTGGCTTACGAAAATGCCTCCATGGAGTGGATCGACGGCAACCTTGGCAGCCACCTGACGATGAAGTATCCGGCCGTCTACCTGCTCGAACCGGGAGCCCGCGGCGAGATTCTTTCCATCGCGTTTTCCTCGGCGGGCCAGCATCAGGACGCCGGCGCCAAGGTCGTTCACTGTGCCCCGAACACGACCAGCCGCATTGTTTCGAAGTCCGTCTCGAAAAACGGCGGGCGGAGCAGCTACCGCGGCTTGGTCAAAATCGAGCCGGGGGCCACGAAGTCGCGGTCCAACGTCGTCTGCGACGCCCTGATTCTCGACCCACAGAGTCGTAGCGATACCTACCCTTATATCGAAGTCGAAGAGCGCGACGTGAGCGTCGGCCACGAAGCCAGCGTTTCACGCATCGGCGAAGAGCAGCTTTTCTATCTGATGAGCCGCGGGCTTTCCGAGGCCGAGGCGAGCACCATGATCGTCAGCGGATTCATCGAGCCGCTGGTCAAGGAATTGCCGATGGAGTACGCCATCGAGATGAACCGGCTGATCGAACTGCAAATGGAAGGTTCGGTCGGTTAGGTTCTCCGCACCACTTCGCCGCGAGTGTTTTTTCGCCCAAGTTCCGCGCGGCCACTCGCACAACTTGGCAAAAATCGACCTTCTAACGCGACACCTGGCAAGACAATGATGACCATGGCCGAAGCGGCAACGGCACGAGGTTTCACGCAGCAGTCGTTCGACGCCTTTCTCGCGTCGCGGGCCGAACAGCCGCAATGGTTGATCGACCAACGCCGCGAAGCGTGGGAAACGTTTTTGCGGCTACCGATGCCCAGCATGCAGGAGGAGGAGTGGCGGCGAACCGACATTCGCTTGTTGCGGCTTGACCGGTTCGGGCTACCTTCCAGCGGAGCTTCCGCTTGCTCGCCGCCGGCGCCGCTGCTGACCGAAGGAGTGGATCTGGCCGGGTTGAGCACGTCGGTGAACAGCATCTTGGTCCAGTCTCAGCTTCAACCGGAAGTGGCCGCCGCGGGCGTATTGTTCGGCGGTCTCGACGAACTGGCCGTAACCCACTCAGACCTCGTGCGGGCGCATCTTGGGCGGGCGTTTGATCCCGGCTATGACAAGTTCGCCGCGCTGAATACGGCCTGTTTCTCCGGCGGGACGATGCTTTACGTGCCGCGTGGCGTCTCGGTCGAAAGGCCGCTACACGTGCTTTCCGCCATGACAGCCGGCGGCGTCGATCTGGGGCGCCTGCTCGTGGTGCTCGAAGAGGACGCCCAGGCAACCTTGCTGACCGAGACGGCCAGCGCCGAACCGGGGCCCGGTTTTCATTGCGGAGGAGTCGAACTGCTGCTGGCGCCCGGTGCCCGGCTGAGGTTCGTCGGCCTGCAAAATTGGGATCACGGCGTTTGGCACTTCGCCCATCAAAAGGCCATCGTCGACGCTCGCTCGCGGTTGCAGTGGACCATCGGCGCCTTGGGTGCCCGGTTGGCGAAAGTCAACCAGCGCGTCGTTCTCGACGGCGAAGGGGCCGACGTCGAGGTAAGCGGCGTCATGTTCGCCGAAGATAAGCAGCATCTGGCCTATGATACGCATCAGCATCATCGCGCGCCGCGCTGTCAAAGCGATCTGTTATACAAAGCCGCTTTGAAGGACAAGTCACACACCGTCTGGCGCGGAATGATTCTCGTCGATCCCGAGGCGCAAAAGACCGACGCCTACCAGCGCAACGATAATCTGCTGCTCTCGGAACACTGCCGGGCTGATTCGATCCCCGGCCTGGAAATCGAGGCCGATGATGTCCGCTGCACCCACGGGGCGACCGCCGGGCAAGTGGACGACGAACAGATCTTTTACGCCCAGACACGCGGTCTGACGCATGACGAGGCAACACGCCTGGTCGTCTCCGGATTCTTCCAGCAGGTGCTCGACCGCATCACGATTGAAAACGTGCGCCACGTCCTGGGGGAGGCCGTCGGACGCCGGATTCGCCAATACAAATAACCGCCTCGGACCAGAGATCCGCGTCATGAGATCGCCGGCTCAGGCCGCGCCGCCTGGCTTGCCGGGCATTTCCCCAATCAATCGAGTTCCTACGCTCGACGGCGAGAATAAAACGAGATCGCGCCTAAGGACCTGCCAAAATGACTCAGTTCGTTCGCGTTGCCAAGGTGGCCGATCTTGCCGATCCCGATAAGATGGTGGTCGAGATCGACGACCAGTTGGTTGCGCTGTATCACGTGGGCGGCAAGTTCTATGCGACGGATGACGTCTGTACGCACGACGGTGGGCCGTTGGCTGAAGGAAGCCTTGAAGGTTACGCCATCGTTTGCCCTCGACACGGAGCGAAGTTCGACATCCGCAGCGGCAAGGTGCTGTCAATGCCCGCCACGCGAGACACCCGATCGCACGCAGTCAAAGTCGAAGGCGACGACGTCTACGTCCGACTTGCAGAAAGCTAATCGTTTTTTCAAACCGCCGCGGTCAGCGGTATCAAGCGGCTTGTCCGTCCGCGTTCACCCGATTTCCGGCACACCTTGAAAAAAGGTTCCGGGATGGCAACCGAACACGTCACTCAGCGCCGATAAGTGACCCGCCGTTTAAGGAGCGGCGCGAGGCTCTGGCGCGATGAAAGAAACGATAACAGGAGCAACCATGGCGATTTCCGAAGATAAAATCCGCGAAGAGCTCAAACAGGTGGTCGATCCGGAACTTTTTGTCAACGTGGTGGATCTCGGCTTGATCTATGCCATCAACGTCGAAGACAACGAGCAGGGAACATCGGACGTCACGTTAGAGATGACGTTGACCAGTCCGGCTTGTCCCGCGGGACCGCAGCTGATCAGCAATGCGAAAGCCGTGGTTGGCCGCATCGAGGGCGTGGGCAACGTGGAATTGAAGTTGGTCATGGATCCCCCCTGGACTCCGGACCGGATGACCGACGACGCGCGGGATCAATTGGGAATTTTCTAGCCGGACAATTTTCGGCAATCGCGCCCGTGGCCTAGCGGCTGTTTTCCGGAGGCCCGGTGCGTCTTCCACACGGTCGGGGACTGCCGGCCCGTGATCGAGTCGGTTTTTATCCGCTCCAGGCGGCTCACGGTTCCCCCTCTTATGCCCGAGCATGCCAGACCGGGCATGATGCCGCGTCGCATGCGCCCTTGGTGGCTTGTCGCATGTGCGCCTACAATATCGGCCTTTGATCATTTGTGACATCACCCAGCTTATGAGGCCCCCGCATGGCCAAGGCTCCGCGGACCGCGATTACTCCCACACGCGACGAGGATTATCCCGGCTGGTACCAACAGGTCGTGCGCGCGGCCGATTTGGCCGAGCCGTCAACCGTGCGCGGTTGTATGGTCATTAAACCGTGGGGGTTCGCGCTGTGGGAAAATATGCAGCGTGTGCTCGACCAGAAGTTCAAAGAGACGGGCCATGAGAACGCCTACTTCCCGCTGTTCATTCCGCTGAGCTATTTGGAAAAAGAGGCCGAGCACGTCGAGGGGTTTGCCAAGGAATGTGCGGTGGTTACCCATCACCGGCTCGAAGCGGGGCCTGATGGTGGTTTGATTCCCACCGGCAAGTTGGAAGAGCCGCTCGTCGTGCGTCCGACCAGCGAAACGATTATCGGCGCGACGTACGCCAAGTGGGTGCAGTCGTATCGCGATCTGCCGATTCTCATCAACCAATGGGCCAATGTGGTGCGGTGGGAGTTGCGTACGAGGATGTTCCTCCGCACGACCGAATTTCTCTGGCAAGAAGGACACACGGCCCACGCCACGCGCGAAGAAGCGGAAGAAGAAACCCGCAAAATGCTGCGCGTGTATGCCGACTTCGCTGAAGACTCTATGGCGATGCCGGTCATTCGCGGCGAGAAAACCGCCGGCGAGCGGTTTCCCGGCGCGGTCAACACCTACAGCATCGAAGCCATGATGCAAGACTTCAAGGCGTTGCAATCCGGCACGTCCCACTTCCTGGGCCAAAATTTTTCCAAGGCCCAGGACATCAAGTTCCTGTCCGCCGAGGGACGCGAGGAGTTCGCCTGGACCACGTCATGGGGCGTCTCCACGCGGCTGGTCGGCGCGCTGATCATGACGCACAGCGACGACGACGGCTTGGTGCTGCCACCGCGACTGGCGCCCATGCAGGTGATCATTCTGCCGATCTATCGCAGCGACGAGCAGCGCGGCGAGGTGCTTGAATATTGCCACAAGCTGCAAAGCGAGCTCGCGGCTCAAACCTACGACGGCCGTCCGGTGCGGGCGAAGGTTGACGACCGCGATGTGCCGCGGGCCGACAAAAAGTGGCAGCAAGTCAAACGTGGTGTGCCGCTGATCGTCGAGATCGGCCCACGGGATATCGCCGGCGACACCTTGATGCCCAAGCGACGCGACCAAAGCGCCGCGGAGAAAAGGCCGCCCGTCGCACGCGGCGATTTTGTCGCCAACATCGCGACCGAACTCGCGGCGATGCAGACGAATCTCTTCGCCCGCGCGGCCGCCCTTCGCGCGGCCAACACGCGTCAGATCACCGACCTGGGCGAGTTCGAAGCGTTCTTCACGCCGAAGAATGTCCAGAAACCCGAACGACACGGCGGCTTTGCGATCAGCCACTTTATTGAAGGGCCCGAGACCGAAAAGTTCCTTGCCAGGCATAAAATAACGATCCGCTGCGTGCCGCTGATCGATGAACCGGGCTTTGAAACGCCAAAACCCGGCAACTGCATCTTTACCGGCCGGCCCACGACCCAGCGGGCCGTGTTTGCTAAAGCTTATTAGCGCGACGGGCATGGCCTCTTGCTGATTTCTTGAGCATGCAACTTGGACGACCCGCCTATGTGACCGTGAAAAGCTAGGCCATCTTCGTGAGGCTAAACGCCGCCGAAAGAGACGAGTTTCTTTTTACCTGGCTGGATCAAACGCCATGAATGACGCGCCGCCTTCTGCAACTTGGATGATCTACGGGGCCAACGGCTATACGGGCCGGTTGATCGCACGCGAAGCGGTGCGGCGGGGGTTGCAGCCGATTCTGGCCGGGCGGCGCGGCGAAGCGATCCGGCGGTTGGCCACTGAGCTTGGCTGTTCGTCGCGGGTGTTCGACCTTGCCTCGCACGAAGCGGTGGTTGCCGGGCTCGAAGGGGTTCAGGCCGTGCTGAACTGTGCCGGACCGTTTTCCTCCACGGCGGTGCCGATGATGGAAGCCTGCCTTGCCACGGGGACACACTACCTCGACATCACCGGCGAAATCGAGGTAATTGAAGCCGGCCACGATCGTCACGACCGCGCGAAACAGGCCGGCGTGACGCTGATCCCGGCCGTCGGTTTCGACGTCGTGCCGACCGACTGTTTGGCCGCCACGCTGGCCGCCGAATTGCCCGACGCGAACCACCTCGAGATGGCCTTCCTAGGGCTTAGCTCGCTGAGCCCCGGCACCGCCAAGACGATGGCCGAAAACCAACATCGCGGTGGCCGCGTGCGCCGCGCGGGAAAGCTTGTCGCCGTGCCGGCGGCCTGGAAAACGATGGACGTTCCGTTTCGTAGTGGCACGCACGCCACGGTGACCATCCCTTGGGGTGACGTGGCCAGTGCTTTCTACACGACCGGCATCCCCAACATCGAGGTCTATGTCGGCATGCCGCGCGGGCAAATCAAGTGGATGCGCCGCCTACGGCCCCTTTACGGGCTGATGGCCTTCACGCCCATGCAGCGGTTGGTGAAGTGGATCATCGGCCGCCGCGTTCCCGGGCCCAATGACGAAGAGCTGAAAACCACGCACTCCTCGCTGTGGGGCCGCGTCACCAATGAAGCAGGTCAAAGCGTCGAGGCCACGATGGAAACGCCCGGCGGCTATCCGCTAACCGTCGAAACCTCACTCGCCGCCACTTTGCGCGTGCTCAACCACGAAGCCCCCACCGGATACACCACTCCGGCCCAAGCCTTCGGTAAGGATTTCATCCTCGAAATGCCCGAAACCGATCTGATGATTTCGTGATCGATCTGTCCAAGTTTGAAGTCATTTCAATTCTAATTCCGTGGTCAATTCGTCAATCCGTCTTGATCTATCCGCGTCACGGCTTCACGGAGCCGAACGGCTCGCCAGAGATCATCCTTGCCGCTTGGTGGGCAACTCGTGCCAGGGTGGCAACTTGCCGCTGACTCCAGCACGGGGCAATCGTCGAATCGGGCGAGCGACGATTGCCCCGTGCGGGCGACAGCGGCAAGTTGCGACCCTGGCACGAGGTGCCCAC